>OFEH01000372.1_pt1 | contig 16105 bp, 11 predicted proteins | sample 1521031 | NCBI WGS metagenome assembly OFEH01 (sample SAMN05518350, study PRJEB24110) | hypersaline lake metagenome | isolation source: Grendel Spring, Yellowstone National Park, Wyoming, USA | place: USA:Grendel Spring, Yellowstone National Park, Wyoming, USA | collected 2011-11-16
ACAACAGGTGGCAACACACCACGCTCTGGTGCAGTAAAACCATACATAAGCTCACCTGCAACTATACTACCGGCAGGGATATAGACAGATTTTTTCTGGCTTTTTTTTTCTGGTAACCCAGATGAACCATATCCATACCCATTGTTTTGTCGTTTTGATACTGGCATTTCCATAAATACCATTTTTGGTTCCGGTGGAGCTGGCGGTTTCATTTCTGTTGGCAACCCCATACCCATTGGTGACGACAATGGTGGTGTGTAACCAGTAGGTGGAGGTGGTGGTGGGTTTTGCTGCTTTGTTTTAGCTGGTTGACCTAAGCCAAGAATACTAGCCAATGGTGGTGATTGGTTTTGTGTACTTTGTTGAGAAGATGCCTTGGAGGTATTTTTTGCTTCATTTGAACTCTGTTTAGATGATTGTATGCTTCCTGCTGGTGTTGGTGGTGTTTGTGCAGTTTGCATACCATGGTTTTGCTTTTGTAACTGACTTATAACCGGTTGTAGTGTTTGCTCTACTGTTTGTTTTACCTGTTGTTTGGTAAGACCTTGTTGCACTTGTACTGTTGTGCCACCACCTACAAGTTTAAATATTAATGGCACACCAACAATAAAACCAATAACGCTAAGAGCAGCATATCTGGTTCTCTTGTCTTTTAACAACTGCTCTTTGAAATTCTTTATGTTAAACTTTTTATTGTTGTTATCGTCACCACCACCTTCTGGACCTGCACCTTTTACAATGACTTCATCAATTCCTGGCATAGTTCACTCCTTGTAAATTACTTTCTATATGGCAAAACAGTTTGTTCACTTGCAATAGCTACCACATCAAAGGGTACCTCTTGATTTGGTTCAATAATGGTTTTCTTACCAAAATTTGGTGTCCCCATATAAAGTAGTACCCAACCTTTTTGCATGAGAAGTGGAATATTTATCTGATAAGAAACTAGTGGATTTTTGTTTATCACATAACCTTGAAAGCCAACAAAGTTAGAACCAACGTAGGTGTAGTATATATCCATCACAAGATCTTTGGAGTATAAAGGTTGTTCTATATGTACTGGCAATCTCCTAAAACCAAACGGCACTTCTCCTCTTAGCATAGCTCTCATTATACCAGATGCCATGTTTATAATGTCTTGTTTTTTGAATTCACTGGGACTAACCGCATTGGGATTTATTATATCAAAGTGATTGTCAGTGCAGGACTTATCCAGCTTTGCCACAAACGAATAGGAAATATTGGAACATGCCAAAGCAAATGATGCTTTATCTCCATAGAGTTTTTCATTCTCTTTGTTTTGTATTACAAAAAAGAATGCAGTGTGTGGTGAACCATTGGAGATGTTTCCTTTCATGTTGTTAGAATAAGACACGCTTTTCAATTTACATGGTACATCCACTGAGAATATGGTGTTTGGTGAAATACAAACTTGGAAGCTGTTTGTTTTGTCTGCATAAAGTGTTTTGGCATAACTTGATACAAAACAAATGCTTGATAACAAAGCAGTTAGCAATGCCTTTTTCTTCATGCTTTTATTATATCATGTTTTTTGGATTTTGTCAAGAAAAAGGTGGAGTCTTTTGCTGTTTCATTTTGTAATTTTCCACAGTTCTTACCGTATCAAAAGCAATGTCTGGATTTATTTCATAGCCAACTCCATTACGCTTTAAATCAATAGCTGCTAAAAGTGTAGTGCCAGAGCCAAGAAAAGGGTCAAGAACTGTTTCTCCAACAAAACTAAATGCCTTTATTAACCTATAAGGTAATTCGTAAGGAAAAGGTGCCACATGGCTCCTTCTATCTCCACTACCTTGAGGGCTCATCACCCATACATCACTTTTTTTTATTGATAACCAAAATTCTTTATCTAATTTGGATTGTTCTTTTTGTTCTTTTGTGAGATGAGCGTATTTATTAAAGCCTTTTTTTGCTGGCTTATCAAACTCTAAAATAAATTCATGCATATGATTGATTAAAATCCCACCTGGATATGGATAACTCCCAAAATGAGATTTAACAGAATTTGTTTTATGCCAAATAATATCTCTCTTGAAGATAAATCCTATCTTTTCGCACACATCAATAGTTCTGCCAACTAAATTTAAACTTTTAAAACCGTCTTCAACTCTAATAGGAAGATTCATTATATTTATAAAAGCTTTTCTGCCTGGTTGCAAAACTCTATAAACCTCTTTCCATACTTCTCCTATTTTTTCAAACCACTCATCAACATCGTGAATATCACCTAAATCATTTTCGATTGGTTCATCTGAATACATCTTTGCATCAAAGTATGGTGGTGAAGTAACCATTAGATGAACACTGTCGTCGGGTAAATCACTCATTTTCATGGAATTATCAACAAAAACCTTCTGAATCGTCTCATTTACCTCAATAATATTTACTCTTTGAATATCAATCTTGTTCTTGCTTTGAAAATTATGCTGAAAGCTTTTTTTATACTCTTTTAAATCTTCTAAATTAAAACGCATCTGCCCGCTTGCTGAATTAAACGCTTTAATAATTTTTCTTCTTACAAGGTAGTGAAGCTCAGCAACGGATATATTCAAAAATTTAGATGCTTCGGTTGCTGAAAGATATGCTCTATTTTTGTAATCTTTTGGTTCTACTTTCATATTCTCCTTTATATTCTCCATCGTTTCCTTTAGCCCATCTATATTTATAATATAACAAAATTTGAAGTAAAGATAAAGTAGTTCATCTATAAAGCTCCGCCCTTTTGTTCCAAAGCCCTTTCTCTTTCCTATCTTTGAAGGTTAGTTTTATAGCATGAAGGGAGATCTCATTTAAAACCCTATCCTTTTCTTTTTCTGCCGCCTCAAGCCTTCTTTTTGTGTACTCCACATACTCATTGGAGATATCTATACCGATGTATTTCTTTCCCAAAAGCTTAGCCGCTACAATGGTTGTTCCAGTTCCACAAAAAGGATCTATAACAATTTGGTCGTGGCAGACTTGTGGTGCGTGGCATACTTGTGGTGCGTGGCATACTTGTCCATCCTCTTCATCAAGCAAACTTGCTATAATCCGTGTGGGGAGTTCTATGGGAAATACTGCAGGATGTTCTTTATGTCCTTGTTCCGGACGGATCTCCCATACGGATGTTAATTTTGCATGTTTGGACTTTAACTCTTTTGGCTTTCCTTTCACAAGCCAATAGATTCTTTCTTCTATCTGCCAAAACCTCCATCCTCTTATGTTGCTTGCAATTTTTCTGTTCCAAATAATCTCCTGCCATATGTTCCAATTGGTTCTAAGCAGCCACTGTAAGGGGTGGATCATTTTCCCGTCTTCGTAGCGCACTTTGTGATTATAGAAAAATGATCCTCCTTCTTTTGTCACTCTATATAGTTCATTTAGAACTTCTACTTGCCAGTTTTGATAGTCCTCATCTGGCATAAAATCTTTGTAGCCCTTGTATCGGACCTTATCCACTAACCAACCCCCGTGCTTTTCTTTTTTGTTGTATGGTGGAGAGGTGATGCCTAAATCTATACTTTCATCTGGCATTTTTCGTAAAATCTCCAGTGCATCACCGCATATAACTTGGTTGATAAAATTTTCTATAGTGTCCATTTTTAAAGTCCCTCAAAGTATTTTGTCAGGTCTTTTGAGAAGTAATTCTTAAAACTGCGCCAATCATCCCTTAAATAGGCAAGTTTTAAAGAAGGACAATCTTTGTAATCTCTAAATGAAAATCCGGCTGAGCGTAAGTATTCTCCCTCTATCCTTTGTCCCTCCGGAAACCTACGTTCAAGCAAACCTTTAAGCTTTTCCTTTAAGCACTCAAACTTAAACTCAAAGATGTATATAAGCTTCCCTCCCACAAAACCACTAACTAAAACTATAGGATTATTTTCTAAATCCTTACTAAACCTCTCCAATGTGTAGTCGTTAAAACTTCCACTGCCGTTTAGTTTCTTCTTAGGGTCGTCTGTATTTTGAGGCTTGACCTCACAATCAACCCTCCTTCCAGTATCAACATCCATCCTGTATCCATTGTATCCGAGCTTTTCCGAGTTTGGTTGAAAACCACACACCCACAAAGTGGTTAGTTCTCTTAGCCTTGATGAGTTTTTATCATTAAAGTAAAGGGTCAAAAGGTCTATATAAAGGGCTATCAAAGATGGTTTTGAAAGTCCATTCAAAAACTGAATAAGCTCTTCAGAGGATACCGTTGAATATAGTTCAATGGTCTTTCTTAGGTTAGGATTTATCATGTGAACTTAATTATAATACTGACTATGTATAAGTTCAATACATCGTGAACACATACCCACAAAAAAACTATAACACATTATCTAGGATCACCTTTTAATAATTATGCTAACATTAAAACGGTACGTCTAACTCTTCTATATTTAAGTCTAACTCTTGCTCTCTTTCTTGCTGTATTATATCCATCTCTTCATAAGTTGTTTTTTCTTCTGTTTCTACTGCTTCAGATTCTATTATTTTAGGTTCTACTGCTTCTGTTTCTAATGCTTCAGGATCTATTGGTTCGTTTTCTTTCATCTCAGAGAATTTGAGCTTATGCACTTTAACTGTTTGCCTAGTAGCTCTAGTGTAATATGATACATTCTTGGCAATTAGAACATTGGCTTTCTCTAACTCTTTTAACAACAAAAGCTTATTCTTTCCCAATTTATCAGCAATCTCTTTTAACCCTTTTGCAGTTATGTAATATATACCGTTTATTTTATCGTATTCTCCATAAGTTTCATTGCGTGATATCTGTATATCAATCTCATTTTCATTGTTTTTGTCAATTATATGAAACTTCTGATAAGTTATGCTTTCCAAGTAATCCATAACTTGTAATACTACATTATCTCTACTATCTATGAATCTGGCTTTTGCTTCAGTTAGTAGTGCATGAATGGTTTTTCTCAATTCATTAAACTTTGTATTATAGAAAGATTCAAGCAGTATTAAACCACTGTAAAGGTTTAGAGCTATTGTTGTTATATCTTTATACTCAGTATTTAATCTCTCGGTCTGTTCTTTAAAAGCTTTCTTAACATCTTCCATATGGTCTATTAAATACTGGATATAATCAACCCCACAGCCTGAGTATTTTTCATTAATTCGGTCTTCGGGTTTAAATAAGCTTGTAAACTCATCCCATGAATCAACAACTAGATACATCGTTCTCCTGAAAGCACCAGTTCTTCTAAGCTCGTCTATCTCTGTTGTTTCTGTAGTCCAGAAAACGTTAGATTTAAGCTCTTTAAAGTCCACAGTTAAGTCTTTTCTTCCCCTAGTTTTTCCTTTACCACTGCTAACCATAAAAACTAAATCTTGCAATGAAAAGTTAACACCAGCTAAAGCACCTTCATCAACTAAAACAGGTAAAGAATTCAAACTTGATATTGTAAGTTCTAAGCCTGTCTTAGTAGTTTGTGCATCCATTAAATGATCACCGGAGTAATAAAACAAGCTTGTTGCGATTAGTGATGATGTTGTCTTTCCAGCTCCAGAATTTCCAGAAACGATGCAAGTGATTCCTGGGATGTTGAAAGGTTTAATGAATAATGAAGATACTGATACAGTTAGTAATACAGCTAATAGCTTACCTTCTTTAAGAATGCTTTTCACAATTTCGTGTTGCTTATCTTTGTATACTATTAAATTCTTGCTGCGCTTATAAAATACATGTTCATGGTGTAGTTCGTGGTGTTGGTCATTTAAAGCATAATGATAGAAAAATTTCAAGTCTTCGGTCCAGCCGGTGTTTTTGCTAATTACACATGGGATTGGTTCACCGTTTTCTTTAATGTAGTTCTCGATTTTCTTATTCAAATATCGTTTATATAAGCTAATATCAAAAACCGTTGTATACTTCATTGAAATTAGTTCAATCTCATGGATCATGTCATCGACTTTGGTATAGTTAAAGCTGGGTTTATACACCACTTTGTCATTTATCAAATACTCGTAAGCTTCAAGCTTGCCATCTTTAACAAGCCTGATAATGTCAGTTTTGATGCCAATTTCTTTAATTTTGTCAAGTCTGTGATGCTTATATATTGCTTGTTTTTCTAATGCTGTGATGTTAACATAGATAACCTTTTTAATGCCGTTGAGATTTTGTTCTATAAAGTAGCTTTCTTTGTAATAAGCCTTGCCGTCTTTATTAGTCTGTTTTATTGAGTAATCAAGCATAACATTCTCAGCGTTTTCTAAATACTCTGGCAGTTCATAATCAAGATATCCTTGATTTGCAATATACCTTAAGACTTTCTTTAATAGTTCTCTCTCATGTTCTTCTAACCTATTATCTTTTAAAGCTTCGTTGAGGTAGTGATAAATGCTTCCAAGACCAGGGAGAACAGAACCGGTTTCATACCTTCGCTGTGTGTTCCTTATCAAAGACCTTGTTTGACCATCATTGTATTCATCACCCCAAATCTCTTTCAGGTCTGCTAAGATTTGTTCCTCTGGGATCTTGTTAGTAACGCAGTATGCAGTATAAAGTTTATCAATCCCATCCCAACCGTTTACAAACCTATGCTTTCTAAAAATCATGAAGACTTTCTTAAGTTCAGAGTTTTGAATTAATGCATCTTCTTTGTTTGCAGTTTCACGTTGGGGTTCTTTTGTGCTTTCCACTGGTTTATATTTGTTCATCCAGTCTTCAAGGAAGGTTTCAAACGTCTTATGGTTGTTAATTGCCGGTTTTTGTGTAAAGAATGGTTCCTTATCGTTCAGGATGCCATTATAAACAATGATGGACTTATTCTTTTTGGTAAATAGTTCTACTTCTCCAGGTATCTCTTTACCATCTTTGAGTTTAAAACAATTTCCTGGGTAAGGTAGTTTACTAATGCTTTCTATCTTATCTGTTGTCTTATCTAAGATGATGTAGTAATGTATACGTTCAGTCTTAGTTGTCTCTTTATAGTACTTTATCCCATGCTTGTTTAGTAGTTCCTCAAGTTCTTTTGATATCCTCTCTTTACATTCTTTAGTGTCTATATCAATATCAATAGAAACCATATTCAACTTCTCATTCAACTGTGGGCCTACAACTACACCATAGCCGTAGCCAATTGGATTTTTCATGTATTCATCTAATAATCGTCGCAGGTCAGCCTTATAGTTTGCCGCTTTCATTCCCAACCAATTGGGTTTTTTAGTGTTTACTTCATGGAGTATAATGTTGTATCCGTTTTGGCATCCTATTTGGATATATCTAGCTCTTTCCTGTATTAAGTCATAGAGATGTTGCGATGGTGGTGGTAAATTGTTAATAGGTGCTTTTTTATTCTGTTTTGGTGGAAGGCTTGTGCCTTCCTTTGGTTTTATCTCTTCATTCTCCTGTTGAATGATACTGTACTTCATTTTTAAACACCTCCAATAGTTTTTTATTGACTAAGTAATAAAGTCTTTTTTTAATCCCCCGTGGTAATGCCTTCCATTTCTCATGAAGTTCTTTATTTACATAAATACGCTTAGGGAGACAAACATTACTAAAAAATTTATCTGCTTCTGATCGTGAAATAGATAAAAACTCTTTACCATCTTTGTTAAGAAGTTCTTTTAAATACTCCCTTACATAGTGGTGTGATAAATCATCAAGTTTTTCATCTACCTCAGGAATAAACCAAAAGGTAATTTGATAGTACTTATACTTATACTTTCTCTTCTTCTCCATTTCTTTTACATCCATTTCTTTCTCCATGAGTTTTATTCATTTACATTCAATATTATAAATAAAAAATCGTGAGTTTGCAACATATTTTTACTGCCGGCATATCTATAACCAAAAAGTTAGAAAAGTTAGAAAAGGTTAGAAAAAAAGTTAGAAATTTTTACCTAGATTATCAATCATTAGAAAGAATTTCTAACTTTCTAACTTTTTTAATATGTTTCTTCAATGTAATTAATTTAATTTTTTTTTGTGAAAAAAAAAGTGGACGGCGGTTTTTAACAACTTATCTTTTTTTTCAAAAATCTTTATATTAATAAAAAATACGGTTAGAAAGGTTAGAAAGTTAGAAAATGCCTCAAACATTTATCCATCAATGTTTTTCTGTCTAACTTTTTTTTCAAAAACTTTTGGTTAGACTTCTAACTTTTGGTTAGACTTCTAACTTTTGGTTAGACTTCTAACTTTTGGTTAGACTTCTAACTTTGTTCTATATTTAGTTCTAGTTTAGTTTTAGTTTGTTTCTTCTTTTAGTTTTTTTTGTTGGTGGTTTGTGATTAAATGTATCACGAACGAACGAAGCGTAGCGTAGTGAGTGAGTGCTTTCATGCGATAGCATTAAAGTTTTTCATCGGAGGAGGGACACCAAGCGATAGAAAATGTAGTAATCCGAAAACGGATTTTGACGTTTTCGGACCAAAAAATAAAAAGCCTATTACAAGCTTTTATTTTGCTCTTAGCTTCAAATACTGTCTGCTAATGTCCAGTCGGCTGTGCCCCAATTCTTCGCTGACAATAGCCTCTCCGATGGCGTCCCTCTCTTTTACGCTTTCCATTGCTTTATTTATCTCTTTCTCACTTTTACCACGATCTCTGAGAATTCTTGTATAGTACTCTTCCTGTTCTTGTGGTGTCCATTCTTTGATCTTATCGTAGCGCTCTTGCGCAAACTGGTATCTGAAAGCGTGGCTACCATGATAAATGTCACCCGTTTTCCTGCAAGCTTTTCTCAGAGCTTGATAATACTCATTTTCTCTAATCTCTGAAAATCGCTTTTGTTCTAATGCACGATCCAGTATTTCCTTACACTGTTTAACTGTTTCAAAATCTTCTTCGAAGCGGTCAAAATACACGAAGCGATTGCGTCCTCCTTTACTTTTTGGGAAAAACACACGCTTATTTTCTTCATCTATGACAAGCTTTTTGACGTCCCCAACTCTTGCGCCTGTTTTAAGTTGTATCATAGCTATTGCCGCCGACGTTTCATCAATCTTTTTGAGATTCTCTAATATCTTGTCTGTGTTGTTGTACCGATCGCAGTCTTGAGGCTCCTTGCCATCACGCCACCGCATCCTGTTGTCAGGCGTGAAATAGTCTTTGATTTCTTCATTTATAGCACCTAAAATTTTATACAATGCTGATATATGTTTCTGAAGTGTCTTTTTACTAAGCCCAGCGGCTTTTTGCTTTTCAAAGTATTCGTTTAGACACACATATACCTCATCTGCAGAAAGCTCACGAAAATTACTTTCGTATTTTATGTTCTTCTCATTGTATAGAAAGTCCCCAAATTTTGCAACCACCTCAACGTAGCTGGCATAGGTTGAATAGCTGTGTATAGCTTGGCTTTGCCTTGTTTCGTTTCTTTTGTAGCTTTCTTGGAAAGCCTGATGTTTACTCTTGCCTTTTCCAAGCTCAAATAACATATCAGCGGTCCTAATAAACAAATACTTTACTTTGTTGTGTCGTCCTCTATTTTCTCTTGCCATAATAACCTCCTTGAAAAGCTTTTTAGGCAGACTACTCCGCCTGCCATCACGGCGGTAATGTTTTTAGACTTATCAGCTGCATTATTTTAGAGCGGTTGCGCTTCCGCTACGGCCTTTTTCTGCCAAGTGGTGCCGCGTCCACTTTCCTAGCTACTTCCCGTTCTAGTACCCAGGCATGGTTTGTTTAGCCTGCTCCATGGCTAGCAGTCGATAGTTTATTTTGCCTGCCCTACCGTAGCAGGTATAAGAAACACTACTTCTAGGCTTCGCCAATCTAGGTTTGTCCTAAGATTGGCTTCCCCCATAGAAGAGATGCACTGTCACCTTGACTCACTCCTTCCACTGTGAAGATGCCAGCATCCAGAGGGCTACAGTGATTAGGTACACCCGCCGTGGTGGGTTCCAACGGCATTTTTGAAAATGAAACCTCCTTGAAGAGCCTAACAGCTCCTAGAAAGCCACACCACAACAACAAAACCATCTGTGCTTATCATGGCTATTGCTGCGACTGGCTTTGTGATGTTTTAGGAACTAACCTAGACATTTTGAATAAATGAAGACCCCTTGAAGAGCCTTAACAGCTCTTAGAAAACCAGCCCAAAACAATCAAAGTTGCTGGGTGGTTTGTGATGCTTTGTGATAACTAAATGCAATTGGTTTATATAATCATATCTCACCCACTCTCCCTTTTGAATAAAAGAGAATGGCACAGTAAGATTGATAAAGCTATTGCTTAAAGATTTAAAAAAACGTAAGAGTTTTAAATTCTCTAACTAGTGGGCTTATTAAAGCCCAAAAACAACTCCTATTCAGTCCTCAAAACTGTTTCAATAAAAATAAATTTATTATTGTTGACTGATTTGTCAATCTTTTTTTTTGTTTTTATTTTGAAAGTTCCTTTGGTTTTAATATGATAAATATCATAATTTTTTATATAAAAATATGACCTACATCATATTTTTACCACTTTTTAAACACTTTTTCACTTATTTTTTGATATCATCGCCCCCTAACCATTGTCTATCAATGATGTTAACATAATCTTGATTATGTTAACAGTTTTCAAAGAGTTCCCCTTTGCATAGACAAATATTCCACGCATAGTGAAACATTCACCTATACACACCTAACTTGATGTTAGGCCTTGACAAGGGTTTAGGATACTCTCAAGTGTACCTTGGCATTTCTCTGAGCTTTGGAGTGCATTTGCCTGTTCATTAGAGTTGAAATGCGATTCTATCCTCTAGTGTGCTGGAAGCATTTTTACATCGTGAGTAAAGTATCTTTTAAGAAGACAGACATTTGAAACATGGTAAACTACTCTGTGTTCATAGTCTATCTGAACTTATACACAGCTCTCCAAACCGCAGTTGCGATTGGAACACGCACCCACCATCGGTACCAGCTAACTGTTGTGCCTTGCAACACTTCATAGGGCAATGGGCTACCACATGGACATACATTGCGACACCCACATCATTTACCATAAATACAAGTCCCATACCAGATAGTTACATCCAAGCGGTGGCAAATAAGCTAAACTCACTGGGGCTCACCTGCACCGTCTTGAATGGCACAGGTGGTGAGTTCCTAAGCTGTAGTGCAAACGGTATTGTAAGTAGCACAACAGCACTGAGTGAGTAGATCACCAGGAGATGATGACACTGCCGTTGCCACCAGATTCATTTGGTGGTGTGCCTCCATTATTGGCACCACCTACAATACCACTGCAACTTTGGACAATGGGTGCACAATAACCCGTGCCACCAACACCGCCATAGCCAACACATCCATCAATTCCCCCACCGTCACCACCATAGTAGCCACCGCCACCTCCGCCACCGTCACCACCATAGTAGATACCACCTTGATAATTAAGATATCCATTACCACCTTTCATAAAACTGCCAGGATAGCCACCACCATCACAAACTATATTATAACACGTAGCAGAAATACTGTTATTACCACCACCTCCTGGTCCACCATACCAACCCATACTACCAGGATACCCACCACCACCACCTCCTCCTCCTCCAGCTGCTAATAACATATTTTGAGCATTACACAATGAAACTGAACCTTCACAAACGAATGTACCACCACCGCCAATGCCACCGGAAGCAGCACTATCGGTGCAAGAAGTATTTGATAATGCTATTTCCTCACCACCACCACCATACCATCCACCGGCAGGAGTAAATGGAACACCACCGTTTCCAGCTCCTCCACCACCAACCATAATGGTTAACACATTACTAGTTAAACTAGATATTGGTATAACACCAGTGGTTTCACCACCAGCTCCACCACCACCGCCATTACCACCACCATTCCAACCACCGCCTCCTCCCCCACCAAACAGCACAAACGTAATACTACCACATGCTGCTATGTTCTCATAAATATAAAAATACTGTGGTGCTCCTGTGTAATTGAAAGTTTCAGTTCCGTGTGAACAACTAACATTACTTCCACCGCTGATTGCCCCACCAGTTGGTCCACCAACTATACTTGCAGGTGTGGCACTACCTGGGCTGGCAGTATACTTATATATGAAGTTAGCAGCATGGGTTACCACTGCCACAGTACCAATAGTACCTATAGCCAAAAAGCCTTTTAATAAATGGCTTGGATTCACTCTTTTCATGGTGTTAACCTCCTTATAAATAATATGATATAACACTGTAGAAGTTCACTACATCGTGAACACATAAACTATAGTAGATTTGTCCCAAAGAAATATTTATCAATGCTTGGATGAGAACATTAGCATAATAGGTATTATGTCAACACTAAAACGGTATATCTAACTCTTCATAATTTGTTTTTTCTTCTGTTTCTTCTTCATCTTCTATTGTTTCAGGTTCTACCATCTCAGAAAACTTGATCTTATGTACTTTGATACGTTGCCTTGTTACTTTTGTGTAGTATGTCACATTCTTATCAATTAGAACCCCAGCTTTTTCTAACTCTTTTAACAATAATTGTTTGTTTTTTCCTAGCTTATCTGCTATTTCCTTTAATCCTCTTGCATTCAAATAATATACCCCTTCTATCTTGTTATATTCTCCATACGTTTCATAACGTGATGTAGATGTATTTAATTTTCCATCTCTATCTTCTTCATTTATTACGTTAAATCTCTGATAAGTTATACTTTCTATGTAATCTCTAAACTGTATCACTACATTATCTCTGCTATCAATAAATCTTGCTTTCGCTTCATTAAGAAGCTTATTGATAGTTTTCCTCAATTCATTAAATTTTGTATTATAGAAAGCTTCAAGTAGTATTAGACCAGAGTAAAGATTTAAAGCTATTGTCGCTATCTCTTTATATTTAGTCTTTAATTCCTGAGTTTGCTCTTTAAAAGATTCTTTAATTTCATCCATGTTATTTATTAAAAACTTTATATAGTCTATCCCACACCCGGCATATTGCTCATTTATTCGATCATCATTTTGAAATAAGCTTGTTAAATCATCCCAGGAACTAACAAGTAAATATAATGTTCTTCTAAATGCCCCCGTTTTTCTAAGCTCGTCTATATCTGTTTTTTCTGTAGTCCAAAAAACGTTTGATTTCAGTTCTTTAAAGTCAACGGTTAAATCTTTCTTTCCTCTAGTCTTTCCTTTCCCGCTACTTACCATAAAAATCAAGTTTTCAAGAGAGAAGTTTATATCAGCTAAAGAGCCTTCATCAATCAGAACAGGTAAAGAGTTTAAACTTGATATCGTAAGTTCTACACCTGCCTTACTCGTCTGTGCATTTAATAAAATATCATCAGAGTAATAAAATAAGCTTGTTGCGATGAGCGATGACGTCGTCTTTCCAGCTGATGAGTTTCCAGAGATTATAATTGTAACCCCTGGAATGTTAAAAGGTTTAATGAACAGAGAAGACACTGAAGCAGTTAATAATACAGCTAATAACTTCCCTTCTTTAAGAATGCTTTTCACAATTTCGTGTTGCTTATCTTTGTTTATTATAAGATTCTTGTTATATTTGTATAATGCGTGATCTTGGTGTAGTTCATGATATTCATCATTTAAAGCATAATGATAGAAATGCTTCAAGTCATTACTCCAGCCAGTAGACCTACCAATTACACAAGGTTGTGGGTCGCCTTTTTCTCTGACGTAACCCTCAATTTTCTTACTCAAGTAACGCTTATATAAGTTAACATCAAAATATTTTTCATACTTCATTGAAATTAGTCCTATCTCATAAATAACATCATCGATTTTTGTATAGTGAAAGCTCGGTTTATATATTATCTTATCGTTCAGCAAATATTCATACTCTTCAAGTTTGCCATCTTTAACAAGTCTTATAATGTCCGCTTTAATACCCACTGCCTTTAATTTCTTAAGTTTGTGTCGCTTATATATTGCTTCTTCTTCTGATGCTATGATGTTAACATACATAACTTTTTTAACTCCATTTACATCTTGTTCTATAAAGTAGCTTTCTTCATAGTAGACATTGCCATCTTTATTTTCTTGTTCTATTGAGAGATCAAGGATAACATTCTCAGCTGTTTTGAGGTACCTAGGCATTTTATAATTAGAATATCCCTTGTTTGCAATATATCTTAAAACTTTCTTTAATAGTTCTTTCTCATTTTCTTCTAAACGATTTTCCTTTAACGCCACATTAATGTAATGATAAATGCTTCCAATGCCAGGAAGAATAGAACCAGCCCTATATCTTCTTTGTGTATTCTCTATTAAATTCTTCGTTAGTCTCTCATTGTATTCCTCCTCCCATATATCTTTTAAGTCTTCTACTATCTGTTCTTCTTGAATATTGTTCATAATACAGTAAGCGCTATACAGTTTATCAATTTCCCACCCATTGAAAAGCCTATACTTCCTAAAAATTTTAAACACTTCTTTGAGCTCTGTAGTTGAAATTGATGAGGCGGCATTATTTTTAAGAGGTCTAATAGTGCTATCTTTTGCCTCTTTCCCGCTTTCTTCTTCTTTATATTTGCTTATCAATTCGTCAAGAAAGTTTTCGAAGGGTTGATAATTGTTAGCGTTATCTTGTAGTTCTTGTGTAAAGATTGGGTCTTCATCGTTTATATCACCATTGTAGACTATTATGTACTTATTCTTTTTAGTGAATAATTCTATTTCTCCAGGCACTGCTTGGGTGTACTTGAGTTTAAAACATTCGCCAGGGGAGGGGAGTTTACTAATACTTGCTATCTTATCTGTTATCTTATCTAAAATGATGTAGTAATGTATTCTTTCGCTTTTTGTTATCTCCTTAAAATACTTAATACCATGCTTGTCTAGTAGTTCTTCTATTTCTTTTGAAATCCTTTCTTTACAGTCGGGGGTGTCAATATCAACATCAATAGCTACTAAACTAAAGTTTTCATCTAACTGCGGACCAATCACTACACCATAGCCATAGCCATAAGGATTTTTAAAAAATTCATTTAACAGAAGTTGTAAATCAGCTTTATAATTTGATGCCTTCATTCCTAGCCAGTTAGGCTTTTTACTTTTTGAGTCATGAAGGATAATGTTCCATTTTTTTTGATAGCCCTCCTGGATATGCTTAGCCTTCTTTTTGGCTTTATCATCAACATCATTGAGATTTGTAATGATATAGCCTATATTGTTAATAGGCGGTTTTGTTTTTGTATCTTCTTGTGGAAGGCCTTCCCCGCCTTCCTTTGCTTCTACTTCAGTACTTTGTTGAGTGAGTCTGTGCTTCATTTGTAAATACCTCCATTAATTTTTTATTGACTAAGTAATAAAGCCTTTTTTTAATCCCACGTGGGAGTACCTTCCATTTATCATGAAGTTCTTTGTCTACATAGATACGTTTAGGGGTATGTTTGTTGAAAAATTTATTTGTTTCAGAGCGGGGGATAAATAAAAGCTCTTTATAATCTTCATTAAGAAGTTGTTTCAAATACTTTCTAACATAGTAATGCGATAAGTCATCAAGTTTTTCGTCTAGTTCAGGAGTAAACCAGAAGCTGATTTGATAGTATTTATTTCTATTTCTTTTAATTTCCTTTTCCCTAATTTCTACTACTTCTTGCATCTCTATTTCCTCCTATAGCTCTATTCGTCTAAATTCAAATATAAGTTATCATATGAAAATAAAGTATGATTTAAATTATATTTTGCTGCAGTGTAGAAGTATAGGTTCTAACCAAAAAGGAGAAAAAAGTTAGAAAAAGTTAGAAAAAAAGTCAGAGTACTACCCATTGATTATCAATCATTATATATATTTTCTAACTTTCTAACTTTTTTAATGTCTTTTTATATGAATTTTGTAGATTATGAAAAAAAAGATAGTAGTAGGGGGTAATATGCAATTCTATGCATTTATAATCATCAAATCAAAATTTTCTCTATATATACGTGAAAAAACAGGTTAGAAAGGTTAGAAAGTTAGAAACCTTGTCTGTCAATGTTTTTTTTCTGACCTGTTCTGACTTTCTAACTTTTTTCTTTTTCTAACCTCTTCACCTTTTTTCTCTTCTTAACTTTTTGGTTGTATTAGATCACAAGCGCAGCCGTCAGGCAAGCTTGTGATGGGGTTGGAGGGGTAGGTTTGGAAGGGGGCGCTGGGGTCGGTTGAGACCCCAAGTTGCCCCCTTCCATTAGCAGGCGGTAGCCTGCTTACATCG
>OFEH01000373.1_pt1 | contig 16021 bp, 19 predicted proteins | sample 1521031 | NCBI WGS metagenome assembly OFEH01 (sample SAMN05518350, study PRJEB24110) | hypersaline lake metagenome | isolation source: Grendel Spring, Yellowstone National Park, Wyoming, USA | place: USA:Grendel Spring, Yellowstone National Park, Wyoming, USA | collected 2011-11-16
GACGTAAATATAACCGTTAGATGGGTCGTACGTAATCCCCCCTGGCGCTAGTCCGACGCGGATGGTTGTGATAACAGTGTTGTTTTTCCCGTTAATCACGGAAACCGTGTTCGAACCATTATTGGTGACGTAAATATAACCGTTAGACGGGTCATATGCAATCCCCTCTGGCGCTAGTCCAACGCGGATGGTCGCGATGACGGTGTTGTTTTTCCCGTCAATCACGGTAACGGTGCCCGGATACCAATTGGTGACGTAAATGTACCCATTAGATGGGTCGTACGCCACTCCCATTGGATCTGATCCAACGCGGATGGTCGCGATAACAGTGTTGTTTTTCCCATTGATCACCGAAACGGTGCCCGAACCGAAATTGGTGACGTAAATGTACCCATTAGATGGGTCGTACGCTATGCCCCATGACGTCAGAGCATTACTTATATTCACAAAATTTCCATTTAGGAGGGTATTGTTTGCAAGGTCCAGAGTATATTTCACGTACCCACCTGGACTGCTCTGACCACTATTCTGGGACCCATAAGCCGTAACTGGAAGCCCAAAGGCCGAAAGCAGGATTGCTATTGAAACGGCTATCACAATTAGTCGACCCCTCTTAGCCATCCTCTACACCATCGCAAACCTATTTACACACCCCTTTAAAATACTCCGCAAAAGTTGGGTGGGCATGGCGTGAGAATAATCGTAAGGCGAGCGTGTAATGCCTGGTTTGGTTGAAGTTGCGCGTTTTTGAGTGAAGCGCGTCAGCGACCTCTTCACTGTTGTCTAGGCTTTGCCTTGGTGAAATGCTCAACTTCGTGATGATCACCTCCTCGGTGCCCCCTCCCAAGCTGCTCGGCGAGCCTTCCGAAGTCAACGTTGGCGCATTTATCAAACGCATTGGCTAGGCGCTTAACGGCATCCCCACTTGTGCAACGTTTAACCTTGTGAGAGATCTCACCATGAAGTAGACGCTTTAAATGGCCTCCCCAGTTCAGTATGTAGTTAAGTAGGCCACTCCCCTTAACCCAAGTCCCTGGGGCCCCTCGAGTGTGAAGGCCCTGCAGGCCCGGGACGCGCCGGCCGACTTTGTTGGGGTCAGCGGGGCCCAGCTGCAGCCCCTTCGCAGCTTGGGGGCTGGTCGAGGGGAACACCACTACCCTCCCATCCACACCCTTGTCACCCCCACCCTCATGAGCAGAGCCCGTCATCAGGTAGGGGGTTCATCAGTGAAAGCTGCTTCTGTAATACCATATAAAAGCGACCCGCGTCAAAACGGCGTTTAGAGGTGATTAAAAACGACTAGTAGTTGCGCAGAAGCGTTACAGTCTCACGAGCTTAGCCGCCATGGTCTCAGTGTCGAGCAGGGCCAGCCTGGGGCCCCCGAGGGCTGAGGATATGGGGCCAGGGTTGAGTACGAGGACGCCCCTCACGTAGCTCAGCTCCTCCCTGTGGGTGTGGCCGTAGAGGACCCCGTCGAACCTGCCCGACTCGGCCAGGGCGTGGGCCACCTCAACCGTCACCTCGGCTGAGCCCTTCCCGTGCATGAGGAGCAGCCTCCTACCCCCAAGCTGTATGATCCTGGGCCACGAGGAGACCCTAGCGTTGACATCCCTTGCGGTCTCGAGCAGGAGCTCAAGCTCGCAGTCGTTGTTGCCGAAGACCCCCTCTATGGGCACCCCTACTCCCTTAGCGAGCTCCCTTAGGGTGAAGGGGGCAATGATGTCGCCCAGGTGTATCACGGCCTCGACCCCTGACCTGTGAAGGAACTCAGCGACCTTCCTCACGGAGGCCACGTCGTCATGGGAGTCGCTCACGACCCCTACCAGCAAGCCAGGCACCTTCAGGCCCTGTGGGGCCCGCCGTTTTACGACTGAAGGCCTGGCCCTTAAGGGCAGGGGGAGGCAAGCTGAGGCCAGGGCCCTTGGAGGGCCATTGGGCCCATCGCTCATCCTTAGGAAGAAAGTTAATCCCCGCTGGGGGTTCTCTCGCGGGAAACGCCTATTGTATAGGCTGCTTGGGGCCCCTGGGACCGTTCAGCTGCTCATGGGGAACGAGGCGGTAGCGAGGGGGTTCCTTGAGGCAGGAGGCGGCTTCGCCTCAGGCTACCCCGGAACTCCTTCAACCGAGGTCATAGAGTCCCTGGCCGAGGTGGCCAAGGAGGTCGGCATATACGTGGAGTGGAGCGTCAACGAGAAGGTGGCCCTTGAGGCCGCCTACGGCGCCTCGCTCGCCGGCGTCAGGAGCATGGCCACCATGAAGCACGTGGGCCTGAACGTGGCCTCAGACGCCCTGATGAGCATAGCCTACACCGGCGTCAGGGGAGGGCTCGTGATTTTCTCTGCAGGCGACCCAAGCATGTGGAGCAGCCAGAACGAGCAGGACAACAGGATCTACGGCCTCATATCCTACACGCCCGTCCTGACCCCTTCGGACCCCCAGGAGGCCAAGGACCTGACGGCGAAGGCCTTTGACGTAAGCGAGGCCTTCAGCAGCCCCGTGCTCGTGATCAGCACGACGAGGGTCTCGCACACCAGGGCGCCCGTCACGCTGGGCCAGCTCAGGCCCCCCAGGACGAAGGGGAGGTTCGAGAGGACGAGGGGGCTGACCCTGGTGCCAGCAGTGGCGAGGGAGCAGAGGGAGAAGCTCATAGCCAAGTGGCAGGACATAACCAAGTACGTTGACGGCCTCTCGCCCTTCAACAGGGTCGAGGGGGAGGGGAGGAAGGCCGTGGTGGCTGACGGGGTAGCCTACGTCTTCGTGAAGGAGGCCATCTCAGAGCTCGGCCTTGAGGGCAAGGTCAAGGTGGTCAAGCTCTCGAGCCCCGTGCCCCTCCCCAGGAGGTTCACGCTCAACGCCCTCTCCGACGTAGACGAGGTCCTGGTCGTAGAGGAGCTGGAGCCCGTTGTTGAGAGGCAGCTGAAGGAGCTGGTGGCTGAGGAGGGGCTCAAGGTGAAGGTCGTGGGGAAGGAGCTGGTGGGCCTCCCAGGCGAGCTGACGCTCGAGCGCGTCGAGGGGGCTATAGCTAAGTTCATGGGCATGGCCATGCCGGAGCCCCCTATCACGAAGCTTGACCTGCAGCTTCCGCCCAGGCCCCCGACGTTCTGCCCCGGGTGCCCCCACAGGGCCACCTTCTACGCCCTCAGGAGGGCCGTCAACGGCCTGAGGATTAAGCCCGTCTACAGCGGCGACATAGGCTGCTACAGCCTCGGCCTCTACGAGCCCTTCAGGGAGCAGGACATAATACTTGAGATGGGCGGGAGCGTCGGCGCCGCCAACGGCCTCGCCCAGGCCCTGACCGACCAGGTGGCCATAGCCATTGTGGGCGACTCAACCTTCTTCCACGCGGCGGTCCCCGGCCTCATAAACGCCGTCTACAACAGGTCGCCCATGCTCGTGCTGGTCCTAGACAACAGGGTCACGGCGATGACCGGGGAGCAGCCAGACCCAGGCACTGGGCTCAACGCCCTCGGCGAGCCCGCCAAGGCCATAAGCATAGAGGAGGTCTCCAAGGGGGTAGGCGTTGAGAAGGTCGTTACCTTCGACCCCTTCAACCTGAAGGAGGCCACTGACAAGCTGATGGAGGCCCTCTCCTACGTGGTCAAGGAGAGGAAGCCTGCCGTGGCGGTCGCGAGGAAGGCCTGCGCCCTCGAGGCGGTCAGGAGGGCCAGGAGGCGCAGGGTCAAGATGCCTCTCTACCAGGTGGTTGAGGACAAGTGCACCGCCTGCGGCATATGCTACAACGCCTTCTCATGCCCTGCCATAATGGTACGCGACGACAAGAAGGCCTGGATAGACCCGAGCCTCTGCGTCGGCTGCGGCGTCTGCGCCGAGATATGTCCCTACAAGGCCATAGTGAAGGTCGTTGAGGAGGGCGAGGGGTGGTGGGAGGCATGGGAGTGAGCGGCAAGCTTAACTTAGTCATGGTTGGCGTGGGGGGCCAGGGCCTGATAACCGCGGCGAAGGTGCTCGCCGACGCTGCCATAGACAGCGGCACGAAGGCGCTCGTGGCCGAGACCCACGGCCTGAGCCAGAGGGGAGGGGCGGTGGAGGTGCACGTCAGGCTCGGCGACGTCTACGCCCCCCTGGTCCCCCGCGGGAGGGCTGACGTCCTCCTGGCCTTCGAGCTCATAGAGGCCGCGAGGGGGGTCCCGTACCTGAGGCAGGGCGGCGTACTGATAACCTCAGACGTCCTCCTCAGGCCCCCGATACCTGGCGTCGTCAGCCCGAGCAGGAAGGATATAGAGGAGGCCTTCAGGAGGGCCGGCATCAGGTACTTCGTCGTGCCCGCCAGGGAGATAGCTGAGAAGGTGGGGAGCTACCTGAGCGAGAACATGGTCCTGCTCGGGGCCCTGGCCTCAACGGGCCTCCTGGACAGGTTCGTCGACATTTCGAGGCTCAAGGCGAGGATAGCCGAGCTGCCGATGGCTGACAAGAACCTGACGGCCTTTGACGAAGGCTACGGGACGTGCAGCAAGATGTGCCGCTTAGGCAGCTAAGGCCCCCTTCAGCTGTTCCTCAGCCCTAGCTTCCGGTGCGCCCGCGCTGAAGGAGACCAGGGACTCCAGGTCCTCCAGGAGGTGAGCCCTGTAGGCCTTCAGGACTATGCTCTCGAGCCTGGCCTCATCGTCAGACCTCGAGGAGAGCTCGTCAAGCCTTGTGCACACCCCCTTCAGCTCGCCCAGGAGGTACGCTATGTCCAGGGACAACACCCTCTTAACGTGGGACTCCACGGGCTCCAAGCCGGGTCCCAACATCTCTTGGCCTAGCCAGGCCTTAGCCTTGGGTGGGCCGATAATACCTGGTAAGGTACCAGGAGGCGAACGCCCTGAGGGCCTTGCCCCTGTGAGATATGGCGTTCTTCTCCTCAAGGCCCATCTCAGCATACGTCCTCGTCTGGCCCTCAGGGACGAAGACGGGGTCGTAGCCGAAGCCGCCCGAGCCCCTCGGGGACTCTGCTATGCGGCCGCAGGTCTCGCCCGTGAACGTGTACACCCCGGTCCCGTCAGCGAAGGCCACGGCCGTCCTGAAGCAGGCCCTCCTGTTTTCAACCCCCTCCATGAGCTTCAGGAAGCCCCTGAGGCCCACCTTGCTGATTACGTAGCTGCTGTAGGGCCCTGGGAAGCCGTTCAGGGCCTCAACGTAGAGGCCCGTGTCGTCAACTATGAGGGGGACCCCGTGCCTCCTGAAGGCCTCCTCGGCCGCCACCCTCGCTATCAGCTCGACGTCGTCGTCCTGGACCTCCAGCTTCTCGTCCCTTATCTGGCCCAGCTCTATCCCGTAGGCCGCCAGCAGCTCCCTGGCCTCCCTGAACTTGCCATCGTTGGTCGTCACTATGTAAAGCACGTCATCATCCCCTCCACACGCTCCTCCTGGCCGCTATATACCTCCCCCTCATCTCCACTGACCTCATCCTCTCAAGGACCGACCTGGCAACGTCGTCCCCTACCGAGGACCTGTAGCCCTCCACGAAGAGGCTGAAGAGCTCCTCTGACAGGGATGGGTGGGTGCTTATGACGGCCTCCCTGAAGAGGTGAAGGTCGACGGCCCTGTCCTCATCCCTCGTCGAGAAGTCGGCCAGGCCGAAGTCTATGAGGTAGGCCCTGCCCTCCCTGACAACTATGTTTGAGGTTGTCGAGTCGCCGTGGACTACCCCGGCCCTGTGAAGCACGCCCAGCTGGGCCCCAGCCTCCCTGACGACCTCCCTCCAGCCGGGCTGGCCCCCTGAGACGTACTCCTTCAGCGTGGGCCCCTCAACGTACTCCATCACTATTAGCCCCATGGAGGGGTAGATGGCGTAAAGGGAGGGCACGTTGGCCCCTGCCCTGGCGGCCTGGGAGAGCACCTTGGCCTCCTTCAGCGTCCTCTGCGACCTCAGGGACTGGTCGAGCGAGGGGTGCATGTAGGGCTTTGGGAGCCTCAGCTTGTATATCGCCTTTAGCCCGAGGAAGTCGCCGAGGAGTATGACGGACTCAGCCCCCTGCTTGACCAGCCTGAGCCCCCTGGCCCACTGAGGTATCAGAGGAGCCTCCCATACCAAGGCACGTCAACCTCGTCGAGCCTCCACCTCTGGTTTATGTAGGCCCTCTCGGGCTCAACTGTAACGCCGCTGAGGAGCGCTAGGAGGCCAGTGAGCGCTATCATTGCCCCGTTGTCGCCAGCGTACTGCGGGGGCACGGCCATGAACCTGCCGCCGTGGAGCCTGGCCATGGACTCCAGCTTCGAGGTGAGGAGCCTGTTGGCCGCGACTCCCCCGGTAAGGAGGACGTCCCTCTTGCCCGTGTGCGCCAGGCACCTCTCTGTGACCTCAGTTACGCTGGAGAAGGCCACCTCCCTGAGCGTGTAGCACACGTCCCTGAGCCTGGCGCCAGACCTCGCGAGCCTCACGGCCGCCGTGAGTATGCCGGAGAAGGAGACGTCCTGCCCCTTGACCACATAAGGTATGCCGCTTATGAACTCCCCTCCCTCGGCGCACAGGTCAACGACGTGCATCCCCTCCCTCACGTAGGGCGGCCCGAGCCCCACCTCCCTGGCGAAGGTGTCGAGAAGGTTGCCGAGGGCTATGTCAAGGGTCTCACCGAAGACCCTGTACCTGCCCTCAACAAAGGTCGTCACCGCAGTGTTGCCGCCGGAGACGTAGAGGATCACTGGGTCGAGCAGGCCTGTCGTGTACCTCCCCACCTCTAAGTGGGCCACCGCGTGGTTCACGGGCACGAGGGGCACGTTGAAGCGGCTCGCTATGGCCCTGGCCACCGTGGCCCCCACCCTCAGCTGGGGGCCCATGCCGGGGCCGAGGGCGACAGCGACGGCCCCTACCTCCCTGACGCTGACGCCGTTAATCGAGAGGGCCTCCTCTATTACCTCAGCGGCCACCTCGCTGAAGAACTGGGCCACCTCGCGGGGGACTATGCCCCCCTTCCTCGGCACATACGTCCTCCTTGAGTCCCTGAGCAGGTGAATTCCTGACCTGTCCCGCCTGGCCAGGCCGACGCCGAAGGTGTGGGCCGTCGACTCTATGCCCAGTACCGTTACCTCGCCCTCACTTGACGACGTACTCGGTGTAGCCGCAGTACCCACAGTGCCACCTCTCCACAGGCTTCATGTGGTGGGCCATGAACCTGCCGCACCTGGGGCACTTCTTGTTCTTAGGGGTTATGGTGCCGGTGCTGTAGTCGTACTCGTAGAGGAGCCTGACGTAGGCCTTAACGCCCTTCTTCGCCATACCTTTTCACCTCACTGCCTCTGCCCTCCCCCGCCGGCCTGCTTAGCCTTTGCGGTCTTCTTCTCGGCCTCGCCGTGCCTGGCCAGCACGTAAGTTGGCTCCACCTTAACGGCGTCCTCATGGGTGTCGTAAATGTGCACGTGGACCCTCGAGAGGCCCACGCCGTAGGACGTGTATATGTTCTTAACGTAAACGGCGTCAGCAGGCTTCCCGTAGGCCTTGGCTATGGCCTCCCTCAGCGACGCCCTAGAGGGCGTTGACTTAAGCTCGTGGTGAGCCAGGGCCTCAACCTCAAGCCTCTTCAGCAGCTCGTTCCTCCTCTCAGACAGCACCTCGAGCCAGGTGCCGTCGCCCAGCTCCACCTTCTTCGCGGCCTGCATAATGTCTCCCTCCTCAATCACAAGCGCGGGGAATTTAAGCGCTGAGGACCCCGCCTATTGCCCCCATGACGGCGAACATAATAGCTTGACAGCTCCTCCCAGGGCGGTGCCGGGCTTGGCCAGGGAGTGCCCGGGGTTCGTCGAGGCGGCCGAGGTATGGTCAGTTGAGGACACCAGGGCCTACGAGGTAAACACAGTGTGGCTGGGCGTCCCGCTCCTGCTGCTCATGGAGAACGCCGGGAGGGCGGTGGCTGACGCCGTTGAGTGCTACCTTGGCGACGTGAGGGGGAAGAAGGTAGTGGTCTACGCGGGCAAGGGCGGCAACGGGGGCGACGCGATAGTCTCGGCCAGGCACCTGGCCGCCAGGGGGGCTGACGTAACCGTCTACCTGCTCTACGACCCTAAGCTCGTCGAGCACAGGGACGCTCAGGTCAACCTACAGGCCCTGCTGAAGATGAGGAGCGTGAAGGTCGTTCACCTTGAGGACCCGAGGGAGTACAGGCCTGAGGAGGCGGACGCCCTAATTGACGGGATCCTGGGCATAGGCGTCAGGGGGAGGCTGAGGGAGCCCATAGCCAGCGCCCTGGCGGCATTCAACGCCTCGAGGGGGCTCAGGGTGGCCATAGACGTGCCCACGGGCCTAGACCCCGACACGGGCCAGGCCGTCGAGGGGACTGCAAGGGCCGACGTGACCGTGACCATGCACACGCTAAAGCCCGGCCTCATGAAGGAGGAGGCAAAGCCGTACGTGGGCGAGGTCCTGGTGGCCGAGGTGGGCATGCCGAGGGACGCGGTCACCTTCGCCGGCCCAGGCGACGTGGCTGCCAGGGTGCCCAGGAGGCCGAGGGACGCCTACAAGGGCGGCAACGGGAAGGTGCTGGTCGTGGGAGGCTCCTACCACTACTTCGGGGCCCCCTTCTACGCTGCCTCAGCCGCGCTCCTGGCCGGGGCCGACCTATCATTCCTGGCGGCCCCCTCTGACGTAGCCAAGGCGGCGGCCTCGTCAAACCCTGGCATAATCCCGTTCCCGCTGAAGGGCGAGATAGTTGAGCCGGGCCACCTCGACCTGCTGGCCGAGGAGGCTAAGCACGTCGACGCGGTAGCCATAGGCCCAGGGCTTGGGACGGACAAGTCCACCAAGGAGGCGGTCATAGGGCTGCTCCAGAGGCTGAAGGGGAAGCCCGTCGTTATAGACGCGGACGCCCTGAAGGCTGTTGCCGAGGCCAGGCCGGCCCTCTGGCCACAGGCGGTCCTTACGCCCCACAGGGGCGAGGCCAGGATGCTCGCAGGCAGGGAGGGGGAGCCGCAGGAGCTGGCGGCTGAGATAGCTAAGGCCTACGGCGCCACGGTGATAGTTAAGGCCCCAAAGCCCCCGGGCGACGTAATATGTAGCCCTGACGGAAGGTGCAGGTACAACCTGACGGGCCACCCAGCGATGGCGGTCGGGGGCACAGGGGACGTGCTCACTGGCATAACCGCTGGCTTCCTCGCCAGGAGGGTCGCCCTCTCCAAGACCCTTGACCCGCTCCACATAGCTGCGGCCGCTGCCTGGGTCTCCGGCAGGGCGGGGGAGCTGGCGGTGAGCGAGAGGGGCGAGAACGTTACGACCCTTGACGTCCTTAACAGGGTGCAGGACGCGGTAAGGGAGGCCTACTCAATGGCCGCGGGCGGTGGTTGAGCTGGGCAGGGCGTCAGACAGGGAGCTGGTTGACAGGTACGAGGCGGGCTGCGAGGCCTACGACGAGCTCTACCTCTCAGAGCAGCTCGAGAAGTACGAGGCGGCCCTGAGGCTGCTTAGGCCCCGCGGCAGGGTAGTTGACGTGGGCTGCGGGACGGGGCTCCTGATGGAGTACATGGCGAGGGAGGGGCTGCTTGAGGCTGTTGACCTCTACGTCTGCGTTGACGTAAGCGGCTGCATGCTCGAGAGGGCCAGGCAGAGGGCCCTGGCCCTTTGTAGGGGGAAATGCGCTGTCATACAGGGAGACGCCTACAGCCTGCCGTTCGTGGACAAGGCCTTCGACGTGGGCTACTCCTTCTCGGTCGTAAACCTGCTCGAGAGGCCTGAGGAGGCCCTGAGGGAGCTGGGGAGGGTCTCAGGGTCTGCCCTGGCTACTGCCATAGTTAAGCTGGGGGAGCCCCCTCAGCTCCCGCCCGGCTGGGCCAGGGCCGGGGTCGCTGGCAAGGACGCCGTTTACATCATGACCTGAGCCAGCCAGCGTCAAGGTAGACGCTGGCGAACGGCTGCCCCCTGTTGTAGAGGGTCACGACGTAGGTCAGCCTGCCGTCCGGGAGCCTCTCGCACCTGTTGCAGCAGGCGCTCTCTGGCCTCCTGGCGAGCAGCCTGACGTTGACCCTCTCCCTGACCCCGGGCCATATCATGGCCTCTATCGTGGCCGAGTAAGGAGGCCCTCCCGCCTGGCCGGGGGAGAGGGCTACCTTGGGGAGCCTCAAAAGTCTCCCCAGGATAGGTATACCTTTGGGGGAGGCTTAAGACTTGTTGATTCCCACCAACAACGTGGCCTTCTCCAGGACCCTCTGCCTCAGGAGGTGCTCGGCCCCGTAGCCCAGCTCGACCATCCTGACAGCCGCGTCGAGGTCCCTCACCAGGGACCCTCCGAGGGCGCCCTCGTGGCCTCCCAGGGCCTCGGGCCAAAGGGGCGTCGAGGGGCCCACTATCAGGAGGGGCCCCCTGACGAGGTCAGCTACCCTGTCTATGGTCTTGTTGACCACCGTTACGCCAGTGGCTATTACCAGGTCCATCCTTGGCAGGAGCTCCTCCTCGGCGTACCAGGGGTAGATGAAGTCCTCCTCGTAGGGCCTGGTCTCGAAGACGTAAAGCTCCGCCCTCTCCCTCAGCCTCCTAACGTAGCCCCTTATGTAGCCTACAAGCCCTACCCTGGCCCCCTCCCTCAGCCTGACCAGGTCAAGGGGGTCGGCTGTCGTCAGGCCCTCCCTAGGCGCCAGGGCGTTTATTGTCGCCACCCCTATGGCCGCCTCAACTGGGTCGTAGGACAGCGCTAGCGACACGGCCTCCTCGGCGTCCCCAGGGGGCTCCTTGTAGGGCCTGAAGGGCTTGACCCAGTCCCAGTCCACGTATGCCAGCCCGGCTGAGCCGTCGTCAAGTACCACCAGGGCGTACCTGCCCACTATGACCCTCCTCAGCCTCCTCCCGACGGCCCTCCTCTGGGCCTCCTCGACCAGCGACCTGACCACCTTCAAGCCTGTTCACCTCAGGCAGTCCCTGACGGCCTCCCTGGGGTCCTGGGAGGCGCTCTCGCATATGACCGGCTCCCTGGAGCTCGTTGGGTAGCTTACGAGCACCCTGTACTCAAGGCCCTCCTCAGGCCTCGGCGGCTCCCTTGGGTTGAAGTAGCCTATCACCTCGCCGTCCCTCAGCACCTCCCCCCTCGCCACCAGGCCGTCGCGGGTCGGGGCCTCGAACCACCTCAGGTCCCTCCTTGCCGTGACCCTGAACCTGTTCCTGACCTGTATGAGGCCCTTGTAAGAGGCGGGGCAGTAGTGGACCGTGACCCTTGAGTTCTCAGCAGCCCACCTCATTACCCTCAGGGCAGCCTCAAGGGCGCCCTCCACCGCTGGGTACCTCGATCTTGAGGGCCTGAGGCCCCTCAGCCTAAGCCTCTGGAAGTTGGAGTCGGAGAACTCCATCTCGTTCATGTTGACGAAGGAGCCCCCCGCCTCCTCAACCGCCTTTATGACCTCCATGGCCCAGCCCTCAAGCCCAGGCGCTATGGGTATCTCGGCCCCGACCCTCATGCCAGTTAGCTTGGCGGCCAGCTCAATTGCCCTGTAGTACTCCCTCTTGACAGGGTGGAACCTTATCTCGTCAAGCCCGGCCCTCCAGAGGGCCACTAGGGCGTCAGGGGTCGCGTACCTCCCCGGCGTGTAGAGGTGTATGTGAAAGCCATCCCCCATGACGTACTTGAGCGCCCTGATGAGCCTCAGGACCAGGGGCAGGTCGGCCAGCGGGTCCCCTCCGGTTATGCTGGCCCCCTTAGCGCCCTGCCTCTGGACCTCAGCTATCACCGAGTCTAGGTCGGTCGCCCTCTCCTCGTTCACGTAGATGACTGGCCTGCCCCACCTGCTCATGTCTATGGGGCAGTAGTAGCAGTCCTCGTCGCAGACCCCAGTTACGAAGATGACGGCCTTGAGGCCGGCGAAGCAGAGGCTGCACCCCATCGGCAGGGGGCCAGTGGTGAAGCCCTTGACCTCATCGCCAAGTATCGTCAAGCTCCTCCTCTTGGCTCAGTACGCAGGGTTTTATATTGCCCAATACATGCTAGTTCACGAAAATACAGGTATATATGGTGAAGGCCTTGAGCGTCGCGCCCAGGAAGCTCCAGCGCCTAGGCCTCTCCTCCCTCGTCGTGACCCTGCCCAGGAGGTGGGTCGAGGCCCACGGCCTCAAGCCGGGCGACCTAGTTTACGTCATAGACGAGGGCGACAGGCTCAGGATAGTCCCGGCCCAGCCCTCCGAGGCCAGGAGGAGCTACCGCTTCGACGCCTACAAGCTCGCCATGCCCCAGCTCGCCTCCGCGGCCCTCACCTGCCTCTACGTGAACAACATAAACGACGTCGTCATGGACCTGAAGGGGATGGGGGAGGAGGGCCTGAAGCACCTCAAGCAGACCTCCATGAGGCTCCTCGGCCTTGAGGTGACCCAGCTGGACAGCGAGAGGGCCTCGGTCAGGATAGTGCTTGACGACAGCAGGGCGGACCCGAAGATGGCGATAAAGGGCCTCGGCTCCGCCGTTGGCAACATAGCTGAGCTGCTCAGGAGGGCATCCTCAGGGGAGGCGCTCGGCAGCGACGAGGTGGAGGTCGCCACCGCCGAGCTGCTGAAGTACCAGCACCTGATAATGAGGCACGTGGTAAGCTCGGTGAGCGAGGGGGTCATAGACACCAGGGTCCAGGGCACCATAGTGGGCACGGCCGTGCTCGGGGTCGTGGGGAACGTGCTCCTCGAGGCGCTTAAGCTTGCCCAGAGGTGGTCCCTCAGGTCGAGCAGGGTGGCGGAGGTGGCGGGCCAGCTGAGGGACCTGATACCCATGGTGAGCGCTATGGTGGCGCAGCCGAGCGTGAAGAGGCTCCACGAGGCCTCCCTCACGGCCCTCTCGCTCTCCGCCTGGCTGGAGGACCTGCTGGGCTCAAGCCAGGACCCGAAGGAGGCGGCGGTGCTGTCAAAGGTCGACGACGCCGTGAGGAACCTGATGATAGTCTTCTCCGCAATACTGTGCTCGGCGGTGCTCAGCGAGGACTACCTTCACGCAGAGGGCGCTTAGAGCGGGGCCTCAGCTGCCTGGGGCTCAGGGCCCCTCTCGGGCGGCCCAGCCAGGTCGGCCGCCTGGGCTGACAGCACGCTTGCGCGTATTGCTTAGGAAAAGCGACGCAGCTGGAGGGGCCGCACTCAGCTGTAGTACACTATGGTGACTGTCGCTGTGGCGCTGCTGTTAGCGTTGTTACCAATAGCTACCATCACCGTGCCTGGGACCACTGGGAAGAACACGGTGCCGCCCGTCCCAACCTGTATCTTGCCACTGTCATAAGTCCAGCCCTCATTAGGCGAGTGCCAGCTCGAGGGCGGGCTGTACGTGCCTGAGATCTCCACGTAGGTGTTTGATGAGGAAGAGACTATGACCTCTATGTACCCAGCGTATTGGATGCAAAAATGGAACTCGTAGGCTGAGCCAGGCGGCTCGCTTACCGTCTGATTGCTAACAAGGGTCGTCTCGTTCTCAAGGTGCAAGAGAAACTCCTCAAAGATCGCGCGGTTCCACCCCTCATATGAATAATTAGCCCACCTCTGCACTATTGACGCCGTAGAGCTGTAATCGTAGTAAAACCCTAGTGCTGACAAAGCAGCAATAGCGAATAACACCATAAAGGCTATGGCTACCCACATCCAGGCAGAGGCCCTCACCGCACGTCCCCCTCGTTTTTATGTTGGGCCTCCTCACATAAACGCCTAGCCGTAATGGGCCGACATTATGCCCTGTCGTTTCCCCAGAAGCTTCTGTGGAAAAGCCGTCAGTTTCCCCAGTACCGAGGGCTCCCAGGGCGTTATGGGGGAAAGCTCAGGTCGTTTTCCGTAAGCTTGTGAAAAACGAGATCAGCTCACGCGGTCCCTCAAGGGCCGCGGCCTCGCTGAGGCCGTGTAACGAACTTACGTCCTGGAGGCCAGGGGAGAGCTAGGGACTGGAGGCCTCGGCCCCTTGCCTCGTAACGCGAGCCGTAAATGAATTGAGGTCCAGGAGTAGGGTTACGGGCAACGAGAGGACTTGATCCCCTCTATCTCTGCCTCACTGTCGAAGAAGTCCCCCCAGAAGACTTCGGGACGGGGTCAGACAGCAAGGCTTCTACCCCTAGAAGCTACTTCTACCCCTAGAAGTTATGAGCGCCCTGCCGTCCAGGGGCTCGTCGCCCCTGAGGCAGCCGTGCCCTTAAAGGCGGACAACGCTTTAGGGCGCCCTCAAAGGCCTTCACGGTACACCCTGCGACGTGAGCTTCAGCTTAAGCCCTATGTTTTTGTAATTTATTATAAAATTACACGAAAAGCCCATTTATATTGGCGGCCCTCTCAGTATACAGGGACTGCTGGCCCAGGGGTTTAGGATGGCTAGCTGTCAGTCAAAGGTTCCTGAGGTGAAGTACCGGGAGGAGAGCTGGTGGCAGGAGTTCTTCACCAAGGACCTGGCTGAGTTCTACGCCTCGCTCCAGGGGCTGCTTAATGCCAGGGAGGCCTTACGTAAGGAGCTTTCAGGGGACGTGGCCCAGGTGCTCGCTGACCCCCAGAGAAGGGACCTCGCGCTAAGGGTCCTGTTCGGGGGCCTTGACGAGGCCTGCCTTGAGGAGATAAGGATAAGTAGCTATCCTTATCCCGACTGCATCAAAGCTCGCACGGCCGCGCACTTCTACAGGGACGTGCTTGGGATAAGGCTTGGGGAACTGCTTGCTGAGGATTGGAAGGAGCGCGGGAGGCTCCTAAATCTATTAAAGATTAAGGGCTTTGAGGAAATAGGTAAAGAAAAGCTAGAGATTTCGATAAATAAGTTTGATACCAATATAATGAAGTACCTATCTGAAATGGAGGGTATCGTTGAAGAAATCCGTAATAAGAATAAGGTTATACAGATGCAACAGGTGCAAGCGGATTACGGCCTGGATCTGGTCAAAGCCTTTGAGGACTTCCTAAATAAGAGCATCAAGCTACTGCCGCTCTACAACCCGTTCACGTTCTTCATACAGTCTTTACGCTCAACGCCAAGGCCTTACCTTAACATCATGTACTGTGAGGAGCTGTTCAGCGACCCCGTCAGGAACTTAATGGGTAAATATGGTGTTGAGCTAACGGAGATATTAGACCCGGGCCTAGACGTGCAATCTATGAACGACGAACTGGCAATTATTGGACATAAAGGTGGAAGCGTTGGTAAACTGATACTTAAGTTAGTGCGGGAAATTTATTATATAACATCTGGTTACTCTGCAAGCGATGAACTTAAGAAATACGTCGAGGCGAAGTATAACGAAGAGACATCGGCGGGCTGCACGCTTAAGAAGCTGATAAGAACTACAAAAGCGCATTCTAAACACAAAAAGTACTGTGTCTCATATGAAACCATTATTGAAGTTGAAAAAGGTTTTGTCAAGCCATTTGATGGAACACCTATAAAATATGAAAGTTTCCTAGAGCTGTTCTCGCCATTATTGTTCCTCGGCATTGCCTCTATTGAGTGTAGCAGGGATAGGTATGGTCTTCTAAATGCCATTTTATGCTAGGTGATTGACATGGCTCAGGAGGTTGTTGAGAAGGAGCTTAAGGAGCTTCCTGAAGGCTATATACTGTATATTGTTCGCGTCCGCCGCCCTAAGGGCCTGGGCACATTATCAACGCGGACAACACCAGGCAGTGCAGGTTCCACCGCTGTTAGTGAAGGCGAAGAAATCAGGATTAAGCTGATCAAGGTTGGCGTCAGCTTTGCAAGCAGCCCAAGCCTTAGCCTAAGCATTGACTCGTCAATACCTAAGATTAAGTGTAACCCCCCCGAGGCTGACTGAGATAAGCGCTCGCTTTGAAAGGCCCGCTGGCATCACGCTCAGCCTTAACGCGGAGGCGCCAAGCTTCTCAGCACTGAGGCAGTTACAGCTAGTGTCCGTTGGGGCTTCCTTCAACAGCGTTAGCCCAATATCGTTAAAGGTTGATGAGAGGGTCCCCGTCAATGTTGTGCCAAGCGCTAAGATATCGTTGCAGCCGGTCACGGTCTCGTTCAGCAGGCCGAGCGCCGTGAGCCTTCAGCTTGACGGCAGCTATCACGTGCCGCAGAGGACCACCTATGAGCTCAAGCCAGTGTCAGTAACGTTCGCCCAGCCTGGGCAGGCGTCCCTTGGGAGCGTCAGCGATGAG
>OFEH01000376.1_pt1 | contig 15999 bp, 14 predicted proteins | sample 1521031 | NCBI WGS metagenome assembly OFEH01 (sample SAMN05518350, study PRJEB24110) | hypersaline lake metagenome | isolation source: Grendel Spring, Yellowstone National Park, Wyoming, USA | place: USA:Grendel Spring, Yellowstone National Park, Wyoming, USA | collected 2011-11-16
TATAAGCCATGACTAAAAATGCTAAATGACATCGTTCTAAACAGCATAATAGTTACTATTGAAACGCTAACATACAGAAAAAGCATTGCCGATAAATTAATAAGCAGCTCACATGGGTAATTTTGTTGATTGGATTAGGTGAACAGGTTATGAGCTTAAGTTAACGGCACCCCCCTTAGTACTTGAAAAATTATTATATAACTCCGTTAAAACTGGCATATATTGATGGAAAGTATAAGACGGTATTACGTAAATTACATTAACTGCATTAAATCCATTAACATTAATTAAGGTTATCTGCAGTTTTCCGTTGTATGCACTTACGTTACCAAGATAAATGAACTGAAAGAATGAACCATTTGGGGAATTAGTATTAACGTAAAGGGGAACACCATTAGTCAAAAACTCCAATTCGCCTCCTATTGGACTTTTTAAAACCCTAGCTATAAGTATGTAATCGCCAGGCCTTACATCTATATGCATCTTTAATGCGCTCTGCGGCTGCTCTGTATAGACTACTCCATAATTGGGACTTATGTCATTTTGAAACGAGTAATTACTTAAAAGCCCTATATTCTGTGTCCATGTCATCTGGGGTTTATCATCGAAGTAGCCTGTTTCCCATCTATTAGTAAACCAGCTATTGCTACAGTATAGGGAGGGTACTATAACGGCCTTGTCTTGAACGAAGGTAAAGAGTTCATACACTGTAAAGTAAGAGGGGACGACTATTCTATTCCTAGTGGAAATAAGCCTAGTTAAATATGAAATATTTATCAAATAGGGTTGATTTAGCCAAAATGGAGGATATCCAGTTTTATTGACAAATGATAAATATTCCAGTGTAGAGGTTGATAGCAGAAAAGTGTTATCAGAAACTTTTATTTTATTAATTTTAAGGACATAGAATCCAAAGTCATGATATATTATCGAAAAAATGCCAGATGAGTTATACATACGAGCCAGGTCAGGTTGATCTGTTACTAAATAACTAAAATTGAAAGCATTTAGTAAAACATCTACTAAAAAAGGGTTTCTTATACTGCTCCTGACGCCTAAGTACCCAGGATACCCTAAAGTGTAACCTAATGAGTAGTACAAGTAAGTGACGCAATACCCGCCTAAAGAGAACTGGTTCTCAGGATATGTGTAGAGGGCTACAGTGTCGGCATATGTATTATTAAGCAACTCGAAATATGTCAGAGGGAAACCCTCGCGGCTGAGGAACTTGTCTACGTTTTCAGCAGCCACTACACTAGGACTCTGCAAAGATGCAGACGCTACTGAGTTAATGGGAATTTCACTTGCATATAAAGCAGAAGTTGAGGTTAAGACGATCAGTATAAATCCTAACAAAGGGATGAGCTTAATCTTCTTTTTAATCTTTCCTAGGGTCATCAAAATGAAGATTGGCGAAAGGATCGCCACTAGAACCTGCAGGACAGGTTCAAAGACCATTGGAGCGTCAAATACGTAGGAAATAATCTGCGAGTATTCGTTTGGAATAGATGCGAAAAACATGGAGATCTGAGGTCCAAGGAGGGTTTGCGCTAGAATGATCAAGAAATACGTATAGGCAAAAAGTTTATACTCTATCTTAATCTTATAACCAATAATGAAGAAGGGAAACGCACTAAAAACGTCCACTAAAATTATATAGAGGAGACTAAAGCCCCCTAAATTATAATTTGAAAGGTTCCATCTAGTTAAAAGCCACATAGGGCTGAAGTGTGTCAATGTGTTGTAAACGTAGAGGGGGTAAGAGGGAGGAAGGGTTTGATATATAAAATATATATGGAAATTAGTGTTCACCCCAGGGAACAGTTGGGGAAGCACGGGTTTGCTTGAAGGCGCTGATTTGACAAGGCTCACATTTACGAAAAGTGAAAAAATAGTCGCCAGTATTCCAGTAAATACTACAAGAAATACTTTCTTAAGTGTCATCAAATTTTTTCTCGAGCTAATAATTGTAAGCAATGAGAGGAGGATTAATGTGAGGAGGAGAGAGCCATAAAAGAATTGATAGTTTATCAGGAGAAGGAAAAGAAACATAAGTAACAAGTATCTGTATTTGTTTCTATCTTGTAACAGAAAGAGTAAAATGTATGCTATGACGTCATACATGAAGAAAATCTGGACCGCCGGAGTAACATATTGAGGGGCAGTTAAATTACGAAGATTATAAATATTAAAAGGGAAAGTTATAAGGGTGATTAGACTAACCCACGGCATAGTGATAATTAGAGTTCTGCTTTTAACTGGCAATAGACTTAAGATGTTGCGCGTGGCTATAACTCCTGGTAAACCTCCACAAAATGCTCCTATGGCTAGCAATAATAAAAAGTCGTCCTTGGCCGAGAGATGAAAGTAATAGATGGGAAGATATTCTATGCTCGAGAAGATGTTATACTGGGCGATATCCCCTAATAATGTGCTACTCATTATAAATTTTTTATCAGGAATAAAAATACCACTAGGTTCAGGTCCTTTAATTACTAAAAAGGACATAATTAAGAAAAGAATTGATAGAAACAATAAATCTATCAGAAATATCAATCTGTCCTTCTGCAATTTATTAGCAGTAGTTATGGGATTCTTCATTAAGTATCACTTTGGAACTAAGGAAATATATAAATTACAGTTATTAATAACTGTTTAGCCGCTGTTTTAATATAGCCCTTCATAAACAACATTGGGTAGACACTTGGACTTATATATGATCACTTTGAGATGAATATTTCAATTCGTTATAGTTTAAACTCCTTGCTCTGCCTGGGATCTTGGTCCTTGCCCATAACGGGAATTATCTACTGCGACTATTCTAATAACCTCTCTTATTTGCCTTAAATCTTCTCCATACAAATTCTTCAACCATAGGAGAGGCAGGAGATCTACTATTTATGCCTCCAGTCTATGCATTACTAACGCCAAAAAATAATTAAGAATAATATGTGGACGTACTTGGTTAAGCTAAACTAAATTTTAACCAAGAGTTTCTCATTGTCTTCACTTAACCTTCCATCTATGGCTCTTAGAATAGCTCGTAACCACAATCTCAGCCCTTTGACACCAATTGAGTTGCATAACATTAATGAGCCACCTACGGTATTTATAACCCCAATATTAAACCACGACTTATTCCTCAATAGTAAGTAGAGGGTGTTCCTTACACCACGGTAATAACGGAGAGGATCGGAGTATTTAATCAACCCTCTCGCTTTCGAGGTATTTCTAAAATTGTGCAGTTTTGCTAATAATATGTAGATTTCTCCACATATGTTAGAAGGTTGTATAAATCCCTCCCCCACGAAGTGGGAAATCATGGGTTCGTCATAGACATATTTACCCCTCCTTGATGCCCTGTAGTAGTACTCTACATCAGTCATTTCAACGAACAGTTCCTCTAAGTATGGGTTCCTAACCCCATAATCTACATTAACTATGGTACCAGAGTTGGCGCATAATTTTGTCTTGTGGAAGTTAGTCCCTTCTACCTTGCTAGTTGGTCGGCAGTTATCCCAATTTATACTGAGAAGGACTGGATCCCTAAGGCTATTACTCTCCTTCACCACTTTGGATGGCCTAAAATTGCTGAGCAGTACAGAGTCCTGATCCAGAAGAAGAACCCACTCGTGTCCCTCCTCCTTAGCTAGGCCTATTACATGGTTGTATGCCCTACCTAACCCGTAGTTACGGGGAAACCTAATTAAGTGATCTATGCTATTCATGGTGAGAACTTTCCTGGAGTTATTATCCACAATCACGATATCTAAAGTAGGATCGTTCCTCTTTAAGATCTCTAAGTTCCTCTTTAGTAGTTCCTCGTCTGGGTTATATGTAACTATAGACGCTAGCACATCTTAGGATAATGGGATTTAGCTTATTAGGTTTTAGATAGCGAAAATTTTGACCATAAATTCCTAAATTTAATCATTACATAAGCTACACAACGGCTTTTCGCGATGCTTGTTTGTCCTGCATAAATTAATTGTTGCAATGCTGCACCCTTTATTTGCCTTTTTATGAGCAACAACCATGGCATTAGCTAGCAGCCATCTTTCTCTTTGATTCATACCATAAGGTATGCCAGGTATATTGCATTCCAGCCTGCTGCCCTGTATATAGCTTCTAAAACCTGATTATGAAATATCCTTGACCTTACTGAAGATTGCATCCTCCTCTTCATTGCTGAAAATATTCCCTCTATTACGCTTCTCCTGTTGTAATGCTTAGCATAATCATCATGGTTTTCTCTGTACATATTAACCATCCTGTTCCATGCAGGATAGCCATAAGATTTTGACTTTACATTACTTTTTATTGCTATGTAAGGAACTGCTACAATGTCTGCTATAGATTGGCTTTTAGCCTTAAAAGGTATCCCATATTCAGGTAAATATCACTTACTTTAATATTTGAGATCAGAGCTTGTTAAAAACCCTTTTCTGATAAAATTTCCTGTAGGCCCAATGGGTTGATTTTCGTCATATATTATTTTTCCTTTTAGTATAGTGTATTTAATTTTACCGCGAAGCTCCCACCCAATAAATGGTGTAATCGGATAAGTTGCATAAAGATCTTCTTCTTTGATTTTCCAAGATCCCTTAGGATCAACTATAATAAGATCACCTGAACTGTTCACCTGTAAGGTCCCTTTTTCTGGATATAACCCAAAAAGCTTAGCAGGAGATTCAGAAAGCAGATAAGGTAGCTGATCAACTCTAATTAGTCCTTTTAAAGCCATGTCAAGCAATAAAGGAAAAGTTGTTTGCACTCCTATAAAGCCTGAAGCTGCTTGCCAAATATTACCCTTCTTTTCTTCTTCAGAATGGGGTGCATGATCAGAACCAATGTTTGTTATTGTGCCGTCAGCTATACCATGAAGAAGAGATAGCCGATCTTCTTCCTTTCTTATCGGTGGGTTAACTTTCATTAAAATACCATATTTTTTATAATCGTTTTCATTTAAAAGAAGATAATGCGGACATGTTTCTCCATAAATTTTTGCACCTTTTGATCTTAATTCTTTTATTGCTTTTACTCCTAACTTTGAAGAAGTATGAACTATAAGCGCCTTTCCGCCTGTCCTCATAGCGAATAGCCCAATCCTTTTTATAGCCTCCTCCTCCGCAATTGGAGGCCTTGCAAACATATGGTCTATTGGTTCTGGAGTACCTTTTTTCATTAACTCATTTGTAAAAAAATTTACTATGTCGTTGTTTTCAGCATGAAAAGCTATTGTAGTATCGTACTTTGCAGATTTTTCCATAATCCTGTAAAGCGAACCGTCGTTTGGCGGAGGAATGTTGCCAGTTGTAGGTCCTAAAAAGACCTTAAACCCAATAGCCCCTTCATTTAACATGAATTCAAACTGATCTAAATTTGAGTCATGTAGAACTCCATACAAACCAAAGTCCACATAAGCCTTTGCCTTTAGAAGTTCTCTTTTTTCTTTTAATGTTTGTGCGTTTTCTACAGGAGGTAGAGTATTAGGCATTTCAAGTATAGTTGTGACTCCGCCTACGGCAGCAGCTTTTGTACAGTTAGTAAAATTATCTTTATATGTTAGTCCAGGTTCTCTACAATGTACATGTTCGTCTATTACCCCCGGAAAAACGAGCTTCCCTTCGGCGTTTATAACTGAATCAGCTTGAACTGACAAATTTGAGCTTAAAGATTTTACCTTGCCATCTTCAATGTATATATCTGCTTTAAATGTTAAGTCAGGTAGAATTACCTGTCCTCCTTTAACTAATAGTGAGCTCATGCTTATGGGTTATTTATATTTGTATTTAATCTTTAATATTATGTTATGTTTCCTAAGTTTCAAATGTAGCGCCAAGCTACGTATGTCACCCCCTATGGCTCATTATCAACGGGAAGCACTAACTCCAGTTTAAACATTATAACTAACCTCTTGTTATACTTAAGCAAGATTAGTGATATTAGGAAATCAGTTGACATAAAACACATGCACGTATGATTGGATTTGTATAAGGCAACTATAAATGCAGCTTCGATGAATGAATACGGCACTGTGCTAAATGAAGTGTACCATTGACTTATTACTAAAAGGTGGATACTAAGTTAAGTAGACAAACGTAAGGAAAGAACCAAAAGGTAAGCGTTAAAGCAATAGTAGCTACATCTGCAAAGATGCTTAGGATAATTTACTGGGTACTTAAAGAGCACAGGCCATATCAAAGTTAATGGGTCATGACTAAATAGCTTAATTGAGGTAAGGCCTCGATGAACTAATTGCGGGCTGACCCGTTAACAAGGTGTGATGCTTTGACACTGGGGATTGCCCCGAATGGGTAAGTGATATATCCCTCATAAAATGACAGAGATACACTAGCTAGCTCTATAAGCCATGACTAAAAATGCTAATGGCATCGCTCTAAACAGCATAATAGTTACTATTGAAACGCTAACATACAGAAAAGCATTGCCGATAAATTAATAAGCAGCTCACATGGGTACCCCCTCCGTGAAAGTTCATGATGGTAAGGTGTTGAGAAGGCTTGTTAGAGGTGCGACGAAGAGCGTGAAGGTGAGAAGGGTGCTTGCGGATGGTATGATTTTAGGGAGAATTTTAATTTCTTGTCTCAGAGTGGTATAAAGTCTGTGATTAGGGTGAGAGTTAATTCTGTTACAAGGAGTATGAGGTGTCCGTCTAGAAGGGATACTGTGTTGGAGCAGAGGGCGCTTGGGAGTAGGGCTTGGAGCAAGGCGCATCGTTTTGGTTTTAGGTGGGTTGTTTAGGGCATTTTCCTCTGTTGTGAAGCGTGTTTTTGGTGAATGTTTGCTAGGAAGTTTGTTAATATAGCGAGGAGGTGCTTATGAAGGCATATTTGTACAATATTTTTGGGGCATTGACCTCAAGCTAGTGCCATAAAAATACCTAATGGAAGTGCACATCAAAAAATCATGCAACACAGCGCAGGAGCCAAAACCTTTATTAATCTATTAGTCAAATATCCCGATGCAGCCTATGAAACTAAGCCTAAGGACGATTTTTTTTCCAATATTCGTGGCTGTCTCCATGTCGTTAGGTCTACTATTAGGATTAAATGTTCGTGTCTATAGTTCAAGCGTGGCAACTTACGGAATCCCCGTGGGGCTCTTCTTCATGATTTATCCTGCCATGACGAAGGTAAGGTTAGAAGAGCTTGGGAAAAGCATAAGAGACTTTAAAACGCTGGGGCTAGTAGTATTATTAAATTATGCTGTTGATCCATTTCTTGTTGCTGGGCTTGCCTATCTATTCTTTTATGGGATATACGATCGTCTTGGGCTCCTCGCTTCTTCAATTACATCTCAAGCTCTTGTTGGAGTGATTCTACTCGGCGTCGCCCCTTGCATAGCTATGGTAATTGTCTGGACCGACTTAGCCGGTGGAAATTTAGCCTTAGGAGTTTCATTCATAGCATGGAATTCAGTAATACAGATTATTACAACCCCAATCTTAGTGTATATCCTGACTAGAACCTCGGTAATAATAAATCCGTTGCTGATCCTTGAAAGCGTTTTGCTTTATCTACTTATTCCCCTAATTGCCGGCATAATAACTAGGAGAACCCTACAGAGAAAAAATATTTTTTCAAAAATACTTAAAGCGCTCGACAATGTCCAGACAGCGGCCCTTCTTTTTACCATAGTTATGATATTCTGGGGAGGAGGGTACGGGGTAATAAGCCATCCTTTCCTGATATGGATGATAGGGGCGGTCATGCTCGTGTTCTACTTTGTGCTATTTCATATGGGGTACTTTGTGGCGAGGTTTATTGGATATAACTACGCTGATTCTACGGCCATTGGATTTACGGTTTCGGCGAGGGATTTTGAGGTGAGCATTGCGATCGCAGTTACAGCTTTTTCAGCTTATCCTTATGTTGCGGTCGCTACTACTATCGGGCCGCTTCTAGAAATCCCCTTCATGCTCCTGCTTGTTTGGATACAACTTTTAAGAAGAAAGGATTAATTAAAAATCTCTACTAAAATTACTGAACTGGCAAAATGATACCCAAAATCATCCATAAAGTAAACCAAGTGGACAAAGGGCAACCGTTGCAAGATCGCACCCAAACGGCTTCCGGGAAAGGAAACAAGATATCCGTCTAAAATCTAATAACTATAAAGGTGAACTACCACACCCTTACGGACGTGGCTTCCCGGTTCATCGATACGCTTACGTGCGGAATACTTGCAAAGTATTCCACCATCGCAGAGGCGTTTTCATCCTTGGGCGTCTCGCCTGCGTCCCACAGGCAAAGCCCCTCCTTCAGAATAACCAAAGCTGAAGCCACATCCCTGTCGAACGTTGAGTTACAGGAGGGGCGCGTGAACTCCCTTTGATGCATGTTAAGCTTAACGTATGTTCTGCAAACAGGACAAACTCCTGTCGTCTTAACAAACCTTCCTACCTCCACAGGGGTGCTAGCCTTCCTCATTAAGGCATTGCGGATTCCCCCTATGGAGGTCTGATAGATCCTCCTACCGAAGAGCTTTTGCCATGAGCGTATGTCGTCTTTTTGAAATACAACTTTTGAGTAGTTTGTCGTTATAAAGTGGGTTACTTTGTTTATTATGTCACGTTTCTTTTTATTTTGTTTTTCAAATTTCTTTTTAATCTTCAAAAGTAGCTTTTCCCTGTTTCTAGATCCAGGTTTTGCTCTAGAAAAGAAGTGATAAAGCCTCCTTAGTCTTTTGCTCATAGGCACTGAATTTTGACCCAATTTGAGAAGGTTATTTGGTTCTTCACGCCTAGGTCTATGCCTATAGCTTATCTTTTTTTTACATTTTTCTTCTTTAGTCAGAAAGCATGTAACGTATTAGTAATCTCCGTTCCTTTCTACTAAGTTTGCTGAAGAAAGCTCTGCGTTCTCAGGTATCTGATCTAACCCAGATACCTTAAAGTTCCCAATGCCTTGTATGTGGACCATTTTATTGTCATTTTTAACCCAATAAGTCACTCCGTACTGCATCAAAGGAATCGAATGCACAGCCTTGACAAATTTTATCTTCCCAACCTTCACGCCCTTCTTCTTAAGTTTTACCAGTCCTCTTACGTTGTCCTGAAGCCTTTTTATCAGGGCTTGTTTCATTTGAGATGAAAGCACTTGAATTTCCCTTTCCTGAAACGTATTGCATACCTTGACAGGAACCGTTTTTACCTTGTAGTCCGCATGTGGTTTGAAGTTAAGTATTCCGTTTGCTATGATGTAATTAGTGAACCATTTAGCCTCAAGAAAGAGGCGGTTAAGGATAGCAAGCTTGGTTTTTGAGATCTTACTCTTATCAAGTTTTAGCTCAAAAGTTTTTGCTTCTTGAGTCTTTCTTCTAAGTAAGGTTTGCTTCCTCTTCTCCCTGATCTTGGCATTCTTCTTTAAGTTGGGCACTAGCAATGTAATATTTTTCTTTATATAAAAACCTGTTGTAAGGGGCTATCCATCCCTTACCTAACGGAAGGGGTCTTTCGCCTCCTTAACCCCAAAAAGATAAAGAAATCGCTGAAAAATATAAAAGGTAAAGCAAATCAGCCCACGTTTTTAGTCTGTGTCTTGATGCATAAACTGAAACCAGTAAGGCAACAGGAATCAGAAGCGCTGCTTTAAGAAGATTCAAAGCTGTTAAGGATGAAAGTACCAGCAGCAAAGCGTGAGCGTAAGGGTAAAACCTTTTTCTTCTGGAGCCTTCTACTTCTTCCACTATATGATGGGAATACCTTATGGAGGACGCTATAAGTCCGAAACCTAGAGAAGGTATAAGTACGCTGTTCAAATAAACTCCTCCGAGAGCTGTATAAGATCCCAGAACCAGAATAGGTCCAAAGTCAAAAAAAGTCGAAACTTCGCCGAGCCCCCTTTTGTAAAGCTCAAGAGGCTTCTTTAGGTAGGCGTACATCAAAACTATTCCTGCTAACCCATAAAGTAGCAGTACAAGCATACGGGTAAATGCAAGCACAACAACAGCTATGATGAGCATAGCTGCAAGCGAAGCTTTTCTTATAATATTAAGATGATTTTGTTTGAAAAGTATCACATGGCAAGGTCCGACATTTAATAATGGTTCGCTTTCAAAACATTTCATACCCCTTTTCTGATCTTCTAAATCCATCTCGATGTTCATTGAAAGCTGAGAAGCTAAGGCGAAAATGACTATTAAGGCAAAAAGAAAAGGGTTTTTGAACCATGTTTTAATCCACGTATAAATTACAGGAATTATCGAAACAAGGTAAAGCGGCACCTTGATCATAGAAGCACTGCTCATGCTTGACAATATCGTATTAAGCGCCTAATAACCATGCTGAAAAACTTTCAGCTTTTGTACTAACAAACCCTAAACAAAGCGAAAAAGTATTAAATCACAAAATTTGATGTTATTATAAAGCCGGGGTAGCTCAGCTGGTTAGAGCGCCAGACTCATAATCTGGAGGTCGAGGGTTCAAAGCCCTCCCCCGGCAAATAAACTTTTCGTTTATGTGCCTACATACTAACAACTTTACAAAATGAACGAAAGCCTCGCCTCTTCTAGAGGCGGGGATGCTGAACTATTCCGTCCTTGCAAATGCTGTCTTTGGCAAAAGATGAATCTTAAAGTATTTATATTCTTAATAGGATAAAATAACAGAAGCTTGCGTCGATCAAACACGGTGCGCATCATTGCTGGGAAAGAAACAAAAGCTAAACTAACGGTTCTCGGAAAGGCATTCGTTGATTGCTCTAATGCTTGAGCAATACAAAAAGCACGAGCCTGTAGATTTTGCAAAAACAAAAAAAATCGTTTATGAAAAATTCAAAGCTGTATTGCACGGGGCAAACGTTCAGCAAGTAACGCGAAAGAACGCTTCTGCGTGGAAATCTTTCTTCGAGCTAAGCAAAAAGAAAACGAATTGCCTAAGTGGATGAAGCCAAAACCACCTCACAAAAATAAAGATAACCTGTTTTTGCTGATAAGAAACGACAGGTACAGGATTGAAGGAAACGAAAGGAATACAAACTTCTGGAGCTATCTTGCAATAATAAAGCGAATCAAGGACGTAGCAGACGAATACGGAATAAAGGTCAAGCTTGTGGATGAGGAAAATACATCAAAAACGTGTTCCCTATGTGGGAAATTCACGAAAACGCGAGGATTAAAAGAGGCTTGTTTAAGTGTCCTCACACAAGGAAGGTAATAAACGCTGATCTGAACGGAGCAATAAACATTCTACATATCCCCGAGTCCGTTGAGGATAGGGTAAGTGGCTGAAGGCGCAGGCCGTGGTCTACAGTTGGCGAGCGGAGTTGGGTGGGCAACCACTAGCTATGAAGTCATGAGAATGATTGCGATAAACCACAAACCTATGATCCGCCTTGAAGGAACGCTAGCCCTTTAAGGCGGTGAGTATGTCAGAGCATTTCTTCAAAAGAAACGTAACCTTCTTCTAATTTAAAATCAGCCAGATAAACGTTGCCAAGGGGGCGCAAGCTTCTCCAGAAAAGGAAACCATCTTTTATCATGATCTTCCTTAAAACGTTTGAATATTTAGCCCTAATTTTAAATGCCTCTTGGTTCGAGTATCCAAAAAGTATTGTTATCCTTTTTAGCTTAAGGTTTTCTTTTGTTGCATTTTTTACAAACCTTTCATACTCTACAGGTTGCTTTACTGCAAAGTCTTCTTGCAGTAGAAGGTGTATTATATCAACTGAGTTATCTTTTCCATAAGTAGTAACTATATGTCTAAGATAATCTTCAGAGTTGTATTCAAATTCCTGAGGATCTACGTATATAGTTTTAAGCCTATCTATTTTTGTTTCGACCAGCTGCTTGATATCAGCCAAGACTTCTTCCTCACTTTCTTGCGGGCCCAACCAGTAGTCCACACTGTATCCTAATCTTAAATAATCTGCTGCCAGGGTTTCTCTAAATATTTTCAGTACCAGGTCAGAAACAGATAGATCAACATCATAAAGTATGTTGTATCCTAAGGCGATCTCGGCGTCTATAGTGCCTTCGCTGGGCCTGTTAAAGGTCTTTAATCTACCAAAATTCTGTTTAATAAATGTTGGTGATGGACTAAAAATTTTCAGTCTGTCAGAAATTGTATAGTAATAAAATGGGGCCTTTATAGCATAATCTCTATCTTTTATCACTTTTGCCCTTTTTATCGAGCTCCCCATAACTTCTACGTTGTCAAGACTTACAAGCGCGTCGCATATGAACCTAACATGTTTTGAAGCAGGGTTTACGTTTTCTGAAATAAAAAGTAGCGTACCTTTTTTCTTCTTAGAAGATCCGTAAAGGACCTGCAAGAATGACCTCATCTCGCTTTCGTCTTTTAAGCTGTACATAAAGGCGTCAAGCGAATCCACTATGACTAATTTTCCTTCGTTTAATCCGCTGATTATTTCAGAAAATACTTTTGATGGTTCTCCAGTAATAGCGCTTAGTACCTCTATTTTGACGTCCTTGCCCTTTTCAACTTTTGATAGCTTTCTTTTTAAAGATTCTTCAGGCTCTGCATATGAAATATATTTGCAAGAGCCTTTGTAAGCGCATGCGGCTAACGATATAGTTGTCTTACCCTGTCCTGGCTCCCCCTCAATCAGCGTTGTGTATCCGTTTGTACTGATAATATCTAAAAGGCTTCTTTGCATTCTTAATTCTTTTTTTAAACGTATGTATTTAAACTTTAAATTAAAGTAAAAATGTTTATAAAAATAGTTTTTATATCATAAATTTATTATTATGATATTAAACGCTGATAAAATTGAAATAGCTAACGAAAGCAAAATTATATTTCCTTTATTAGAAGAAGCGATAAAAGCAGCTGATCCTTATCCAAAACTTTTAGATGCTCTTGAGTTTTTTAAAAAAAATGATAAAAACAGAAAAATAGTCATAGCTGTTGGAAAAGCGGCACCCAGAATGTTTGAACCTTTAAAGAAAGTTGCAGATGTTAGGTTTGCAGTTTCAAACGTCAAAATAGAGTCAGGGCTACAGGCTGGTCATCCTTACCCAGATTTTAACAGTTATGAAGCCGCGAGGATAGTTTATAATATTTTAAAGAACACAGGGCCTCAAGATTTGATAATATTTTTAATATCTGGAGGCGCATCGTCGTTACTTGGCGATTACGTTGTAGGGCCTGAAAGGTTAAAATTAATAACTAGACAGCTAATGAACGCTGGCTCAAACATATATGAACTGAATACGGTACGAAAACACCTTTCTTATCTAAAAGGTGGAAGAGCCGCAAAAATCACAGAGGCAAAAATTTATGCCTACATTGTTTCAGATGTTATAGGAGATGACCTTTCAACGATAGCTTCAGGGTTAACTGCTCCTGACAACACAACTTTTGACGATGCAATAAATGTGTTGAATAAATACAACGTTAATGATGAAATTGTTCTGGACATTCTTAAACATCCTGAAAGATACGGTTTATCAGAAACTGTAAAATCCGATGAATTCCCTAACGAACGAGTACAAAACATAATTATCTGTAAAAATTCAGACGCTATAGCGGCTGCAGCTAAAAAAGCTAACGAACTTGGACTAAACGCAATAAGTTTAGGTACAATAGTAAGCGGTGAAGCCAAAACAGAAGCGTTAAGACTCTATTCATATTTAAATGATGCGCATGAACATACAGCAATTATTTCAGGGGGTGAACCCGTCGTAAAAGTAAAGGGAAATGGCAAAGGAGGAAGGAATCAAGAATTTGTTCTTTCTTTGGTAAACTTGCTGAAAAAAGGGGAAGTTGTTGCTTCTGTTGGAACAGATGGTATCGATGGACCTACTGATGCTGCTGGGGCGGTAGCTGATTGGACTACGATGGATAGGGCTAGAAAGTTAAATATTGATCCATTATACTATCTTGCGAACAACGACTCTTATTCTTTTTTTGAAAAAGTTAATGGACTTATAAAGACTGGTCCAACTGGCACAAATGTTATGGATGTACAAATAATGATAAAGTTATAATATTATAGAAATACGAACGAAGCGAGCCTAGACTATTTACAGTATTCCAGCAAGTATAACGCTTCACTTTTGTGAGGAAATTTATAAGAGCCTCATCCGTTTTAACGTTTTTAGTGTACAACAAATGAGGCCCAACATAAAATTGGCGATCTGTATAAACTCTGTTATAAAGCTCTGAAAAAACATTTTGATAAACTTAGCAAAAAATAATAAACTACTAACTTGTCTAAAAAACTCAACGAAATTAATTTAGCAAAAACGCAAATATTGCTGTATGCAAATGGTGCGTGGATTCATTGGAACATCCCTTAGCTTCATCATTAAAGCCCAAATGGCAAATAACAGCTTTAGAATAGAAAAAGCATATTAAGAAACAGATGTGAAATACTTTTATCTAAAATAATTTTTTATAAATTTAATTTTTTAAACTGCAACATATTTTTATTATATTCGTTAAAATGTTTATTTAAAAATTTGCCTCTAACATCTCAGAGGAGGAAAGTTTTGCGATTCTTTTTTGAGCCAGTGCAGTTTGTACTATCAAAGATATTGATGCTACGCCTATTGTCATAGCTATTATCAGGTTCGTATAGTTTATACCTTTACTTATGAGTGGTGGGAGGTTTAAAGCTAACACTAAAGGTATAGCCCCTCTAATTCCAGCTAAAAAAGCTAGCTGATAATCATATTGAACATCTTTAAAAAACCTTAATGATCTTATAATAGCTATCCTTGATGTAAAAACAATTATAAATGAAATTATTATTATTACAAAATAATTAATTATCAAAAACGGGTTGAAAACAATCCCCATGGATATAAAAAGCAACGAAGTTACAATATAATCTATCACTGACCAAAAATTGTTTACTTCATTTTTAAAACTTCCAAGGTTTGTAGAAATCATAAAACCTGTTATTATTTCTGATATTATTCCTGAACCGCCTAATGCCTGAGTTACAAAAAAAGAAAGATAAGACATTACAAAAATTAACGAAATTCTGGTCTCCATACCTGATATTAGTGTAATGAGTTTGTTTGAGAAATATCCAAAGGCGAAACCTATTAGAGGGGAAGCTATAAAAACCATAAGTATGACTTTAAAAAAGTTAACTAAAAAGAAACTTGTTCTAAAAGTTAATAAAACAGAAAATATAGTTATAGCAGTTGCGTCATTTATCAGAGCTTCACCCTCTATCAAAGACGTCGTGTTTGGAACTACCTTTGTATGTTTTAAGGTAGCAATCACGCCAACAGGATCTGTCGGCGAAATTATTGTGGCAAAAAGAGCCGAATAATACCAAGAAAGTTTAAGAAAAAAATGGATCAAAACGGAAATCATGATTACAGAAATTAAAACGCCTACTGTAGCTAAATAAACTATAGGCCACAGGTTATCTACAAAACGATTATAGTCTAAATCTAAAGTTGCTTTAAAAATTATTGGAGGTAATATTAAGTTAAAAAAGAGTTCTGCAGAAAGTAAATGTGTTAAAGATGACACTTGGAGGGCAAAGTTCAACTTTATGTTCAAAAACGTTATAAACATTCCAAGAATCAACAGAGTTGTAGTATATGGGACGTTTATCTTATGAGAAAAAGTGCTGGCTAAAACTCCAAGTAAAATGAAAATCATTATTATCTCATAATTAATTGGACCCAGCAACATCTTAACTTACTTTTCAATGTCAAAAGGGTTTTAAAAATGTTAATCTTAAAAAATTGATCAAAAAACAAAAAACGCAAAATAAAAATATTATTGTTTACTGTTTACTTTTTGTTTAAAGTAATCTCGATCGTTGAAATGCTTCTCTTTGTATTCTCATTTTCTAACGTAGTTGTACCTATTGTGATGTTTCCAAGGCCATATTTTCCATTGCCTATCTTGTTGAGAATAATTTCAGCAACGTCTACTGCCTTAGAGATAGCCTTTCCCCTGGCCTTAATGATAATTGTGTTTTCTGAACCCATTTTGTACATAGCTGCCGCTGCGTAAGATTTAGCTGGCTTCTTCCCGATTAACAA
>OFEH01000378.1_pt1 | contig 15716 bp, 15 predicted proteins | sample 1521031 | NCBI WGS metagenome assembly OFEH01 (sample SAMN05518350, study PRJEB24110) | hypersaline lake metagenome | isolation source: Grendel Spring, Yellowstone National Park, Wyoming, USA | place: USA:Grendel Spring, Yellowstone National Park, Wyoming, USA | collected 2011-11-16
TATAAGAGGCAACAAATGATGAGACAGCGTATGCCACCGCAGTATTATCCAGGATATCCATATTATCAAGGACAACAATCCCCAGGATATTCAAATTATCCAGGAGGCCAGTTTAGAATGTAGTTTTTAATTTATCAATTATTTAATTTTCAATATTTAAAAGAGGAATAAAAAAGAGAATTTTAAGTTTTATATACATACTTGTTTATAAAGTATAGATTGTAGGTAAGTTATTCTCCTTTGGAAATATAATTGATATATTGTTGGATGAACTATAAATTACAAAAAAATTGTGATTCATATAAAAAATTTATGGACAAGAATCTAATGTTCTTCAATAAAATGTTTATGATTGATTATAAAATATCGGAATTTTTTTACAATAAATTAAGAGATAAATTAAATCTTGTTTATGTAATTGATGCAATTTCATATTTAATAAACCTATCTTTTGTTTTATATATAATATTTTTAATTAATTTTAGTTATATTTTTCTTTTCATTATATCTACAGCAATAACTTATTTGTTAAAATTAATAGTTAATAGAAAAAGACCATATTATTACTTTGATAAAAGATTTGCTATATTAGTCTATGAAAATCATTCTTTTCCAAGTGAGCATACTGTTATTGCAACATTATCCTTTATAATAACAGGAAACATTTTAGTATTTATAGCTCCAATATTAAGAATTATTACTTTAAAACACTGGTTATCTGATGCAATATTTTCTATAATTCTTTCTTTCGGTTTTTACTATTTTTTCAGTTTTATAATTAATTTTTATGGATTATTTAACCCATTGATAACCATATTAAAATAAATAAATAAGATGGTTGTAGAAAATTTGTTTTTATTAATGTCTGTCATAAAGATGACATTTTTATAAAACATTATATGGAAAATATATAATACCTGAAGACGAGCAATCAAGACTCCAAGATATAGATAATAAAAGGTTAGGAGCTTGTTCTTGGAGAGATAGAATTCGTGATTTCATATATATGACATTTGTTTCGATAAAACCACACGAAAGGTTGCATAGTGTTGTAAAGTCTAATAGCGTCTAGATTTTAGATGTCTTTTTTTATAAAAAAACCGATTTTTCTTGTTATGTTTTAGATACATCTTTTTTATAAAATAAACCAATTTTTCTGGGTCTACAACTCTATCTATATCAATATATTCTCCATTTTTCATTACAAATCTAATTAGTCCAACTGTATATGTATAAGATTTTCCTGTATCAGTATCTGCATTAGTATTTGTTTTTATTGGTGTGCTAGTTTCGGTCCATGTCTTCATTATAAATATATCACTTATGTCACTCCATGCGAAAATCTTCTTATTGTTTTTCCACACGCCACTCCGGTTATACCAGTACCATGTTGGTAGAATTCCATTTTTTACAACTGCAAGAACATCTGCAGGTTCTGGAGGTGTTATTGTTATTATTCGTTTGATTACATAAATTGAGATCATACTTATTAAAATAAGTATCATACTATATTCTATAGTATCGCTAGAAAATTTTATTATGAACATAACAAAAATATCAGAAACAAGAATTAGAAAAGCTATAAATCCTAAAATTAGTAAGGATATTCTTTCTCTCTTTTTTACGATGTCAGAATACATATATTTCTTTTCTTCTTTATGGCTAAAAACTTTTCTGTCTTAACTTTAAACTCTACAGTAGTTAGTTCTAAAACCACTTTAAGCAAAAGTGATGTTTATACTAAGTGGTTTAAAGTAAAATAATAGCAAACTTTACAAGTGTTAGAAGTTATAATTCTTTCTTTCGGTTTTTACATATTTTTTTAGTTCTTTCATTAATTTTTCTGAATTATATAATTTATTGATTAGCTATATTGTTTTTTATAAAAATTTTTTATAAAAAATATTATAATGTCAGAAGATATACAAAAAATGTTTCAAAGTGAATATAATAGAAATCTTGATGAAATCATAAAATTTTCAGATATTTTATCAAAAACATTAATAAATTACCTCTTTGATGGGGAAATAAAAAATACTATTATAGAAGATCAATATGATTCAATAACTATTAAATATATTGGAACTGCGTATTCAAGAGAACCTTCTTTGGGAAAAGATATAGAAATTATAAGAAGATTAGAGGGTATATTGACTATTGAAGGTGAAAAGCTAGTTTTGGAATTAAAAAAAGGAGAAATTAAAAATAAAAAAACATGTATTAAAAGATATGAAAGAGAAACAGATGCTCTACATAGTTTAGAAAAATTGAGAGAAAAAGATGAAAGATTGGCTTTTTCTATTGAGTTTTTAAAAAATCAATCATATCTAGAAGGTATTGATATACGTGAAGCAGAGATAAAATATAATATATTAACTGGTGAATATAAAATTAGAGTATGTGGAAAGATGGTTGAGCCACGTTCATCAGTTGACTTATTAATAAAAGAAAAATGCTTATATTTTGAAAATAAAAGACAGTTAACTGATCAATATAATATATAGTAAAATTATCAAAAAATTATTATCTTTCTATTATATTTAATATTTTATTCAATATATCTTCAGATTTTTCTTCTCCATTGATATAAATTATGTTATCTTCTGGAAATATTTCCTTTAATTTTAGGAAATTCTCCCTTACTTTTTTTAAGAATTCAATATTTTCATAACTTGTAATACTTTTGCCCCTTGAATTTATTCTCTCCATTGCAATTTTTGGATCAATATCTAATACAAAAGTAATATCTGGCTTAATTATATATTTTGATACACATTTTAGCCATTCAATATCTATTCCTTCATATAAAATTTGATAAGAAAATGAAGAATAAATACTTCTATCAGAAATAATAATATAACCATCATTTAAATATTTCTTTAAATCAATGTTTTTTATACTTCTATCTGCAGTAAATAATAAAGCTAGTAAATATCCATAATCCAAATTTTTTTCATGTTCTTTTAAAATTATTTCCTTTATTTTTTTAGATAAATCTTTATCATATGGCTCTTTCATCAATATTATCTTATTATACTTTTTAGATAATTCATTATATAACAAATTTGCAATTGTTGTTTTCCCTGATCCATCAATTCCTTCAATTGCAATATATTTATATTTCATTTATTTTTCTTTTAAAAAAATTTTATAATCTAATTATATCACCATTCTTTGGTGCATATGAATATATTCCAAACTTTCTATATATTTTAGATGCTAATTCATATGGTTTTGGAATTTCACCATGTACTACTATAGCTTGTTTTGGTTTTGGTCTTAAATATTTAATAAAAGATATTGATTCAAAATGATCTGCATGACCTGAAAAACCTTCATATTTATTTATTCTCATTTTTACATTTATTTTTCTATCATTCAATACAATTTCTTTTTGTCCATCCAATATTGTTCTACCTAAAGTACCTTGTGCCTGATATGAAACAAAAGCCAATAAATTCTTTTCATCTTCTGCAGCATAACTAAAATAATCCAATATAGGACCTCCTTGCATCATACCAGATGTTGCAATTATTATTGAAGGTTCATTAGATGTCATAATTTGTTCTCTTTCTTTTTTACTTGCTCTTATTACATTTTCTCTTTCAAATGGATTTTTTCCAGATTCTATTTTTTCTCTAATTTCTTTACTTAAAAATTCTGGATATGCTGTATGAATCATTGATGTTTCCCAAACAATTCCCTCTAAATATATATTTACTTCTGGTAACATTTTATTTTCAATTGCATTTAATAATGTTAATAAAACATCTTGTCCCCTTCCAACTGCTAGTACTGGTATTAATACTTTTCCTCCTTTTTCAATTGTTTCCTTTATATCATGAATAAATAATGCTTCAGTTTCCTCTCTTGATGGATGTTTATCATTAAATCCTCCATATGTGCTTTCAATTATTAATGTTTCCAATCTTTGATATAATGTATTTGGTCTTTCTAATAAAGGAATTTTATTAAATTTATAATCTCCAGTATATAATATATTATGTTTTCCTTCAATATTTATATGAACCATTGAAGATCCAATTATATGATTTGCATTATGGAATGATATTTTTATATCACCAGTTATATCAGTTACTTCAGAATAATTTAATGTAATAGAATGTTTTAAAAATAATTTAATTTCCTTTGTTGTAAATATAGGATTTTTACTCTGTTTATTACTTACTTTTAGATAATCTAATAAAACCAAAGCTGCAACATCCCTTGTTGGTTCTGTCAAATATACAGGTCCTCTCCATCCAATTCTAAATAAATATGGAACAAATCCAACATGATCTAAATGGGCATGTGAAATAATTACGGCATCTAAATTTTGTATATCAAATTCAGGAATATTTAATATTGGATATCTATCTTCTGAATAATTTCCTGCACCCAATCCGCAATCTAATAAAATATTACTTTCTTTTGTTTGTAATAAAAATGAAGACCTTCCAACCTCCCTTCCAGCACCTAGAAAAGCAATTCTATAATGATCTAATCTTTGTGTTTTTCTTTCTAATATTTTTTCTCCAATTTTATTTAAAAATTCAGATTTATATAAAGAATTTTTATGTAAATATGTTCTAATAACATTTATTATTTTTGAAGATTTTAATGGAGCCCTTTGTATTATAATATTACATAGGGTTTCTTCTCTTAATTTATTAATTAAATTTAAATCAATTTTTTCAGGTTCATATGTTTCAATATATAATACAGATCTGTGTTTTTCAAGATATACATCTTTTATTTTTATTCCATTTAATATTTCTTTTACTTTTTCCTTAATATATTCTTCTCCTTTTAATAATTTTGGATTTATCCTTATTTCAATCCTTTTCTTATATTTTTGTGCTAGATTTTTTCCTATTTCAATTCCTTTTATAAATAAATCTACATTGTTTACATATATAACTATCTTTGGTCCTTCAAAGATTATCTTATTTATGTCCTTTGATTGGAATTCTTTTAATAATTCTTCCTTAACATTCATCATAAATAATGTAAATACCTTTTATAGTTAAGTATAAATTTAAAAAATTATTTTTTCTGTAATTCTTCCTTTATCTCGTAAAGTTCCTTTTTCAATCCTTCTTTTGTTAATGTCCAAATCTCAATACCATATCCAGATCCTAGATCCCTTTTTATAGCAGCTGATATTGCTTTCTTTGCTAATTCTCTTGCTTCTTCTTCATTCATATTTTCTTTATATTCTGTTTCTAATACACCTAGAGCAAATACCATTCCAGAACCTGTAGATATAAAGTCATCAAATTTTTCTAATCCTCCAGCTTCATCTATTGAATATATATGATAATCATTATTATCTTTTCCAACAATTATTACTTCTGAAAAGAATGGGAACCATTTATAATAATTCATTAAGGATGCTAGAAAACTTGCAGCTTCTTCTGCAGTTGGTTCATTTTTTGATCTTAAATATTTTAATTTTAGATTTGCTTGTAATATTTTTACTAAAGTTTGAATATCTCCGACCAAACCAGCAGCTCCCATTAATATATTATCAGTAATTTGATGTAATTTTTGTGTTTTCTTATGATATACCATCATTCCTGCTGTTGTTTGTCTATCTGATGCAATTAATACTCCATCCTTAAATTTTATTGCAACAATTGTTGTCCCAGATGATTCAGTCATAGTTCTATTATAATGAAAAATATTTATAAGCTATTTCTTTGCATATTTTTTTATTACTTTTTCTTGGAATGAATTTAATACATAATCTACGTGTTTTTTAATTTCATCAAAACTATTAAATTCACCTTTTAATCCTGGGCATACAAATTTTCCATTTTTAAATACATTAAATTTTACTCTATAATTCTCGGCTACATCAAATACTACAGTAACAGCTGGGAAAGCCTCTGGATTATATTGAGAATCTGGTATTTCATCTGCTAATCTTACTATATCTATATTATCATAATCAAATTTTCCATTTACAACAATATTCTGTACCTTTATTTTATAATCTTTTGGTAATTCTATATCAATTTGTTTAAATAATTCTCTTAATTTTTCTACAACATATTCTATATCTTCTAATCTTTTTATTCCAGATATATTTATTGTTCCACTATTAAATACCAATGCTTTAACATTTTCTTCCTTACCTCCACCTTCTTTTAATGGTATAATTAATCCAGGAAATGTTTCTGGATCATATTGAGCATAAGGAATTAGATTTGCGATTTTATCTAATGGCAACTTTACATTAAAATATATTGTAACAACAGCATTGGAAATCTCCCATGTAACCATTTTTAATAAATTTAATAAAAACTTATAAAATATTTAGCTTATAAAATATGTTCATTTCATATATTCTTTCTACATTGTTTAGACCTTCATTAGAGTCCTTTATTATTATTATAGTATCAGTATCCTCTTCTAACATGTCTTTATATTTCTTTATTATATTTAGTAGCTTTTCATCAGCATATATTTCTATATTTGCTTTTTGACCCTTTCTTAATTTGTTTTCTTTTCTTATATCTTGTAATCTCCTTCTTATTTCCCTATATAGCCATTCTTCTTCTAATTCTGGATAATATTTTGTATCAAATCCTATTTTTATAATTCCATAATCAGATTGTGCATTTACGTAATCCTTTTCTACATTATCAATTTTTATTTCTTTTACATTTAGATAATCTTTTAATAATTCTACAATATCACTATTATTTAGAATATCAAATAAAATGTTTCCATCTTCTTTATATAAATATAGTGTTTTTAATGGTCTTCTTATATTTATATTTAGCATATTTCTTAATTTTAATGCATTTTCAACAATTATATTAAATAGTTTATATTCTTCTTCTATTTTTTCATCTATATATTGTTCCTCAACCTTTGGTAATTCTTCTAATATTATTGATTCTCCTTCCAATCCATATAAATTTCTTAATTTTTGATAAATATATTCAGAAATAAATGGAATTATAATTGATCCAATATTTATTATATTATATAGAGATTTATATATTACAAATAATACCTTATCAGGTTCTTTCTTTATTATCTCTCTTGTTGCTTTTATATAAAATCTTGATAATTCTAATATCATGTCTTGTAATATTCTTCCAGCTTTCCATATTAAATGATTATCTAATGCATTGTATATCTCTTTTTTACTTTTTTCTATGAAATGTAACATATATCTATCCTCCCATCTCAAATTTTCTACATTTATTTTTGCAGGATTTATATTATAATATTTAGAATATTCCTCTAAATATGTTGAAATATTTAATAATGTATTTAATATTTGATATTTAACTTTTATATCTTCCCATTTTAATTTTATATCTTCATATGGTTCTACAATTGATCCTAAATAGAGTCTCATAGTATCTGCTCCATATTTATTAATTATATCATATGGAGAAATAACATTTCCCAAAGATTTTGACATTTTTCTTCCATATACATCTAGAACAAATCCTCCAACATATACATTTTTATATGGTATATCATTATAGTATAATTCTCCCATCATTGCTAAAGAATAGAACCAACCTTTAATTTGATCATAGTTTTCTGTTATGAAATCTACAGGATATAAATCTGTTGCTATTGGTGCTGAACCTGAATCAACCCATACATCTAATATATCTGGAATTCTTCTCATTTCTTCTCCACATTTTTCGCATTTGAATGTAAATTTATCTACATATGGTCTATGTAAATTATAATTATATAGATATATTATTTCATAATCTCTTGATCCATATGTTCTTACATAGTATAGATCATTTATTTGATTTAATATGTTATATTCAAACTTATTTACAATTACTATAGATTTATTTTCATATTTATTAAATACTTCATATAATTTATTTACATCATTTATTTCATCTTCATAATATATTTTATTTTCTTTAAAATATCTTTGCAATAATTTTTCAGCATAATCTGTAAACTTTACTACTATTAATATCTCCTTAAATTTATATCCAGTTAATTTTTCCAATTCTTCAACATTTTTAATAAATTTTACATGTCCATTTTTATCAACCCACATTGGTATTGGAATTCCCCAATATCTTTGTCTAGATATTACCCAATCTGGTGCAGATTTTATAGTATTTATAAATGCATTTTTTGCTGCTTCAGGTATGAAGTTAATATTTTCAAGATCTAATAATGCCTTTGATTTCATTGAAGATATATTAATGAATATTTGTTCTGGAGATCTAACAATTACTCTATTTCTACATCTCCAGCATATTGGATAATCATGTTCATACCATTCAAAATATAATAAGGATTTTCTCTTTAATACTTCTAATATAAATTTATAATCATCTTTCTTTGCAACCCATCCTTCAAAATATTTTATACCTAAAATAGTTCCAGTTTCATCTGTTGTATTGAATGGAGGGACATTATATTTTTTAGCAACTTCATAATCTTCAAAACCACAACCTGGAGCTGAATGAACTAAACCAGTACCTTCCTCTGTATTTACATATTCTTTAGATAACCAAATCCTAAATACCCCACTTCTTTCAGATCTAAACTTTTCTATATAATCTTTTAATTCATCATAGAATAATGGTTCATATTCTTTAAATTCTAAATCCTTTCCATAAAATTCATCTACTATTTCATATTCAATATTTAATTTGCTCATTAATTTTTCTAATACATCTTTTGCAACAATCCAATATTCATAATCATTTTCTTTTTTAATATTCATTTTTATAATTTTATGATTATTATAATCCAATTCCAATTCTTCAACATACATTTTTGGAACTTTTATTTTTACATATTTTAATTCAGGATTTACCATAATACCTAAATTATATAATAATGTCCATGGGGTTGTTGTCCAAACTATATAATATGTATTTTCCATATCTTTCGATTTAAGCTTTACATAAATTGCATTTGATATTTCTTTCTTATATAAAGGATCTTCATATCCTAAATCTATTTCTTGTTTTGATAATGATGTTTGACAATGAGGACACCACCAAACAGGTTTCTTTTCTTTATATATTAAATTATTTTCATAACCCTTTGCCAAAGCTTCCCATATTTTTTCAATAAATTCATTTTTAATTGGTAAATATGGATTATCTATATCCTGCCAATGTGCCATATCTTCATAGAATTTTGTAAATTCATTCATTGATCCATATGCAAAATTAAAGCATTCTTTAATAAATTTATCAACACCAATTTTTTCTATCTCTCTTTTATCCCTAATATTTAATTTTTCCTCAACTTTTACTTCAATTGGTAATCCATGCATATCAAAACCAGCCTGATTCCATACATTGAATCCTTTCTTTTGATAATATCTTAATATAATATCCTTAATTGTTCTATTATATGCATGTCCCATATGTGGAGAACCTGTTGTATATGGAGGACCCTCTAGAAATATATATCTTTTATTTTTCTCATTCTTTAAAATCCATTTTTCATATATATAATTTTCCTTCCAGAATTTTTTTATCTCTTCTTCTATATTTCTATTCCAATTTATGTTCATAGATCCGATATTCTGGCATAATTTTATATATTTAAAATAAGATATATAAGATGTTTTCTTACAATAATGTTATGAATAGGAAAGATATGATAATATTTGGGATAATAATTTTATTAGGAATCTTAACTTATATATTAACTTACTCAAAAACATTATCAGTAATACCATTTATAATGGGAATATTTTATTTACTTGAAAGTAAAGAATCTAAATAAATATAAATGTTTTATTGAAATATTTTGAATGGAAAAGGAAAAAGAAGAAAATAATGAAAGGAAAGAAGGGAAGTTTAATCTTGGTTTGGAAGAGTCAATAATAATAGGATTTATAGTATTGGCAGTTTCAGTAGTTTTAGGATCTTATATTGTAGCAAATTCAATATCGAATATAAAAATATATGGATCATCTAGTAGTTCTTCGAATCAATTGCAAACATATTTGCAAACATTACAACAGGTTCCATTGCCAAATATTTCAAATATAGATCCAGTATATGGAAATCCAAATAATGTAAATGTTATTGTATATGAATTCTCAGATTATGCATGTCCATATTGTGATATGTTTTATTTACAAACATTTCCACAAATTGAGCAAAATTATATAGATAATGGAAAAATAGCATGGGTATATGTAGATTTTCCACTATATCAAATACATCCATATGCAAATATATCATCGCAATATTTAACATGTGTATATACATTGTATGGATTTAATACATGGGAAGAATTTGCAAATTGGACTTGGTATAATCAAATGCAAAATATATCATGGGATACTTTGTCAAGTCAGCAAGATGTATACAATGTATTTAATGAAGAAGCTCAGGCTTTAGGATTAAATGTTAATGAAATAGATTCTTGTGTAAATAGTTCAGAATATTATTATCAAATATATAATCAGGAAAATTATGACGCAAGTGAATATGGAATTGGAGGAACTCCATCATTTATAATAGCTGTAAAAACATCTTCTATTACATTTCAAACAGTTCAACAGGTTAATAGTGTATTAAATCAATTAAAGCAATATGGATTAAGTCCTTCAGTTTATACAACTCCAGATTATAGTTATATAATGTTTGAGTTTGCAGGGGCTTTACCATATAATTTCTTTAATAGTGTATTACAGCCTTTAGTATCTGGCTGAATTATATATAAATTTTTTTATAAATATAATCTTAAATGGCAAGAGAAAAACCACATATTAATTTGGTAGTAGTAGGGCATGTAGATAATGGAAAATCAACATTAGTAGGAAGGCTAATGGTATCTTTGAATTTAATAGATCAGAAAGTATTAGAAGAATTAAAAAATGTAGCAAAGGAACTTGGAAAGGAATCAGAATATTTAGCATTCTTATTAGATAAATCAATGGAAGAAAGAAAGAGAGGAGTAACAATTGATGTAGCTGCAATTAAAATACCTGCAAAGAAATATGTATTAACAATATTGGATGCTCCAGGTCATAGAGACTTTATAAAGAATATGATTAGTGGTACTGCTCAATCTGATGCTGCAATATTAGTTGTTTCTGCAGCACCTGGTGAAGCAGAAACAGCATTGGGTCCAGAAGGACAGGGAAGAGAGCATTTATTATTATTAAGAACATTAGGAATTCCACAAATTATTATTGCAGTATCAAAAATGGATACTGTAAATTATGATCAAAAGAGATATGAACAAGTAAAAAATATGTTATTAACATTGGCAAAACAAATTGGTTATACTGAAAAACAAATAAAAGCAATTGTTCCAATTGCTGCATTCTTATCAGATGAAAATGTAACACAAAAATCACAAAAAATGCCATGGTATAATGGTCCAACAATATATGAAGCATTTGATATATTGGATGAACCTCCAAGATTGGTAGATAAACCATTAAGGATCCCAATTGGTGATGTATATAATATTAAAGGTGTAGGACTTGTACCAACTGGAAAGGTAGAATCTGGAAGATTAAAACCTGGTGATAGAGTAATATTCTTACCATCAAAGAAACCAAATGGTGTTGTAGGTGAAGTAAAATCAATAGAAATGCATCATGAAAGATTAGATGAAGCATTACCAGGAGATAATATTGGATTTAACGTTAAAGGACCTGAAAGCGGTGATATATTAAGGGGAGATGTATGTGGAAAATTAGGAGAGGCATTACCAAAATTAGCAGAAGAATTTACTGCAAGAATTTATGTATTATATCATCCATCTGCAATTGCTGTAGGATATACACCAGTAATACATATACATACTGCAGCAGTAGCATGTAAAATTGTAGAAATACAATCAAAAATAGATCCAAGAACTGGACAGGAAGTTGAAAAGAATCCACAATTCTTAAAGACAGGAGATGCAGCAATTGTAAAGTTTGTACCAACAAAACCATTAATAGTAGAAAGATTTGAAGATTTCCCAAACACATCTTTGGGAAGATTTGCAATTAGAGATATGAATAAAACAATTGGAATTGGACAGGTATTAAGTGTAAAAGAAAAGCAAGTACAATTAAAGTAATTTTTTAATTTTATTTTAATTTAAATAATTCTAAATTTTTATGGGCCCGAGGGGACTCGAACCCCTGACCTCCGGCTTTCTTAGGAGCGTAGCCTTATAAGGCCGGCGCTCCACCTCTGAGCTACGGGCCCTTATACATAATTTCACTTATTAATTTTTTATATCTTTTCTTATATGCATTTTTTCTAATATAATATATATGGATGATACAAAGGAAGTTGAAATTTTGGATGCTGGATTTTTAGGACAAATTTTTGATGCTTCAAAAGAAGAAATTGAAAAATTTATTAAGGAAGAAGAAAAATCTATTGTATTAGATTATGAGAAAATAAAATCATATTTAAATAATAAACAATTAGATCTCCTATTAAATAAAACAGAAAGTTTTCTAGAACAACTTAGTGTATATTTTTCTGAAAGATTAGAAAGAAAGGTAAAGATAAGAATAAAAAACCTTCCTGAAAGTTTAAGATATTTAAGGATAAGGGATATTAGATCCGAACATAAGGATAAATTAATACAGGTTGAGGGTATAATAAAAATATCTTCAGAAGTAAGACCTTTTATTATAAAAACAAAGTATTTACATGAAGATTGTGGTGGGGAATTTTGGGTTGAAAATAAGAATTTTGTAATAGAAAGACCAAAGAAATGTCCTGTATGTGGTGGTACAAAGGGAAAATTTATTGAAACAGATCATGAAACAATAGATGTACAAAGATTATTAATTGAAGAACCTGCAGATCAAATTGAAAAAGGAGAGCAACCTGCTCAAATTACTGTAATATTAAAGGAAGACTTATGTGAACCTAGAATGGAAAGAAAAACATTACCTGGAATAAGGGTTAAAATATATGGAATTGTAAAAGAATTAAAAAATTCAAATTTTAAAGCAATATTGGATTTATATATAGATGCAATTTATATTGAACCTGTAGATAAAGATGTTGAAGATATATCAATATCTCCAGAAGATGAAAGAAAAATAAAAGAATTGGCAAAATCTACAGATGTATTAAGTTTGATTGCAAATTCTGTTGCTCCAGGTTTATATGGAAAGCATTATGAAATAATTAAAAAAGCAATTGCATTACAATTGGTATCTGGTGGAAAAAGAAGAAGAAGTGTTGATGAAAGAAAAAATATACATATATTAATTTTAGGAGATCCTGGTGTAGGAAAATCAAAATTATTAAGATATGTATCAGAAATTGCTCCAAAATCAAAATATGTAGTTGGAATAACATCATCTTCTGTAGGTTTAACTGCATCTGTTAGAAAAGATGAAATATTTAAAGGTGGATGGGTATTGGAAGCTGGAGCTTTGGTATTAACTTCTGGAGGACTTGTATGTATTGATGAACTTGATAAATTATCTACAGAGGAATTGCAATCTTTACATGAAGCAATGGAACAACAAACAATAACAATTGATAAAGCAAATATTCATGCAACATTGAGAACAGAAACATCAATTTTAGCAGCTGCAAATCCAAAATTTGGAAGATGGGATAAGATGAAAAGTATAGTTGATCAAATAGATTTACCACCAACAATAATTAATAGATTTGATTTAATATTTGTTCTTATAGATGAACCAAATCCTCAACAGGATGAAGCAATTGTTGATGAACTATTGAAAGGTTTGAAAGAAGAAAAGAAAGCACCATTGGATAAAGATCTATTAAGAAAATATATAATATATGCAAAGAAAATTGAACCTCAATGGACAACTGCAGCTTTAGATATTGTAAAGGATTTCTATATAAAGTTAAGATCTAGTTCTGGGGAAGATACAATACCAATAACTACAAGGCAATTAATGTCAATAATAAGAATAGCTGAAGCTTCTGCGAAAATAAGGTTATCTCCAGTAGTTACTGAAGATGATGTAAATCTTGCAAAAGAATTATTATTATATAGTTTGAAAGAAGTTGGAATAAATCCAGAAACTAATAGATTAGATATAGATATAATAATGTCTGGAATTTCTTCTACACAAAGACAAAAACTATCAAAGGTATTGGATATAATAAAAGATTTACAAAAAGATTTTCCAGATGGTGTTCCATTAAATGAAATATTAAATGAATCTAAGAAATATAATTTGGAAGAAGAAAAAGTAAAAGAAACAATTGAGAAATTATTAAAGGAAGGATATATATATGAATCTGGAGATAAGAAATATAAAGCTGTATAAATATGTATTTACCAATATTTTCAAAAGATTTAAAGAATTATAAAGATAAAAAAGTAAGTTTAATTGGAAAAGTAATAGATATACAAGAAGAAAAGAAATTAATTAGACTAAAATTATTAGATACATTCGGATTTTTTGATGTTGTTTTATTTGATATATATAATATTAAATTATTTGATACTTTACTAATTTTAGGAAAAGTTTCAGAATATAATAATAATTTTTCTGTAATTGCAAGATATGTAAGTATATTAAATGAAGATGATGAAATTATATGGAGAAAATTTTTCATTAAAAAAATGAAAAGAAATATAAAGAAAAATAATAAAGAAAATAAAATGGAAGAAAAAGATAGTGGTGAGGATAATGAGAAAGAAAAAGAAGTAAAAAAAGAAATAGATAATGAAGAATATGATGAAGAATTACCTGAGGAAGTAAAATTAAGAAAACAAATTTTAGAATATATAAGAAATAATGATAAAGGTGATGGAGTATCTTTAAAAGATATAGAAGATTTCTTTGATATAAGTGAAGAAAAGTTATCAAATATTATAATGGATTTATTATCTGCTGGAGAGATTTATGAATCTTCGCCAGAAAAATATAAAGTTATATGACACTAACATACGAAGAAATGTTAGATGAAGCATATAAGAAACTGGGTAGTATAAAAGTTTTACATGGATCTATGTTGGGATCGATAAATATACCATTACCAAAAATAAATTATGTTGGAAAATGGACATCTATAGAAAATGCTGGAACAATTTGTGATATAGTAAATAGAGATATAAATTTATTGGCAGAATTTTTACAAAAGGAATTTAATGTTGCATCAAAAATTGAAGATAAGAAAATAATATTACAGAAAAGGATAGAATTTGATAAAATAAAGGCAAAAATAGATAAATTTATAGATATATTTGTTAGATGTCCAATATGTAAAAAGTTAGATACAAGATTGGAAAAGAGGGAAAGGGTATATATTATTAAATGCCTGGCCTGTGGTGCAGAAAGTCCTGTAATATATAAGTTAAAATGATATTGGTAAAAAAATATAGGGATAGTTATGGATATGCTCTAGTTTTATGTGATAAAAATTTATATGGAAAAAGATTTGAGGAAGGGGAATTTGTATTAGAATTAAATGAATTTTTTAAGGGAGAAGAAAAGGAAAAAATTGATGAAAAAGATTTTGAAGATATATATTTTATATATGCTGTTGGGGAAGAATCTGTAAATATATTAAAAGAGAAAAAAATAATTGAAGAAAAAGATATTAAAAGAATTGCAGGAATACCATATACTTTTGTTATATATTTATGAAGAGGATTTGTCCTTCCTGTGGAAGAGAAGTTGAAAAATTATATGATGGTTTATGTTATGAATGTTATTTAAAAATAAATAAAAAAGAAGAGAAAAAAGAGAAAGTATATATATGTAAGTATTGTGGAAGAAT
>OFEH01000380.1_pt1 | contig 15549 bp, 10 predicted proteins | sample 1521031 | NCBI WGS metagenome assembly OFEH01 (sample SAMN05518350, study PRJEB24110) | hypersaline lake metagenome | isolation source: Grendel Spring, Yellowstone National Park, Wyoming, USA | place: USA:Grendel Spring, Yellowstone National Park, Wyoming, USA | collected 2011-11-16
AACTAGAGAATAAAAACAAAGAAATATGAGCTTTGTAAATTTAATGAAATTAATTTTGCTTTAAACAAAAAATTGAAGAATAAGAATTCTCTCAGCACAAAATATTATTGGCTATTTAACAAATAAAAAATTAGATATAAATGATATTATCAAGTATTTTTACTATTGATAAAGCTTAAATATAAGCTAAAAGCATATATACCGGGTTTTACATGGTTAAGTTAAGCAGATTTTTGACTACAATAATAATCATTGCGACTTTTTAATAATTGTTTTAGTTTCTTGTAGTTGTTACAACAAGATATAAAATGTATCATTGCTTATAATATTGAAGACATGGTTTATTAATATTTGATATTAGCTCATTCTTATATGATTCTATTAAATCTTTAAGATTTCCAAACGATAAATTATCCTTTCTTTTTGCTAAATTAACTTCTTGATCAATTAAAATTTTATTTTTAAAATAGGGTTTGAAATTGGAGTTAGTTTTCATATTTAAGATATCTTGCACACCTACCAAGTGTATAGTATTTTTATTAAAGTGAATCCCCTTATGAACCAATCTTTTCGCCTCTTCTTCATTATCTTTGAGGGAAAGAAAAGGAATTACATAAATTTTATAAGAATTATTAAAGAAAAATGGAGAAATCACAAACATGGATTGCCTTCTAGGCTCTTTCAATTTTTCATCAATTAATTCAAAATAACCCATAAGTTTAAGTTCTTTTACTTGCTCGTCTTCTATTTGCAAATCATCTTTTTCTAAATTCATTTTGCTTTGATCTACCTTTATCTTGTTACCATCTGTTTTATATGATTCTGGTACTTTAGAGTGCCTTGGTAATCCATAGATCCAAGTGTGTATAAACGGTCCTGGATCTCTAATATTAATATTATAAGAATTAACCTTTAAATAAGATTTAAGTACAGATCCTTGGATTATATCCAATATTTGACGTATATTACCAATAACGCAATTAATTTCAGTAATTGAGTCTGCACCTTCTTTTACAAGAGGCGCTAATGGAACTGCTGAATCAACCCATTGATTTGACTTATTACAATTTTCAACCTTCTTAAAGATTTCATAAAATTTGTTAAACGCTCCTTTTACATCTCCTTTATTAACCTCATCACAAATACTTAATCCTTTACACTCTTTCGGATAAAATCTACCGAAACCTCTATTAGCACCTTTGCCTATTCCCAAAAAAGCTAAAGTTATTAAAACTCCATTGCTTATTATTTCATCATATTTGTTGCTCTTGTTAGGATTTCTATATATCTGCAAAGTAAATTCTTCAAGATCCTTGGGCTCGTAATCCTTTGATTTTTGTTTACTTTCTATTAATTTAACTCTTTGCAATTTACTATAGTCTAAACCGTTCTTAATCTTTGTGTTTTTTACTTTAAATGTATAAATTGATTTATTTTTAGTATTACCCAAATACATCGAAACCTTTGACTCCGCTTCTTTGTAACTTGTAAGATCACTTACACAAAACCTATTATATACGGTTCTTAAAAACCATCTTAACCTGCCCAAGATTTCAGTCTCACTAACTTTATTGGAGGTACGACCCTCGTAATTACCTCCCCACCAAGGAGTAATGCCCTTAAAATTTATAGCAATTAATAAACTCTTTTCTTTAATTAATTTGTCTACCTTTTTATATACATCTGAATATATTTTTTCATTCATATAAACTCCTCCGAAACCTTCATTAATTTCATTAAATTGTAGGAAATAGTTACCTTAGTCTTAAAATTTATTTCGTTTAAAATATCAAATAAACATAAATACAAATTATTCCCCTATTTTATTTTAGTATGAGAGAGGTTAAAAATTAAACATAAACTATTTCCATAATTATATTACTAATTTTTTATATTTTACATTATAATAAGGAAAAGTCAAGAGTTCTAAACCCTCTTTCTTTACTAATCCTATACACATTTTTAAAAATATCATTGTTATTACTCTTCAGATACTTATTTAGTTTCTTGTAGTTGTTACATTTGCAAAATAGTAGACTTTAGTGTACCATCAACGTTTTAGTTTCTTGTAGTTGTTACAATAACCAGCTTTCTGAAGACATCCCAAAGTCTTCGTTTTAGTTTCTTGTAGTTGTTACATTGTCTAAATGATGGTGTTGATCCTACTTCAATTAGTTTTAGTTTCTTGTAGTTGTTACACCTTAGGGCTTAACGCCCTATTTTTTCTAATATTGTATTAGTTTCTTGTAGTTGTTACATAAAAATTAATATTCTTAATTTAATGGTATCAGTTGTTTTAGTTTCTTGTAGTTGTTACTGGGAAGAATTCTATAACTCGATAACTCTTAGATATGTTTTAGTTTCTTGTAGTTGTTACAAGATACAGCAAAAGAAATTGGGAGAAAAATTATTGTTTTAGTTTCTTGTAGTTGTTACAAAAAAAGATATCGCCAGAAATAGCCTTTTTTGATGTTTTAGTTTCTTGTAGTTGTTACTAGATAACCTAGTGTTAGTTGGGGAATAGGATAAGGTTTTAGTTTCTTGTAGTTGTTACTTTAAATAATGCAATTGACTATTTTCTAATAGTTAGGTTTTAGTTTCTTGTAGTTGTTACTTTCTGAGTCATTAATTAAGGTGAGAATATGTCCCGTTTTAGTTTCTTGTAGTTGTTACAACCGTAAATGATATTGATAGTTTAGGCTGTAGTGAAAGTTTTAGTTTCTTGTAGTTGTTACGAAAGATTTTCTGGAGTGTTGAAGAAGTCTTTGATATGTTTTAGTTTCTTGTAGTTGTTACAACCATTTGCACAGGGTTTTAGTCTGGGTATATGAATGTTTTAGTTTCTTGTAGTTGTTACCATTCAATATTAAAATCATATCATTATATTTTTATGTTTTAGTTTCTTGTAGTTGTTACAATTGAATAAAGTTAACCAAGTATTTGGTGAAATAGTTTTAGTTTCTTGTAGTTGTTACAAACAAATAAATTATAGAGATAATAAGGAAATTTTGGGTTTTAGTTTCTTGTAGTTGTTACATTAAACATATCTTACACGTTTACTGTTGTAGCATGTTTTAGTTTCTTGTAGTTGTTACTTTTAAATTTTATTATAATTTTTTTCTTTTGAAATATGTTTTAGTTTCTTGTAGTTGTTACGAAATGGCAGAAATAATCTAGATATTAATCTCAGAAAAGTTTTAGTTTCTTGTAGTTGTTACACCAACGACATTAGCCGATATGGCTTTTACAGCATTGCGTTTTAGTTTCTTGTAGTTGTTACAAAGAGCTTAACGATTTATTAGAACAATATGCAAAGTTTTAGTTTCTTGTAGTTGTTACTTCAAATGCAGTTAATGGAGAGCTTGCTGGTGAACTCAGTTTTAGTTTCTTGTAGTTGTTACAGCTAGGTATATAGCTGATAAATTAGCAGATATTTCGTTTTAGTTTCTTGTAGTTGTTACCATACAGCAGAAGACCTTAAGAAGATAGCTGGAGAGTTTTAGTTTCTTGTAGTTGTTACCAAGGTGAAGAAAATGTGTCTTCAATTAAAAATAGTTTTAGTTTCTTGTAGTTGTTACCGATCCTTCACTTCTCATTTTATAAGTGATACTCCTCCCTAATAAATTTTTCTTAGCCTCCGAACGAGTCAAGGTGATTTATGGTCACTGAAATGAAACCCTATTTGAGCCTCATTGCAGTGACCTTCAGAGTCCTTGACTCGTTGGGTAAAAATTTGTTTTAAAAAATTAAAAAATTAAAAAAGCGGACAGATATTTCTATAAAGGCAGGAAGCACAATATGGATTCTTATTACCGTTTATATTACCTTTTATCACGTTAGCTAAAAGATTAACTATGTAACTAAGAAATTTCTCATTTGGTATAACCAGGTAGCCTAAATCGTTACCAGGAGTTACTGGAACTATCATGGTAGCACATGGTTTCCCATCTTCCATACACATATATGCATAAATAACTGCTCGGCCGAGCAAATGTCTTATATTACTTCTCGTTATAGTAAATTCAAAAACTACATTATCAATTATTGAGTCAGGAATTCCAACAATTCTAACCCATTCACTTGCATTAAGATAGATTTCCTTAGGTTTCCTTTCGCCTATAATTAAGTCTGCTTCTTTGGCCTCATATTGCATTCTTAAATCGCCAGAAGCCTTAGTTCCTTCTAAAAAGAACTTAGCTCTGAGCCCACAGATAAGTAAATCATCAAATATCCTCGCCGGCAAAGACAACCTGTATCTCGTAGGTCGATACCTTATTACTGGTGACAATAAGTGTTCTTGAGAAGTCAACGTTCTGGACTGGTATGATAGCCAATATGTCGCTTCCTTTAATAATTCCTTTAATTTTTTCTGATATAAAGAGGGCCCTATTCCATGATAATCTTCCTGCGTATGTTGATCTTGATATATATGATAGACCGTAACGCCGTAATAATCTCCGAACCTTTCCACGTATTTTTTCATCAGAAATGTCATATGAAACCACCAAATACATTTTAGGTACCCTTCCTGTTATACTCATAGTTAAGCCTAACAAATCCAAATCCCGCTGTTCTCCCAGTACCTACACCCATCTCTGCAGCCTTAGCAAGCACTTTCGTTATCGTTTCTTTATCTTTTCTATTAATACTGTTTCTAATGAAATATTTTGCATACCCTATTACTCCAGGTAACCAATCTCCATCGTAATAGTACCATACTTTAGTAACGGTATTTAATACAGTATGCGACTCAACAAGGTTGGCAGAAATTCTCATTACTTCCTTCTTGAAGTTCCTTTCAAATATCTCATATACATTAACTGAAAAAACAAGTCCCGAATATGGAAGAAACCTTCTATATTTATCACCTATGTTTGAGAAAGGATCTCTAAAAAGAGAAGGCGTAATAAATGATATCTTCACAGCATTGAATTTATCTGGTACACTTGTATTAATAACTTCAAGACCCGATAAAGTAACTCTTACTTCAAATGCACCATAAGTTACTTTAGAACCCTTTGTTAACTCTATAAGGACCTTTGAAATCTCAGGCTCTAAAGAGCTATCATATCCTAAATAAAAGTAATTTTCCCCCTCTATAGATATAGGCTTTGGAGGTATTTTAGGAGTTCCAGATTCCTGACCAAATTGCTTAATAATTATTTTAGGATAAAGTACTTCCTCAGAACCATTTATTTCTTTCATAAGAGGCGTTATCCTTATTTGCTTAGGAAATCCCATGGCCTTTTCCTCAAATATAGGTTCGAGGTCCTTATTAAGAGCTATTAGTAATGTCTTTACAAACTTGGCCGTATAGTTCATAGTTATGAAAGGAGAGAGAATTACTTTGAGCTTCATCAATGGCAAGTGTACCACCTATTTAATACTTAGATACGCTCCCTAATGTATTTAATGAATATATAAATATCTCGAAATAAAATATTATATTGGGGTCCAATTTTGACCCAAAATTATCAACAGCTTGTGAAGTTAATAGAAAATGCTATGAATTCTGTAACATTTGAACAAGCTGTTATGGAAGCAAAATATGAAACACCACAGTCTTTTATCTTCCACTCACTTTCCGTTGCTACATTAGCCTATGATATTTGTGAGGCCATTAAGGAAACATCTCCTGATAGTCTTAAAAGATTATCAGAACTCTATAAAGGTATAACACCTGAGGAACTTTGCTTTTACGGTGGTTTCCTTCATGACTGGAATAAGCTTAAGTCTTTACAAATTGATAAGAGTGATGAAGAAGAAAAACTAAAAATAGCTAAAGAGGAAACAATGAAAATAGCTAAAGAATTACTTAAATATATAAAAGAAGATGAAAGGCTAATTAATGATATTGTTAATACATTTGCTTCATATGCTGAAGGCTCTCTAAATGATCGCAGCTACATGCCTGCCTGGGTTGCAATAAAGCTAGCAGACATGTTAATGATTAGTAATATACAAAGCATTAAAGACATACCATATTTTATGGAAAGCGAATCATATGAGAATGCAATCAAAACTCTTAATTCATATAAGCTAAAGCTTGATTATATTTCCTCAAGTTTTAGACTCTTTACATTGATAGCCTCAAGGAATATAATTGATGATCTCATAGAAAAAGGCTATAGACCTCTAATGTCATATAAAGATGGGGTTGTATTTCTTCGACCAGAAGATAAACCTTTTCTAAAACTTAGTGATATTTATAGAAGGCTAAGAGAAGAAGTATCTTTTGGTGGCTCGATAGACAATAAGAATGATTTAATAGATGACAGGTTTGAAAAAATAAAGAGGTGCTTGAATAGAGATATAATTAATGAAATAAACAACAATAAGGAAAAAGCAATTCAATATGACTTGAATGCCATACTTCTAACAAGAATTTGTAAGCCTTTTGAAGACGTTGTTAGTAATCTTGATAACAGCATTAAGCTTGAGGTAGCAAAAAAAGTAATCAATGAACTTCAACCTATCGGCGTTATAATGTATTTTATTCATAGGTTCTCTTCAAAGGACGAAGACTACATTGCTAAGAAACTGGGCTTTTCCTCAAAGCCTACAAGTCGCCAATATATCTTAAAAATAGATGACACAAATAGTTGGCTTAAAAAGATCCTCATGGCATTGCAAGAAAGGTATAGCTCAAACTCTGAGGATCTTACTTTGAAGTATTACACAAAGTATTCATTTAGTGGAGATATCAAAGATGACCTAACATGGAATAACGATACACCAAAAGATTACTGCACTGTATGTGGACTTCCTATTTATTCCACGCCAACAAGGTTTGTACAATATGCTGAAGAGATCCGTGGTAAGGCTGAGATTTGGATTCCAAGGGAAAAAGCTTTGGATTATATAGATACTACAATAAAGCTATGGAGTGCCTGCCCTATTTGCATTTATGAAGCTAGGCAAATGAGTGACATTATAACACCACCATATCTAATTATAAGTTTCTATCCAGGTATACCAATAAGCCTACTTGATGTTTTAGACTTCAATAAACCCGAGCCTGAGACTTCCAGAATTGATGTCAACGAGAAATTCTATAATGTTTTCAAGATGTTTGGAGGCGATCTAACTACTACCCCAAGCCATAGAAAGCTTATGGTTGGATATCTTGGATCAAAAATAATAATAAGCATAGTATCATTAGGTCTATCGAAACAATCAAAAGAGACAAGGATAACTAAAACTTCACTTAACAAAATGCTTCATTATGCTCCATTTCTCTCTATAATCTTCCTCATAGCACCAGTGCGTATATCATCTGAAATATATGATGTGCCATTATATGGTAGCAATGTAATTTCCGTTTCTTCAAACTACAGCTACTCATTTTTAAAACCTGAAAATATAAGTAATGACTCAAGAAAACCTGGAGGAAATCTTAAAGTTATTTATCAATTACTTGCATACTCTGCAAAATATGAAGCATTAACTAATGTAACTGGGAAAATGGATTTAGATAATATGCTTAATAAGCTAGTGCAAGAATGGGATCTTTATGCTTCCGTCGACCCTGCACTAGGAGTCCTAAGCCTAGGATTGGGTCTTGGTACCCCAATCAGTTTTAATGAGGGCTCCTTTTTCTGGAATATTTCCCGAAGGGCATGGATTATTTTAGATGCAATGGGTAAGGTGAGTGGAATGGGTGATAGTTTAAAAGATAATATTTTTTCATTAGCATTTGTACTTAAAGAAGTGGTGGGAGAAGTGCCTAGCAAGTATGCAGTTGTTGGATTTATAAGGGATGGGGTTGATACGTTTTTTAGGACATCATTCGCCCTGGAAAATAAGGACGATAGAGTAGAATTAGCTACTAATGCGGCCCTTGGATCTCTTGAAAATAAATATAGCTTAGATCAGAAAAACATCAACAAGGCATATTATGCACTCAAGAGCATTTTTGAAACACTTTACGACATAGAGAAGAAATCCGATAGGGGTCTAGCCATGTCTGTTGCTAATACAATTACTAATTGGATATATATTGCTTTATCTATTGTTAAGCCAGAAGGTGAAAAGAATTGAGCGCTGATAGTTCTAGCTTTGAGAAAGGGCTTAATTTAATCGCTAATATTCTTAATGAAAGAAATATCAATGAGCTTAAACCATACTTTGCTAACCTCGATCAACCAAACCAAGAAAACGCTGTTCCTAGGGGTAGAGTAGCCAATATATTCCTAATTCTAGTATCTGAAGGCGAACTGGTAATAAGACATGAAGGAGGAGAAGACATAAGCATAGCCAGATTAATGGATAATGGTTACCCAATAATTCTTCATGAAAAACTAGTATCAGCTTGGAGAAGAGAGACCTTAGAGATGCTTAGACATCACTACGATACTTATAAGGATAACGTCAATAAAATAAGAGGTAAAAACGATGAGTGGCATTGCTATTTAAGACCATTTCAAGGTGGTGGGAAAAGAACAGAACAAAAATCTGATGTAGAAAAACAAGAAAAATCAAAGGGTAAGAACGAAGAGTATATCGGCGGTCTTTGCGGGGAGTGCCCAAATTGTATGATCTTTGGCTATGCAGTAAAAGATGGAAACTACAACGTTAAAAGTAGGATAGAAGGGGATCTCTATTTCTCCACTTTACCAGAAAACAAAAGCGTAGTCGTGAGGACATTCAATGCAGTAGACGAGACTACACATACTACATACATACCTACTGGCGGTGAAAGAACAGGTGCACTCTTTAGACTCTCGTTGATCAAAGCAGGCACAATATTTGTAGGAAAGGTTGCCATCAAGGATCTATCACCAGCAGAATTCTTACTCTCATTATACTCGCTTGTTAATACAACAAGAATTGGAGGGGTAAAGAGCGACTTCGGTAAGATAAAAGTTATCATACCAGCCATTACCCTTTGTGAACATGAAGTATCCTCAGGCTACGATATATTTACAAAAGTCAAAGACAAAAATGATACTACAGAAGTTGTTAGAGCAATCAACAGTTACCTAAGTGAAAACTTTAAAAATTGCAAAGTTTATACTAATACAGATTTCACACCAAATATAAACAATGTTATTAAGAGTAGCGAGAACGAAATAATAATAAATGCATGGAGAGATAGTACAAATTTCAAGAAAAGCATAGAGAAGTTCGTTAATGCTAAGCAAAGCCCGTGAGTACAATGAAGTTATTTAAGGCCTTTTTTGATCTTGAGGGAATTATGGCTTTCTCAAGTGAGATAAGACCTCTTATATTTGCCAATAATAGCATGGGCTCTTATATATCTACTTTGCCTTATATACATAACTATCCTATAATGTATGGTCTACTTGGAAAAAGCTCCGAGGCCTATGCTATTATTCCTTCATTGCACTATAACGAATATGAGTCAAGAAAACAAAAAACTGATAAGAAAGGGCTTATCTATAATTCAGTGAAATCGGTAATAGAAGACTTTATAAAAGACAAACAGGGGTCCTTTTATGTTTTCCCTTTAATGCCTGAAAGTCTAAATATATACTCGTTTCTTATGTCATCAGAGTCATGGAGTTATGCGCTACCTGTAAGAAATCGTCTGAAAAATGTTTTCCCAAGACTAACCAGCTATACAGCCTTTATGCCAGGAAGCAAGTTCTGGACTTATATAATTGTAAATAATAATCCACCAGGTCTTGCTAAAGGGTCTAGAGCCGCATGGATAAGAGTTGGGAAAAAGAGATGGGGCGTTTTTAAGGTAAAATATGAAGAACTTAAAGCTGAAAAATGCATAAATCAAAATGAAAAGATGACCTCTATACCAGTTAATTTAGCTGATACTGAAAAGTTTGGGGTCGAAATTGTTTCCTCTTCTACTGTACTTAGAACTCCAAATATAAGTGAAGGCCCTATAGCATGGGCTAGCATTAGGGATTGCAGACTTATTAAAGTCCCAAATAAAAATAAGACTTTTGAAGATTTATGCCTTCCTTTACCAGCTGAGGTGATCAGTAAAATATGTCAAAATCAAGCGACTTAATCGAAAAATATTCCTTCATAGTTAAGGAAGCTAGTATAGAGTCTGGGGAAGCCGAAATTAACGGTTTTAGGCTTAGGAAATTCCAAGAAGAGCTCTATGATTCGCTTGGTAAATATAAGAATGTACTTTTAAATGCTCCCACAGGCTCGGGTAAGACTTTCACATTAATTTTAGGCGCTATAAAAAGCGCAATTCAAGGATCTTACCCTCCAGTAGTCGGTATTTATCCATCTAAGGCACTTGTATATGACCAAGCAAGGAGTGTTAGGAAAACACTCAGAAACATGAATCTCAAAGAAAATAAAGATAATTCTCATATAGGATTGGGATGTGATCGTTTCGAAGGTACGATAAATATATGTAGACAAGGGACTTGCGAAAGCATCAATGTGCCAGTTAATACTTGTGTACTTACCAGTGAAGTTAAGGAGCTTCCTAGTGAGTTTAGGCCAAGTAATGAAGTGACAATAGTATTTACTGTACCAGAATATCCATTCATGATACTAAGTGGAATGAAAAAGCAATACCTATTTTCAAAGGTAATAGAAACCTCAATAAATGAGAAAGACTTCTATAATGCCATTAAAAATGTCAAAGTCCATGTGCATAAAAACGACGCCAGACAATTACTTGACTACTTTGCTTTATTCTTTAACGGCTATTGGTTTATTGATGAATTTCATCTATACACAGGTATCTCAAGGGCTTCCTTAAAAACTCTAATCGAGATGAGGGATAATTATAATTCCAAAACAAGAGAAGTTAGAACTACTGTGTTTTCATCTGCAACGCCAGTTAATTTAAACTATGACAAATCTATAGAAGCAAATTATAGTGGCCAAGGTAATATAGTAAGAAAAAAGACACTTGTAAACTTTTTTGTTACCATAAGTAACCCTCAAGAAGCTTTATCTAAGTATATTAATGATAATCCTATTCCAAATGAGCCTAGAACTGCAATAATACTTGATAGAGTTTACTATATAACTAAGATCTGCGAGACCATAAATAATGGTGCAGTAGTTTGGGGTCTTAATAAATCACATGGCGGTTGTAAAAAAATCTCCCAAGGGCTTGAGAATGAGAGACTTATAATAGGTGATCTTGCAATGTCTTATGGAATAGACCTAGACTTTGATCTCGGTTATATTCATGCTCATGATGCTGAAACATTAATACAGAGATTTGGTCGTATTGGAAGGCACGGAGTTGGTCAAGCAGAAGTGAATGTCTTTATTAAAGGCAATTTTTCTAAAGAAGAGTTAAAAAAGCTAAACAAAGAAATTAACTATAGGGATTTCTTGGAAATTATTAATAAAATTTATAAAAAAAGAATCGATGATGGGCTTGATAAGATATTTTTCTCTAAGATTCGCCATAATGCGTTAATAAAGGCTTTCTCTTTGATCTATGCATTGGCTCAGGGAGAATTCGTATATGATGAAACAAAGCAATGGTATGAGCTTATAGATAACGTAAAACTCAATACAAGACCATCGTTTGATGACATATTTTATGTCCTTGCATTTAGACCCGGAGGTCTTAAAGGCAAATGGTGCGATAGTGGAGAAGACGAGCTATTTACTATGCTGAGGAATTTCAGATATAATAGCGATAACGGATGTTTCAATTATGAACCTTTAAAGGAGGCTCCATTCTTGATTCCAAGAAATGACATTATAGAGAGGATTAAGAAAGCAAGCTGTGACCTTATGACATTTAATGACTTTGTTAAATTAGCACATCCATCACTTGTACTATTAAAACAAAATGTTGTTATACCACTTGATGAAATAAAAGATCTTAAAAGCTCATATGTAGTTCTACTTAAAAGAAATTGTGTCCAATGGGATAATTTCTCGGAAATGGCAGAACTTGTGGCAACGTATGAAAACGCACTTGTTATATATAGTAATCCTGAAAAAAATGGTGCAGCCTTGGCATTAGCAATTTTCATATAAATTTCCTATAGATAACCAACAATTTGTTATCAATGAAATGAGCCATCAGTTAGCATTACGTAGAACATAATGCTATAACATATTAAAAATCGCTTTCTTAATTTAGTTTTTAATCAGGTCTATATACGAATGGTTTAAAATCTACTGACTTAAGCAAATAATTTTTTACCTCATTAGCTTTACCATAAATCTCTCCTCTAACACTTCTCCTTCCCTTTGCCTTGCTATGAAGCAATTGATAAATATGCCTGGTTAGTTTTTGAGTATCTTCACCCTTAAGATAACCCTCTTTATCAAGACCAAGTCTTCCTCTTCTAGAGACCGCCATGACTGTATGAATTGCTACTGGCTTGAACATCTCAGAGAAATCATAGACTAAAGACGGCCTACCTGGTTGATCTATATGAAGTAGTCCAGCATATGGATCTAGGCCAGAGGCTATTACAGCATGATTGCAAAGTGCATATATTATAGAATATGTATAATCTATGGCCCTATTTATTGGATCATCGTTTCTTGGTTTTCTTCCAATAAAGCCTTGAGGCATAAAATTCTTTAATATCTCCCATGCCTTTCTACTAAGTTCTGCCTCCTCTTGAATAAGTGACCTTGAATCTTTAGTTTCTATTGTAAAGTCAAATGTATTAACACTAACACCATCTATGTGTGCAAAATATCTCGCTACATTTAACATACCCTTTATCTTCCCTTCTATGAATCTTTTTGCTAATAGAATCCTAGAGCCTTCATCAAGCATGTAGTATTTCTTCCTTACCATACTTACTGTATTTATAAAAGGGGTTACAAGAACTGAATCAGTTTTTTTGCTATGAATTAAAACAGGAACATTAATATAGGCTAAAAAATTTATTACATCAGAGCTCAACTCGACATTTGAACCCACTATTATTACAAGCTCAAGATCTAGTGAGGAAACCTGAGTTGAAGAATTCTTCCATGATATTAGCAGATCTGAGCCTTGCCTCTTTACAGAGGCATTCTTAATTATCAGTATCATATTCTACACTCAAGCACAAATTTAAGATGAAGCATATAAAATTTTTATATCATTTTTAATAAACATTTGAGATAGAACAAACTATAAACTTATGGATTAGAAATTCATTAAAAGCTTCTCTGCAGTATCTTTGCCTCCCAAATAACTAAATATTAGCCTATTATCTTTTTCAATTTTAACGCATGTTACATTAATCTCGAGCCCTCCATGAGCTATTAGATCTCTTTTGTTTGTTAATTTTTTTGTAACTGTATTATATGGAGATTTTAAATCAAGCTCGACTTGGGTTCCAGGGGTGGGCTTATCCTCACATTGCTTTATTTTGCCTCTACTTCTGTTGACTTCATTTTTGATGAGTACCTCTGAGACATCGTTTGCATAAGCATCAGCTAAATTATTCAACTCTTCTTCACTTAACCCTTCCTGATTCCCTTTACTTACCTTAGATAAGCTCTCAAGGAGTGCATGCATTATATAAGCAGAAAAATGAAGATCGTAATCATACGTAACTATGCTATTATTAACATTTTTATTAACCTTTACATCCATAGATTCAATACCGGAAAGCTTATTTTCCAAATATTTCTTCTCCTTTTCTATAAAGTCTTTAAAATAGTTAAGCAAGAGAAACTGGCCGGCTTGTGCAGCCCGCGTAATTCTCATGAGCTTATCTACTTCAATTCCATTTATCTTTTTGTAATAGTTTTCCTCAACGGAAAGGACTTGAGTTATAAGAGAATTAAACCCGTTTTTAGCCCTAACTATAATTCTTGACACTTCATTAACATGTAGTTCGGCATTGGTATCGTTTTTTCTTGGCTGATAAGGGTCTGAATTAAAGAACCTTAACTTTATACCATTACCAGATGTATTAGGCTTTACCAAAGCATTGACTGCTGTTATTACTGTATTGTAAACCATTACCTGCATGTAGTTAATACCATGAGTTAGATCTACATAAACCTCATCAAAGTCATTGAATTCTTTAAGCCAGTTTATAAGCTTATAGTAAACATAATTAGGATATAGGTTTATACCCTCTTTTTTCTCATAGAATAAAACAGATTTATCATCTTCCATAGCAAATCTTCCAATTACTGGAGCAACTTCAATAGTAAGATCCTTACATTCATTAAGTTGTTCAATGACTTTATCATTTTTGTAATTTGATTTAAGTGTTTCTGCCTGATCTTTATATTTGCTGTTTTCCTTTAACATCTCGAGCGTAAATGGTATAAAAACTAGAACCCTATCTGGATTGAAAGCTTCGCAAAGAGCCTTTGTTGACGTGTAGGATTTAAAACTATTTTGATTCTCTTTATCATTTGTTTTACTTGATTTTTCAGAAGGTTTTTCTGAGACAAGATATGTTACCTCTTTGTAATTTTTGAAATTGCCCATCGCAGAAATAAGCAGTTTCTTACCCATGAATTAACGCCCTCACAATAACTCGCAATAATCCCTCTTAAAATTTTGTTATTCTATCCTTTTAAGTATTTCCATTAAATCCTTAAAATTTTGCTTGAAATTTATTATAGTTTTAGTTTCTTGTAGTTGTTACTTAATGGTTTTTTCATTATAGAAAACATTATAATATGTTTTAGTTTCTTGTAGTTGTTACTAATGAAATTGTTATAAAAGTAAATAAGCCAATTTCGTTTTAGTTTCTTGTAGTTGTTACAATGATGGAGCTCCCATACCAAGAAGTATCATCTGTTTTAGTTTCTTGTAGTTGTTACTTAAACGAATATGTTGGCAATAGGAGTGGAGGTATACGTTTTAGTTTCTTGTAGTTGTTACAGTAAGGAGGTTTTGGGTTTGGAAGCTTTTTTGTTGAGTTTTAGTTTCTTGTAGTTGTTACAAATAGGTAAAGATATAATAAAATTTTCCAATGATGTTTTAGTTTCTTGTAGTTGTTACGAGGTTGCTGGGACAGGAGATAATGGTTTTGAAAACAAGTTTTAGTTTCTTGTAGTTGTTACTATAAATAACAGTATTATCGGTTTTATCAAAATCGTTTTAGTTTCTTGTAGTTGTTACAAAGTAATTTATCACAAAGTAGATTTTGGTACCTCATGTTTTAGTTTCTTGTAGTTGTTACATTAAGTTTAATTAAAATGGATTTTTAAAATCCTATGTTTTAGTTTCTTGTAGTTGTTACTAAAGTTATTGTTTCAGCGGGTTTACCGACTAGTATTAGTTTTAGTTTCTTGTAGTTGTTACGCGAAATCAGGAGTTGGCTCAAGCTCAAAAAAAGTGTTTTAGTTTCTTGTAGTTGTTACGGTTTGCAAAGCTGGGTCCCATTGCAATTTGATGTTTTAGTTTCTTGTAGTTGTTACTATGAAAATTTAAAATTGTTGGTTTATGAAATGTTGGTTTTAGTTTCTTGTAGTTGTTACAACTCACCACTTTATACTATATTTTTAAGTCTTAATAGTTTTAGTTTCTTGTAGTTGTTACAAACTTTTGTAATGTAAACCTATCATTTAGAGACATATCTCTGTTTTAGTTTCTTGTAGTTGTTACTTGACTATGCATCTTATCTATCATTTCTGCTATGCGTTGTTTTAGTTTCTTGT
>OFEH01000381.1_pt1 | contig 15547 bp, 15 predicted proteins | sample 1521031 | NCBI WGS metagenome assembly OFEH01 (sample SAMN05518350, study PRJEB24110) | hypersaline lake metagenome | isolation source: Grendel Spring, Yellowstone National Park, Wyoming, USA | place: USA:Grendel Spring, Yellowstone National Park, Wyoming, USA | collected 2011-11-16
GGTAGTTGGGGGAGAATGATAGCAAAAATAAACGATAAAGAACAGGCTGAGTCGATTTTAGAAACAAGAGAGATGCTCACAGATCCTCAGCAACAAATTTATTATATACAGGAATACGTAAAAAGGCCTCCAAGAGACATAAGGGGGATAGTGGTGAACGGGAAAGTGGTGACCGCAATATACAGATATCAGCCTGAAGATGACTGGAGAACTAACATAGCGAGAGGAGGAAAAGCAGAACAGATAAAGATAGATGGAGAACTAGAAGAACTGATGATAAAGGCTTCAAACGTAGTTAATGCAAAAATAGTCGGAGTTGACGCAATGGAAACCGATAACGGCTATGTTATTCATGAGTTAAACAACAACTTAGAATTTCATGGGGCTTTTCAAGCCACAGGTATGGATATAGCCAAAGAAATAATGGCTTTTGTAAAAGAGCTGGTGAAGAACTGAATGGTTAAAGTTTCAATAGTTGGAGCCTCGGGTTACGTTGGGGGGGAACTTATAAGAATTCTTGTAAGACATCCAAGCGTTGAACTAGTATCGCTTTCTTCAAGACAGTACGCAGGCGAGTATGTTCACAAAGCCCATCCAAACCTAAAAGGTATATTAAGCACGAGGTTTACTGGTGAAGACCCAGTTACTGTAGCTTCAAAAGCTGATCTTGTTTTTCTTGCATTACCACATAAAGCTTCTGTAAAGGTTGTTCCTGAAATCATGAAATTGGGGGTAAAAATAGTTGACATGAGCGCAGATTTTAGGTTAAAAGATCCAGAGCAGTATAAAATATGGTATAACTATGAACATCCATACCCTGACCTTCTTCAAAAATTTGTATACGGTTTACCTGAGTTGCACCGGGACGAATTAAAAGGAGCAAATTATGTCTCAGCACCAGGCTGTATGGCAACTGCTTCGATAATAAGTCTAGCTCCTCTGTATAAATATATCAGCGATTTTCCATTAATCGTCGACGCTAAAATAGGATCTTCAGGAGCAGGGGGGAAACCTTCACTTTCTACGCATTATTCTGAAAGATATGGCGTTATAAGGCCCTATAAACCAGCTGGGCACAGACATGCTGCAGAAATAGAACAAGAAATAAGCAGGTTGGCCGGCAAAACGGTAAAAGTTGGGATGAGCGCACATGCGGTAAACATCGTAAGGGGCATACTTACGACATCACATATCTTAACAAATGAACAAATAACCGTTCAGGAACTTTGGAAAGCGTACAGAGAATTTTATAAAAGCGAACCTTTTGTAAGGTTTATGATGGATAAGACGGGGGTCTACAGGTATCCAGACCCCAAAGTAGTAATAGGATCTAACTTTGCAGATGTTGGTTTTGATGTAGATCCACATTCAGGCAGAATAGTTGCGCTCGGTGCTATAGATAATTTGATAAAAGGTGCTGCAGGCAGCGCAGTACAGTCGATGAACCTTATGCTAGGTTTTGATGAAAAACTAGGTCTGGATGTTCCTGCAATACATCCGGTGTAATTTTAAATGTCTGAGATAGTTGTTATAAAAATTGGAGGGAGCCTGATTTCAGAAGGAGCATACGTAAAAGTTCTGGATGACTTAAAGGGTTCAGGATTAAAAAATTTTATAATAGTACACGGCGGAGGAAACGAGGTCAGCAAGATGCAGAAAGCTATGGGGAAAGAACCGGTTTTTGTAACTTCGCCAGAAGGAATAAAGAGCAGATATACGGATCTTGAAACGCTAGAAATATTTAACATGACAATGAGGAATATAGGAACTAAAATAACATCGTATTTAAATTCTTTGGGTTTTAGGGCTATAAATATTTCAGGTGTAGACGCTTCTTTTATCAAGGCAGAAAGAAAAAAGAAACTGATCGTTATTGATGAAAAAGGCAGGAAAAGGGTTATAGAAGGTGGATATACAGGAAGGATAAAGGAAGTAGATTCTTCTTTTTTGACAAGTCTGATAAACCTCGGATTAATACCGGTAGTTTCGCCAATAGCGTCAGGTTATGAAGGAGAAATCCTTAATGTAGACGGTGACAGGGGAGCATCGGCAATCGCTGGCTCTGTTAAAGCTTCTAAATTAATCATATTTACAAATGTTGATGGCGTTATAATGGATGGAAAAGTTTTAGACAAGCTAAAGCTTGAAGAAGCAAAAGAAACGCTAAAAAAGGTTGGGCCAGGTATGGATAAAAAGCTTTTGGCATGTATAGAGGCAGTAGAAAAAGGCGTGGAAATGGGTTTAATTACTTCAGGGAAAACAGAAAAGCCAATAGAAATGGCATTAAATGGCATTGGAACAAAGGTGATTAAAGAATGAGCAGTATCGAAGATATGAGAATGTTAAACACATTTCAAAGATATGGAATAAAGGTAGTAAAGGGAGAAGGCGTTTATGTTTGGGACGATAAAGGTAAAAAATACCTTGACTTTATGCAAGGATTTGGCGTGGGGATACTAGGACATAAAAATCAAGCAGTAATTCAGGCAATATACGATCAGTTAAACAGCCTAGATATATGTCATGGGTCTCTTTACAATGATGCTAGAGAAAGATTCTTAGAAGAATTTTTTAAAATAGCTCCAAAATCTTTAAGCAAAGCGTTTTTGAGTAACAGCGGAGCCGAATCTGTTGAACTGGCATTAAAGCTTGCAAGAAAATATACAGGTAAGAAAGGGTTTATATCTTTCACAGGCGCTTATCACGGGAAAACTTTTGGCGCTTTATCTGTAACTTATTCTGAAAAATATAAAGAAGGATTCGGGCCTTTGCTCGAGCCCGTGAGATTTTTAAAGTACGGTGATGTTGGAGCTATAAATTCAGCCGATTTTAACGACATAGCCGGTGTTATAGTCGAACCCATTCAAGGCGAATCTGGAATTGTTATTCCCCCAGATGACTTTTTACCGGCACTTAGGGAGGTTACTGAAAAAAAGGGGGTTCCGCTCATTGTGGATGAAATTCAATCTGGAATGGGTAGAACTGGGAAATGGTGGGCACATCAGCACTGGAAAATAGAACCCGACATAATGACAGCCGGTAAAGGCATAGGCGGTGGCATACCGATGGGCGTAACCGCCGTAAAAGAAGAAATAGCTTCTGTTATAAAAGTAGGAGAACACAGCAGCACAATGGGGGGCAATCCTATAGCGTCGGCCGCAGGTGCAGCTACGATAAAAGAAGTAGGGAAGCTTATAGACGATGTATCATCAAAGGGTGAAATGTTTGTTAAAGGCTTAAAAAACATACAGAGCAAAGCAGTTAAAGATGTAAGAGGGAAAGGGCTTATGATAGCATTAGATCTAAGATTTAGGTTTAAAGATGTTCTTTTTGCTCAGTTAAAGAACGGGCTGATTTCGCTTTATTCAGGTCTTACGGTTCTAAGGTACCTTCCTCCATACATATTGAGTTATAGAGATATAGACGATGCGATAGCAATAATCGAAAAAAGTCTTATGGAAATCGATAGTAATAGGTTTGTTTAGAAACTTTTTTAAGCTTAATATGTCGAGATAATGATATGGATGAAATAGACCTAAAGTTGTTAGAACTTCTTAAAGAGGACGGAAGAGCTTCGTACATAGATTTGGGGAAACAGCTGAACCTTTCGGAAGCAGCTGTTAGGAGAAGAGTGAAAAAGCTAGTTGACGATGGAGTGATAAAAAAGTTTACAATAGAAATAAAAGAAAGAGAAAGAGCAATGGCTCTTACTTTGCTTTCAACCTCACCTAACATTCCAACTTATGAAGTTGCTTCCAACATATCTAAAATAAAAGGTGTAGAGAAAGTTTACGAAATTACAGGCCAGTACGATATAGCGGTCTTGATTTCCGCTCCGAGTATAGCAGAAGTGAACAAAGTTATTGACGAAATTAGGAAAGCTAACGGCGTAATTAATACTAATACCGTCATAATTCTTAGAGAGCTTTAATATTTTTTTACGAAAAGCGTTATAAATTAAATTGTTATAACCCAGGTATGCAAGAAGAACAGCAGGATTTAGAAGAAAGTTTAGGTTTTGCGCAGATATACAACGGCGGTTTTTTTAATAAAAAGGTAAAGATACTTGACTCTACGCTAAGAGAAGGCGAACAGGCACCTGGCATTGCTTTTACCAAAAGGCAGAGGCTTCAAATAGGATGGATGCTGGATTATTTAGGAGTAAACTCTATCGAAATTTCTCCTATAGTATCAGAATCTCATTTTGAATCATGTAAAGAATTAATAAAAGCAAAGCTGAGTTCAACTATAGTAGCTCATGGACGAGCAATAAAAGAAGACGTAGATACAGCGTTAAGGTGCGACGCTTACTTTTATGCTATGTACCATTCAGTATCTGATATACACCTAAAATATAAACTAAAAGTTACTCGAGAAGAAGCTCTTAACAGAACGCTTTCAGTTCTTGATTACGCAAAATCACACGGTTTGCAGGTAAGGGTTACGCTTGAAGATGCTAGCAGGGCAGATCCAATATACCTAAGGGAATTTGCTAAAGCGCTTTATGAGGCAAACGTTGACAGGATAAGCGTTCCAGATACAGTTGGCGCTATGAGACCTAGCGGTATGTACAGACTTGTAAAAAATGTAAAAGAAGCAGCACCTGTTCCTATAGATGTTCACTGCCACAACGATTTGGGGCTCTCCCTTGCAAACGCTATGGCTGGTTATGAAGCAGGAGCAGATCAGGTACACACAACCATAGGTGGGATAGGTGAGCGAACAGGTATAACCGACCTTTCGCAATTTGTAGTGGCGCTTTATGTGCTGTACGGCGTAAAGCTTGATGTGAGATACGAAATGTTAAACGACCTGTATAAATTATTAGAAGAATACGTCAAATATAGAATACCTCCGAATCAGCCAGTCATGGGAGAAAACGCTTACAAACATAAAGCTGGAACGCACATAGCAGCGATTTTGAATAACCCCATAGCCTATGAGCTGGTTAATCCTGAGTTCTTGGGAAAAAAGAGAAAAGTTGTCTTTAGTGAATTAATAGGTAAAAATGGAGCTTCGTTTTTGCTTAAGGTTCTTGGTATAGAAAACGACGAAGCGCTTGCAAAAATGGTTGCGCAGGGAGTTAAAAGCTTGCAGCTGGGAGATCTGTTTGAACTTGAATTGAACGATGAAATAAAACAGAGGATAGTTGCCTTGGGTGAAAAACAATGAAAATAACGATTCTCCATGATTTGATTAGATGGGAAGAGAAAGCGCTTTATCAGGCTTCTTTAAAGAAAGGTTTGGACGTTGGCTTGATAGATATTAAGGACGAATCGTTTGATGTTACAAAGGATTATGACAGCAAGTTTGGCGACGTAGCTTTACAGAGAACAACAAGCTATTATAAAGGACTTCACAGCACAGCTATAGTAGAAAGCTTGGGCGTTAAGGTTATAAACAGCTCTCAGATCCTGATGATAACTGGTAACAAGTTGTTTACAACTCTTAAGCTAAAAGAAAACAACGTAGCAACCCCAAGGACAATCGTCGCATTCTCTCCAGAAAAAGCTATCGAGGCTTTCAAAGAGCTTGGGGAAAAAGCCGTGATAAAACCAGTATTAGGGTCATGGGGTAGGATGGTTGCTTTGCTTGATAGCTATTATTCGGCAAAAGCTGTATTTGAAGAGAGAGAATATATGGAGCCCATATATCAAGTTTATTATTTACAGGAATTTGTGAATAGACCACCCCGGGATATAAGGGCATTTGTGGTTGGTGACCAGGTGATTGCTGCAATTTATAGGCATCAGCCAAGTGGAGATTTCAGAACAAATACAGCTTTGGGAGGAAAAGCTGAAAATTGTCCTGTAACAAAAGAAATAGAAGATCTCGCGATAAAAGCAGCTAAAGCTATAGGAAATGGCGTTTATGGTGTTGACATGATGGAGACAGAAAAAGGCATAGTCGTTCACGAAGTAAACGGAACAGTTGAGTTCAAAAATTCAGTTTCTGTTACTGGCGTTGATATACCCGCTAAGATCGTTGATTTTGCTGTAGAGGTAGCAAAAAGGTGAACTATCCGGACCCAGTTGCGTTTTTATTGGAAATTTTGAAAATTTATTCGCCTTCAACTAAAGAAACACAAGTTTCCAATTTTATCTATAACTATTTAAAAAATTCAAACGACAATGACGTTTTTCAGGACAAAGCCAACAACGTTATACTTAAAGTAAAAGAAGGTTCTCCCAAAATTTACATGATTGGTCATATGGATACAGTGCCTGGGGAACTACCGGTTATTTATGACGGGAAAAACATTTACGGGAGAGGAGCTGTAGACGCTAAATCTGCCCTTTCTGTATTGCTTCATGCAGCTTTAAACCTTAAAGATCTTCCATGTGGAATAAAGTTCATAGCAGTTACTGACGAGGAGCGGTTGAGTGAAGGCATGAACGAAATACTTAAACACGAAGAAAAACCTGATTATTCAATATTTGGCGAGCCTACAGGCATAAACAACGTAGCAATCAGCTATAAAGGAAGATTGTTGATAAAGCTCAATTTTAAGGCTAAACCATACCATTCCTCTTCTCCTTTAGAAGAAAAAACAGCTTTTGAACTGATGATTGAAGAAATAAACAACATTCACAACAAGGTAAGAGGGCTTAACGCGAACGTTACTTCATACTTTGACAGCGTTACAGCGCAGGTAGTTAAATGCGGTTGTGGCGATTCTACAAACAAAACACCAGCAGACGCTTTTACTTATATAGATATAAGGGTTCCACCAAGGTTTAATACGTTTGATCTTGAAAGGATTTTATTACAGGGACAGTACGTTGTAGAGGACAGGCTAGAGCCTTTTAGCACGCCACCGTCAAACGAGTTACCGCGCGCTTTTTTTAGAGGGATATATAACGTTCTAAACGAAAAAGCCGGATTTGTAAAAAAGCTTGGAACGTGTGACGGAAACGTATTAAGGTCATACTATGACGTTCCAATAATAGCATACGGACCCGGGGATTCAAAGCTTTCTCATACAGACCAGGAAAGGATTTCTGTAAGTGAGTATTTAACTGCAATAAAAGTTGTGGAAAGATCGATCAGAGAGCTATGCAAAAATCGTCAGAAAAGTATTAATTAACAGCAAGCTCTTTATAAAAGGGCTTGGAAATAAAAGTTGCTTTTTTTGACATGGATGGCACTTTAATAAAAGAAAATTCGTGGGATCTTATATACAAAAGTATAGGATTAGAAACATCACCATATCTAAAAGATTATCTTGAGGGTAAAATACCATACAAAAAGCTTGTAGAGCTGGACATTGGATACTGGAAAATAAATGGCAGAGACGTAAAAAGAAGCATGATAGAACAGCTCGCAAAAAAAGTTTCGATAAAGGAAGACGCTCGCATCATTACAAACAGACTAAAAAAACATGGTGTAAAACTTGTCATGGTTACGGCCGGTCTTTATGAGTTTGCAGAGTACGTTGGAAGAGAACTGGGATTTGATCGTATTTATGCTAATAAATTTTTATACGATAAAAACGGCCTTATAATGGACGCTATAATAGAAGTGGAACCTTTGCATAAATATAAATTAATAGAAAAATATCTGAATGAAAATGGTCTTGAAGCAAACAACGCAATCTCTGTAGGAGATACATTGTATGACGAAAGCATGTTCAGGGCTACAGCTTACGGCTTTTTACTTGACGAAAAAGACGATACTAAGGTTAATGGAAAAGAATATAAGATAAAAAGCCTTGAACAGCTTTTCCAACATATAAATATGGATTAAGAACTTTGAGCTTTAGAAAGAACCTCGTAGAGTTTTATTAAAGCCTGGATTCCTTTTTCTCCGTAACCAAGGTTTTCTGTAGAAATGAGCATCTGATATATTAAAGAAGTCGCAAAGAGCGGCGTTCCATTTTTCTTCGCCTCATTAAGGGCGTACCCGATGTCTTTTCTCAGATGAGAAAGCTTAAAACCGGGTTCTAGGTCTCCCTTCATAAGCCTTGGCATATAGGATTCTATCGTAAAAGAACGCGCTCCGCCTGTACTCAACACTTTGTATACCTGTTCTATATCTAGATCAAAAAACTTAGCAAGTTCTATAGCTTCTACCATTGCTAGATCTGAAAGCGCCACAGCTATCTGGTTTACAAGTTTCATTTTCTGACCTGAGCCTGTTGTGCCGGCATAAATTATCATCTTACCCATACTTTCAAAGACCGGTTTAACCTTCTCAAAAATTTCTTTCTTTCCGCCTATCATTATAGTTAGTTTGCCCTCTCTAGCCCCAACATCGCCGCCTGTTACAGGGGCGTCCAAAAAGTCAACGTTGTATTCTGCTAATTTATTTGCAAATTTTTCCGCATATTCTGGAGAATTTGTACTCATGTCCACTACTATTAGTCCTTTATGAGCACCAGAAACAACGCCATCTTTTCCAAAAATAACGCTTTCTACGTCTGGAGCATCTGTAACCATTATTATTACTACCTCGCTTTTTTCTGCAACTTCTTTTGGCGTTTTTGCAACTGGAACGCCAGCATCCTTAAAGATTTTTGTTTTAGACTCTGTCCTGTTATAAACTATAAGCTCGTGCCCTGCTTTAAAAATGTTGTATGCCATTGAAGAGCCCATGATGCCAAGCCCAATAAATCCAACTTTCATAGTAAATGATAAATGATCAAGCTTATTTAGCTTTGCTGTGTAAATTTATAAAAAATATAGCTAAAATGACCTTTTTGCAAATAAAGTTTATAAACTACAAATGTAATTGATAACAGTATAATGACTGTAATGGTTTTCGGTGCTGACGGCTATATAGGATGGCCTCTGTCTGTAAGACTTGCCAAGGAGCTTAATGAGGAAATTATAGGAATTGACAACTTAATTACAAGAAAACTGGTTGAAGAAGTAGGGGGTACCAGCGCTCTGCCTATTGGTTCACCTGAAGAAAGGGTAAAAGCTTACGAAAAAGCTTATGGTAAAAGCAATTTAAAGTTTATAATCGGCGATCTAACAGATTCTGAATTTGTAGACAAACTTATAGAAAAATACAAGCCTCACACAGTTTATCACTTGGCACAGCAAAGGAGCGCTCCTTATTCTATGATTGATGTTCAGCACGCGGCATATACTGAAGTCAACAACGTGCTGACGAATCTTAACTTGATTTTTGCTATAAAGAAACATTCGCCAAAAACTCACATAATCAAGATGGGTACCATGGGCGAATATGGAACGCCAAGATACAGAATAGAGGAAGGATGGATGAACGTCCAGTACAAAGGTAAAAAGTACAGAATAATGATACCAAGAGATCCTGGATCCTGGTATCACGTGAGTAAAGTATTTGATACTTATAACATAATTTTTGCAAACAAAATCTGGGGAATTAGGGCTACAGATGTTCAGCAAGGCGTTGTATATGGAAGCAGGACAGACGACCTATTTAACAACGAGCTTAATACGAGGCTTGATTTTGACGGAGTTTGGGGGACTGTAATAAACAAATATTTCGCGCAAATAATCGCCTTCAACAAAATCCTCATCTACGGCACTGGTCTAATGAAACGTAGCTTTTTATCACTGCAAGACAGCATTGATTGTCTTTTCCTCTTAGGTCAGAAACCTGCAGATGAAGGTGAATATCGTGTTGTAAATCAGATGGAGGAAATACACAGCACAATTGAGCTGGCAAAAAGGGCAAAAAAGATAGTATCAAAGTATGGTTTTGATCCAGAATTCGTCCGAATACCAGATCCGAGAGTTGAAAAACAGAGGCATAAATACTCGGTTTCTCACAGAACGTTAAAAAAGTTAGGTTTTAAACCAAAATATTCAATGGATCAAATAATGGAAGTTATATTTAATGATCTTTTAAGTAACCAAGAAATAGTTAAAGCTCATGCTGATGCTATATGGCCTCGTGTCTACTGGGATAAATTAAACGAAGAAAACAAACAGGTCTACCTTAATGCTATAAATAAAAACTTAGTTAGCAGATCTAAATCTTATATCAATAATACATAAAAATAAGAGCATATAAAATTTTTAAATTTTCTGGTATAAGCCTGGGAGTTTATTTAAATAAGGTAAACCTGTATTTTTAAAGCATTCATCTTTTTACCAGAGATCACGTCAGTTAGGGCGGGTAGTTCACAACGATCCAAACATCATAAACAATATAATTATAATGACAAAAGATATCACATAAACTGTCTTCCTTCCTTTTGAAAGAGGTGATACAGAATCTAGAAGTTCAGTTCTTTGGGCGTTTTGTACGAAGATTACAGCAAGAGCCAGCACAAAATAACCTAAAAAGCTCATTATCATTATGCTAATTAAATCCAAAACCAGAGAGCTTTTTTCGAGGCTTGATATTAGGAGTCCCCCATCCAAGCTTGTTGCAGGTAGAAAGTTAATAAAAAGAATAGTTATTCCTAGTGTTGAGCCTTCTAAAAATAGATTTTTGTTGTTAAAAATTCCGCTTAGAAAGCTGTTTAAAAAAGGTTCTGTAAGCTGTCTTGAAAAATTTATGTTTATCCTGAAACTAAAGATTAAAAAGACGATAACGCCTAAAAGCGCTGCTAGATATGGATAAAAAGCTTCATCGAAAAGCGAATCTCTGTTTATTGTTGAATCTGTTCCAGTTGTTATAAATCCCATAAATGGCATTATGCCTGGGATTCCAGGAATTGAATAAGAGCTAAGGCGCTGTCCCTTTTTTAAATATGAAAAGATATATTTAGATGCTTCATGAAGAGCAAGCATAGCTAGTATAGGAGCTTCATACGCAAGCATGTATTCACTATAGCTACCCAATCTGTAATAACCGTCCAAAATTATGCTTCCAAGAGAAGCTATTAGGAGCAATAATCGATAAATGTTGTTTTTAGGCGCTGCCAAACTTTTTTTTACAACTTTTAATATGTATTTAGAGCCGTGCTTTTCTAGCTTTGGTATATAATCTGTTTCTTTAATAACGTTGTAAAAGCTGATAAAAGTTTTTTTAAAGTCAAAAGAGTCGCGGCTAATTACTTCAAACTCATAACCGTTTTCGATATGAAACTCATCTTTTATAATAAAATATTTATATACTAAATTTTCTATTTCGTCCATTCTTTATTGTTTTAAATATTACAAAATCCAGTTTAAAAGCTATTGCATGATTTTTAAGTTTTACGTTAAAGCGCCATATTTGAAACAAAAAGAGTTAGGGTGCCTGAGCCACAAACTGGTGTGTCGCGCACGACGCTGTGTTGGAGAAAAACACGTAACAAATAAGTATATTCGCAAAAAATAATACCTAAAACGTAACAATTGCGCGTACACAAACACTGTACACAAAAAGAAAGTGCTGTGTTGTGCTGTGTTGCATGATTTTTTGATGTGTACTCCCATGGCTAGGTATTTTTCTGGCACTAGCTTGAGGTCAACGCCACAAAAATATTGTACAAATACGCCTTCATAAGCACCTCCTCGCTATATTAACAAACTTCCTAGAAAACACTCACTAAACCCACGCTTCACAACAGAGAAAACGCCCTCAACAACCCACCTAAAACCAAAACGATGCACCTTGCTCCAAGCCCTAGGCCCAAGCGCCCTCTGCTCCAACACAGCATCCCTTCTATACGGACACCCCATACTCCTCGCAACAGAATTAACCCTAATCACAGGCTTTATACCACTCTGAGACAAGAAATTAAAATTATCCCTCTAATCATACGCACCATCCGCAAGCACCCTTCTCACCTTCACGCTCTTCATCACCTCTAACAAGCCTTCTTAACACCTTACCATCATGAACTTTCTCAGATGTTACATGCATGGATACGATCTGCTTTTTGGTGTTGATGGCAAAGTGTATTTTTGGATAGCCCTTCTTCACCTTCCACACCTTTATTATCCAATCCCCACCATTGTGCACTTTTATGCCTGATGAATCTACTGCTAGGCTACGAGGTTTGTGGATTTGAGCAAAGTTTCTTCGAGGTTTATGTTGAGCTTGTTTATTCTTCTGCATATTGTGTAGCCTAGTGCTTGTACTCCTTCGACGTATTTTGCGAGTGCTCTGATGAAGCCTTCTAGTTGTCTGTATGGTAGGTGGTAGAGGATTCTGATGAGGCCTAGTAGCATGATGAGCGAGTTTGGGATGGTTCGCCTACTTTGCCTTTGTTTAGTTGTTTGAGTTCTTGTTTCCAGTTGTTTATGGTTGAGAAGTCGAAGAGGATTTCACCCCTCCTAATAAGCGCATCATTGTACTTGCCCCAGTCTCTATTATCATAGGTCACATTCTACACCTCACTGTATAAATATGAAGAGGCTTAAAACGTCACGCTGCGTGCTCAAGTCATGCAATACAGCATAAATTTTAAACTAATATTGTATACGTGACCCAATTTACAAAACAATTAAATTAACATAAAGATTAGTTAAAAATGTCTGCAAAATTTTATGGCATGACAATTTGAAATCCCTTATCAGCCAAATCTGTAAAAGCGTAATGGTGTTCTTCATCTCCATTTAGCTTAATATTTTTAGGTAATTTATCTTTAATGTTAAGATCAGTACTTCCGCAAGTACAGCATTTCAATTATAATTAACAATGTAATTGATGATTTTTTGTTTTTGATTAACTTTTGGTTTAATGCTATATAGCTTTGTTTTGGGTCAAATTTTGGCCCCTAGTTTAGTTCAAACCGATGAGGTCCCTAATAAAGTTCCACAGAAAAGTGAAGCATTATACTTGCGGGAGTACTGCTGAAATAATAAAATTTATTTTTTGCCCTAATTCTTTTATATTGATTGGAAATTATTAATGTACTTTTTCTTTCTAATTTGGCTTTTTCCTGCACTAAATTTTAAAAGGGTTAATAAAAAATTTACAAAAATATGATAAATTGCTTTTGATTTCCTTTTTTATTAACATAATGTTGCCTTATTTTAGGTTAAAATTTACACATCGATTGAATTTCGGCTCGGGTTTGAACTCTTAATAAGTAGCATTATTTAAAAATTCAGGCAATGTAATTTTCTGTATAACGCGTTCAGCTTTTGCTTGTAGCCTTTCTGAGAGGTACTCCTTCCTTCACCAATATCTGTGCTGTAAGCTTTGCTGCTGTGCCACATACGTGGGTACACTTATCTAGATGGCCGCCCATTTCATTGAACGCCTTAAGATCATCCTGTTTCAGGAGGTCGAATGACCTTCCAAAGAGCTTCTTTTGCACATCTCCACAAATTGTGCTACCGAACTCTGCTTTAAATTCGTCAAGCAATTTTCTCGATAATTGATGAGCATTCGAGTACCTACCCTTTGACATTTCTTCAACAGGCCTTCAAAATACAGAACCAATAACATCTCACCCGCTAATGCTGCGCAACTCCCTTGTGCGGAATCGGATAGCCAACCAGCTAGCATGATGCTTTTATAACATCCTTCAAATCTAGATCAAATCATAGAGCGCTTTTACGACAGCCTGGGCACAACTATGATAAATAGATTCGTTCTCAAAAGCCAAGCGATACGCAAGATCAGGAACAGATTTAATTATGGTCAATTTAGATTCATTTACGCTCGTGTTTTAATATGTTGATCTGTGTCTAGGCGCCCATCTGAAATCTTGTCCCTTAAAAGTTTATGAACAAGCAATTAAAAATCAATATAAGATGAAAAAAGGTCAAAGAAAAAAACTTAGCAAAAAAGTTTCTGAGAATGATTTCTTGAGCATAAGCTTTTTGAAAGGAAAGACCAACCCTAAAGACGTAATCATAAGAATACAGCTGAAGAGGAGGGAAGGCGATAGGTGGTCAACCGTTTCTGAGGTAGACCTATACAAGACCAAGGATGGACAGTATACGGAGCTAAAGCCAAAGAGCCAAAAATTAAACAATCGACATAACTTAAAAGCGTGAATAATTTTTTCTAAGCCCCATTTAGTGGCTGTGGGACAGAATTCCTGCGTGACTATCCGTTAAGGTTGAATATGTTGAGCCTTCAACCACTTACCCCTATCCTCATCGGATTTGGGGTATGTAGAATGTTTATTGCACCGTTCAAATCAGCGTTTATTGCCTTTCCCGTGTGAGGACACTCGAACAAGCCCTCTTAATCCTTTTATTTTCCTATATTTTTTCAGAGAACACGTCTTAGATGTATTCGCCTCATTCACAGGCTTAACCTTTATGCCTTTAAATAGCAGAAAACCCCAAGAGCGATCAAAACCATAAAGATTAAGTATCAGGGGTGATACTAAGTATCAGGGGTGACACATGCTATTTTCGACCGAGCCGAAGCAATCGCTAAATGATCTTTTCGATAGGGAGGAGGAGATAAAGAAGTTAATGAACAGTTTGAACGAGAGGATGATATTGATCTTAGGCCTAAGGAGGATAGGCAAGTCCAGTTTAGTTCTCTCCACTCTTAACTCCACTGATACTAACTTTATTTTCGTAGATGTTAGAAAGATCTTTGACGACGTGTCCAAAAAGGTGCAGGCAGAGAAACTCTATGAAGAGATGTATTTGTCTTTGTTAAAGTTAAGTAAGAGGGAACGTGTAAAGGACATACTTCTTAGGTCGGGACTCTCCTTGGAATATCCAGTAAAAATTAAATTTTCAATAGACGAAACCAGAGATAATATTAACAAGATATTTGAGGCCCTGAACGAGCTGGGAAAGGTAGTAGTCGTCTTCGACGAAGCGCAGTATTTGAGGTATTCAACCGTAGGGTTAAGACCATTACTATCACACTGTTACGATTATATGAGAGGGATCACCCTAATTTTCACCGGAAGCGAGGTAGGCCTGCTACACGACTTCCTGGGATTAGACGATCCCAACTCAGAACTTTACGGTCGATATTACACTTCCATAGAGCTTAAGCCCTTTGACAGGGATACATCAAAGAAGTTCCTGAGGAGAGGTTTCGATGAGCTCCAGGTGAAGGTCGACGAGCTTACGCTGGAGAGGGCTGTCTCAGAACTGGACGGAATAATCGGTTGGCTGGTGTATTTCGGAAAACTGTACTTAGAAAGAGGTAACGACGCGCTTGAAGAGGTCAAGTCCTTAGGAGCTAAGATGGTTAAGAGGGAGTTAGACGAGGCGTTCTCTAAGAGTCCTTACTATGTTTTTATAATGAAAGCTATCGCCTCTCTAGGAAAGACTAGGTGGAAGAACGTACTCAACTATGTAGTAGCGCAGATAGGGAAAAAGGTCACCAACACAACAATATCCAGAGACTTGAGGAACTTGGTGAAGATGGGTTTCGTGGAAAAGGAAGGGAACGAGTACAGGATCGCTGATCCGATTGTGAAATACGCAGTGTTGGAAGAATATTAAATTTTTCTGACCTCCTTCCCACCTCTCTTATCTGGAAATTATTTCATGGTCTTAAACGTATAGCTGATAAAAGCAAATTAAGCAGATTTTGGCTAAACCTAATGAAGAGGTATGGGCGTAGCATGCTTAGCGAAGATCAGGTCAAGTGGATCGTTAATGCTAAGCTTGAAGGAAAACTTACTAACAGGGAAATTGCAAGCGTGCAAGGCGTATCAACCAGAAGGGTACAGCAGCTTTACAGCGAA
>OFEH01000384.1_pt1 | contig 15474 bp, 13 predicted proteins | sample 1521031 | NCBI WGS metagenome assembly OFEH01 (sample SAMN05518350, study PRJEB24110) | hypersaline lake metagenome | isolation source: Grendel Spring, Yellowstone National Park, Wyoming, USA | place: USA:Grendel Spring, Yellowstone National Park, Wyoming, USA | collected 2011-11-16
TTTTCCTTCTTGGCAATTTCTATTATTTGATGTGCTATCTGCCATTCTAAATATTGTCTTTTCTCTGAGCTAACATCTAATAATTCATACAAGCTTATCGCTTGATAGTTTTCCAGATTTCCATCTTTTGATGCGGTTGCTAATGCTAAATGGAATGGATAAGCGTTTATATCTATACCTATAACTCCACTATCTTTTTTGATTGTAACAGGTGGTAATTTTTCTTCAACAGATATGAAAGCATAAACTTTACCGCTTTTTAATTTTAATCTAACGCTATATGGAAACCAATCACTTTTCTGATATGCTTTTTCTAATATAAACATAAGTTCTATCCATTTATCTTTTTCTCTTTTAACGCTTCTAATTACTTTCGTATAAATGTACTGTCTATCTCCTATATTTATTCTCAAATATAACTTATCGTTTATCCACTGCAGCCTTAAATTTAGATTTCCCTGTTTAGATTTATCACCTCTTGAATAGAGATTGCCTTGCCTTTTCTCTCTCCACTTTTTTATAAGACTATTTCTTGAACCACCAGTTAAGTGTTTTTTATTTAGCTTATCAAATAATGCTCTTGATCCAAATATAACCTTTTTTGGATTTTTATTATGCGATTTGTATATCTCTATCGTTTGTTTAGCTAGCAGTATTGCATCATCTGAATATCTTGTGTTTATGTTGAATAATATTGATATATTTTTCTTTAAATCTTTTCTTTTTTCACCTTCTAATAATCTTTTGTATGCATATCTCATTGCTGATGAAAATCTACGCATCAAATCTAATACAATCTCCTTATCTTGCTTATCTTGAAACTCAAGCAAGCATTTCAGTGTTATCATTTCCCCACCCATAATATTATACACTTTTTTTACAGAAAATAGCAACTGTTGTGCACCTCCTTTCAAGATAAAAACTAATATATAAAAAATTTTTTATATGTGTATGATATAGATATCGTCTGTTTTTATGACTTCTTTGTTTTTTTTACCTATTATATTTTTTAGCTCTTTGGAATCGTACTGGACTTTTCCTTTACCTATCATAATACCTTGTTCGTCTGATATACTTACTATATCCCCTTTTTTGAAAACTCCATCAAAACCTTTTATACCTATGGCAAGGAGTGCTTTTCTGTTTAAAAGTGCTTTTTTAGCTCCTTCATCTATGTATATGATGCCTTTTGAATACTGGGCCAATTTTATAATGTCTTTTGGTTTTAGTTTTGAGTTTTGTTTTGGTGGTATTTTGGTGCCTATGGCTTTGTCAGTGTATATATCTATAAGTCTTTGGCTTTTAGAGGTTATAAAAACCTCTATACCGATGTTTGATGCCATCATGGAAGCTTGTAGTTTGCTAAGCATGCCACCGCTTCCAAAGGTGCTTTTGGAGGGGTTTACCTCTTTGAAGGCCTCTTCAAAATTTGATACTTCTCTTATGAGGGTTTTGCCATCTTTTGTATAAAGCCCACCGGCAGTTGAGAATATAACGAGTTTTGAGGCTTTTGATATATAAGATACATAAACGCTTAAAAAATCGTTATCTCCAAAGATAAGCTCTTCGGTGGCTATGGCGTCGTTTTCGTTTATAATGGGTATGATGTTGTGATCTAAGAGTCCTTCTATCGTCCTTTGTGCGTTTGAAAACATGTTTTGATTTGTAAAAATATCAGAGGTTATAAGTATTTGGCTTATAGTAAGGTTATAATTTGAAAATATGTTGTCGTACAAAGACATAAGCCTCGATTGGCCAACGGAGGCAAGTATTTGTCTTGAAAGGATGGAATCTCCTTTTATATTTAGGATTTTTTTTCCAGCCATGACGGCCCCAGAGGATACTATAAGAAACTTGATATGTTCTTTTTGTAGAGTTTTTATATCCTCGGCGATGGAGGAGATAAAGCTTATGTCAAAATCCCCTCCCTCTGTGGATAAGACGTTTGAACCAATTTTGATAACAAAGATCATTATCTATATCATATATTTTGTAAAAGTGGTTTTAGCTTCCTCTCTACTTTTGGATTTGTGATAAGGGTTTTCTTTCTTAATCTTCTTTTTCTGTCTTTTGGTTTTTTGGTGTTGTAGTGGCTTCCGTTTGCTTTGGCCCTTTTAATGTGGCCGTTGGCGGTGAGTTTAAACCTTTTTGCCATAGTTCTATTCGTCTTCATCTTTACCTTCATAAAAACCTCCAAACTTAGTTTAAGCTTATTATTATAACTTATTTTTTCTTAGGAAGCAACGTAAAGGTTAAAAATGCGTTTTCTCGTACAGGAGGCTTTTCCAAAACACCAATATCCGCTAACTCGTTTACAATTTTATCCACAAGTTTGTTACCAAGCTCTGGGTATATGTTTTCTCTTCCTCTAAACCTTATACGCACCCTTACTTTGTCCCCATCTTCTAAAAACTCTCTCATTTGCTTTATTTTGATAGCCAAGTCGTGATTGTCTATCATGACTTTAAGGTTTATATCTTTTACATTTATAGCAGATTCTTTTTGCTTTTTCTTAGCTTCTTTTTCTTTCTTTTGGATCTCGTACTTAAACTTGCTGTAATTTAAAATCTTACACACCGGTGGATTTGCCTGCGGTGCTATTTCAACAAGGTCAAGGCCTTTTCTGTTGGCCACTTCAAGAGCTTCTTCTATTGGTACTATGCCTATTTGATTTCCATTCTCGTCTATTAGCCTTACCTCTCTTGCTGTGATCTTTTCGTTTACCCTATACTCTTGCAAAACTTACCTCTTCTTATTGCAAAGATATTTTTAGTCGCCTCTTTGCTGGCGATAATATATTTTAACTCTTAAGCTTTTAATAAAATTTATAAACTCTTCATATCTCCATATCCTAGAATCGCATATTATGATGGTGCCTTTGTCTTTCTTGCTTCTTACAAGTCTTCCAAATCCTTGTTTAAACTGCAAAAACGCCTTTTTCCTCGCATAAATAAAACTATCCATAGTGTGCTTTAAGCATTTTTCTGAGCTACTATGTGCCATTGCCTGTTCCATAGATCCAAAATGTGATGTCGTCGCTTTATTATGTTTTTTGAAATACCTCATTCTGTGGTAGTTTATGGGATCTTCAGGAGAGTCAAAAGGAAGCTTTGCCATCAAAAGCCCCTTATCCCCTTTTAGATCTATACCTGTCCATACAGAATCCACCCCTACCAATACGTTTTTATCTCCGTTTTCTACCATTTCTATGGCTTTTCTTAAGGTTGTTGTGTTTTGGAATATGATATCCTCGTCTTTTGGTATGTATTCCATTTGTTCATAGCTTGTTAAAAGCACCAAAACTTTGCTATAGAATGTTCTTAAATATCTTAGACTATTTATTAGCTCTTCTTTCCATAAATCTTTGTTTTTTGGCACTACATTTTTTATGATAAAACTAACATCTTCATAATTGAATACATGCTCTAAAGAGTAATATTCACCGCTTATGCCTGTGGTAAGCTCTATAAGATCTTTGTCAAGAGTTGCTGAAGTTAGTATTACGCATTTGTAATTAGATAGATCTATAGCATCTCTTGGGAATATTGGAAAAGCCTCTATTTTGTAGTTAAAATCCCCAAGTTTTTTAGAAAATTCTCTACTTACCACAAAACCTATAATATCTTTGTTTTCTTCATCTTCCATGTATTTTAGAGTGTTATAAATGTTTGATACGCGGTTTGAGATAGATTTGAATTTGGCTATAAGCCTCATAATTTCATGTTCTAGCCTATCTGCTGATTTATCTTCAAAATCTTCTTGAAGTTCGCTTGTATCTATGCTAAATCTATTTAAAAATTCATTTTCAAATAACAAGGAGCTTTCCAAAAAAGCCTTAAACTTTCTGCTTATGGTATTTTTGTATTCAAGCCTTTCTTTGACGATTTTTATGACATAATCTTTTATGATGTTTACAGCTTGGTTTAAAGGTTCATATACCATACTAATTAATGGTTCTACAAAAAAAGGTTCATCTAAAGGTATTGAGCTTGGAGCTTTACCTATAGTAGGCTTATTAGTTGGTTTTTGTTTTTTATTTTCAAAGATACTTTCAAATAAACTTTTAAATATTTCAAGTATATCAACATTATCAAGCATATTTTTATTATCGTTATCAAGCATATCTTTTATAGATGCTACAAGTCTCATTAGGCCAATTACAGAAAATCCAGAAGTAAGGGATTTTACCAAAGCTTCATCAAGTTCATGGGCCTCATCTATTACAAGGATTTTCTCTTTTGTATTATCAAAGTTTTTTAAAACCAAAAGGCTATGGTTTACTACCAAGATATCCGCTAGTTTTTCTTTGTCTTTTAGCTTTTTATAGTAAAAACAATCTTTTAGATAAGGGCAAGATTTTCTATAATTGGAGTCACAGTAATTTTCGTCTATATTTATGTCGGTCCATACTTCTAAGGGTATGCTGGTAAATTCTACGTCTCCGTCCCATCCTGAGGATTCTATGAGTTCTCTTATAGTATTTGCGAGGCTTACTTTTCCAAATATTGTGGTTTGTTTTAATTCGTTTTCTTTATCGTAAAATCTATCAAGACAAAGGTAGTTTGCTTTACCTTTTAATATAAGATAATTTATACCTTTACCAAAGTAGTTTTTTCTTATAGATGATAAGTGTTCAAGGTCCCTTCTTAGTTGTTCTTGTAGAATTTTTGTCTTGGTGGATATTATTGCTTGTTTACCATGCTCTATGATAGGTAGTAAATATCCAAAGCTTTTGCCAACTCCAGTGGGGGCTTCTATTAAAACGACATTTTGTTCCTCATCATCAAAGTCTTCTTTGTTTATACATTCTTCTACTATGCTAAACATTTTCTCTTGGCTTTTTCTTCTTTCGTAGCCAAGGTTTAACAGTGTTTTGTAAAGTTCCATCAAGTGATTTTTATATGCAGTTCTTTAAGTTGTTTATCTGAAACTACATCTGGAGCACCGGTAAGCAAGCAAGTGCCTTTCTGGGTTTTAGGGAAAGCTATAACATCTCTTATAGAGTCAAAACCAAGCATCATAGCCATTAACCTATCAAAACCAAAAGCCAACCCCCCGTGCGGTGGTGCTCCGTATTTTAGAGCTTCTAACAAAAATCCAAACTTCATATTTGCTTCTTCGTCTGATATATTTAAAACCTTAAATACGAGTTTTTGCACATCTTTGTTGTGTATCCTTATAGAACCTCCTCCTATTTCAACACCGTTTAACACAATATCGTACGCTCTTGCACCAATACTTTCACCAATATTAATTATATCTTCTTTATCTGGCTTGTCAACAATATATTTTATTTTATCTAAATCCTCTGTTTTTGGAGATGTGAAAGGATGGTGCATAGCCTCAAGCCTTCCTTCCTCTTCATTGTATTCAAACATTGGAAAATCCACTACCCATAGAAACTCAAATTTTGATTCATCTATAAGATTTAACATCCTGCCAAGTTGCAATCTTAAATTCCCAAGTATTTTATATACGTTTTTAGGCTTGTCTGCTGAGAAAAATATCATATCTTGATCTTTGGCTTCAAGTCTTGAGAGCATCGCTTTTATTTCTTCTTCTGTAAGGAATTTGGCTATGGGGGAGCTAAACTCACCATTTTCAATTTTGCCCCAAGCAAGTCCTTTTGCCCCTAATCCTTTTACATATTCTGTAAGATTGTCTATCTCTTTTCTTGATAAAATTTTGTTTATTTTTATAGCTTTTATAATACCTTTTTGCTCTATAGCGCTTTTGAAAACATTAAAGTTTGTATTTTTAAATATATCACTAAGGTCTATAAGCTCTAAGCCAAAGCGCGTATCTGGTTTATCAGAGCCATATCGCTCCATCGCTTCTTTGTAGGTGATCTTTTTAAAGGGTGTAATTAGTTCTATGTCTAAAAGCTCTAAAAACAATTTAGAAAGAAGTTTTTCTGATATTTCCATTATATCTTGTTCTTCTACGAATGACATCTCAAAATCTATCTGGGTAAACTCTGGTTGTCTGTCGGATCTTAGATCTTCATCTCTAAAGCATCTTGCTATTTGAAAGTATCTATCAAAGCCAGATATCATAAGTATTTGTTTGAAAAGCTGTGGAGATTGGGGAAGAGCGTAAAACTTACCAGGGTGAAGCCTTGATGGCACCAAGAAATCTCTTGCTCCTTCTGGGGTTGATTTTATTAAAAATGGAGTTTCTATCTCGTAAAAGCCGTTTTCTTCAAAAAAATCCCTTGTTATCTTAAGGGCTTTACTTCTTGTTTTTATAGCTTTTTGAAACTTCGGCCTTCTTAAATCAAGATATCTATATTTTAATCTTAGCTCCTCTGAAATATCTACATTATCATCTATTGGAAACGGCAATGTCTCAGATGCGTTTAAAAGCTCAATACGCTCTATTAAAAGTTCTACGTTGCCAGATTTTATTTTTTGATTTTCCGTACCAGCTGGTCTTCTTCTTACCAAACCTTCTACTAATACAACGCTTTCTTCTTTAAAGTGTTTTGCTATATCATAAAGTTCTTTATTGCTTGATTCTTCTAAAACCGCTTGAAGCTTACCTTCTTTGTCCCTTAAATCTATAAACAAAACACCGCCGTGATCTCTTATGGAATCTATCCATCCTGCCAATTTAACGTGTTTTCCTATAAAGCTATCGTCTACTAAGCCTATATATGTATCTCTTAACATGCTTATATTATATACTAAAAACCTTATATCATTGAAATTTTATTTGATTGTTATATAATAAATTTTATGTTAAAGCGGGGAGTGGTTGTTTTAGGGTTTTTCTACTTGGACATTCGTCTTTTTCTAAACCGCTAAAACTTGATATAAAAATACCATATAAGGATGTAAATTTCAAAACTAACTATCATACATACACAAGTGTATCATCCCCTTTACCAAGAGATGAGAAGCAAAGTGTAGGATTTTCATTCTTTTTCAATAGACTTCCTTCTGTAAGCGCTATAGTGGACAATATCAGATCTCTTAATTTATCAAAAACTTATCAAGAACCACTTCCAGAGATATACACCTCTGATATAAGAAGACATGCTGATTATTACGAAAAAGATATTATTACCAAAAATACATATATAAGACCTACCAACAAAGGCAATGAACTTGTTCAACTTTATCAAAACGATCCTCAGCTGGATTTTGGTGTAGCCCTAAACGCTAGTTTTAAATAGTAAAAACTTGATTTTAAAAGCTAATGTACCCGCATAGTAGCAAAAGTCTTTTTAGAATTTATTTTTGGTTAGTATGTATATACTTTTTATATAAAAATAGTTTTACACACATATTTCACAATGCTTATATATTATGAGTTATTTTCATTTTACTATTATCATATGATATATTTCATTGTGATAAGATAATTTTTAAGTTAAATTAAACTTATGTAAGTTGGTTGATATTAATCAACCAGCAATCTTTTAAAAGGAGGTATAGATTATGGACTTGCTTGACTTGTCCAGGTTTCAGTTCGCCTTTACGGCGATCGTCCATTTTATTTATGTGCCTCTTACGTTGGGGCTCTCTGTGTTCATAGCCATAGTAAAGACCATAGCCTACAAAACCAAAGATCCTAAGTATGACAGATTGGCTATGTTCTTGATGAAACTTTTCGCAGTAAACTTTGCCGCTGGTGTGGCTACAGGTCTTACTATGGAGTTTGAGTTTGGTACAAACTGGTTTACCTACTCAAAGTTTGTAGGTGATATATTTGGAGCACCTCTTGCTATTGAAGGTCTTATGGCTTTCTTCTTAGAGTCAACCTTTATAGGTATATTCTTATTTGGAAAAGACAGAATATCTGATGGTATGCATACTTTTTCCGCTTGGATGGTAGCTCTTGGTAGTAACTTATCCGCTCTTTGGATTTTGATAGCAAACTCATGGATGCAAACCCCTGCTGGATACAAAATAGTCCAAACTCCACAAGGTATAAGAGCTGAGCTTACAAACTTTTGGGCAGCTGTTGTAAACCATACCACTGTTATAAGGTTTTTACATACCGTAACAGCTGGTCAAATTACAGCCGGATTTTTTGTAATGGGTGTAATGGCTTATTTCTTACTAAGAAACAAAAATATCGACATGGCCAAAGCTGGTTTAAAAGTAGCCCTTATATTTACCACAATAGTATCCGTATCTGAAATTATAATAGGAGATACAGCTGGACACTTGGTAGCAGAATATCAACCCCTCAAGCTTGCAATGATGGAAGGTAAATGGAAAACGGAACAACCAGCTTCCTTGGATGTTTTTGGTTATGTAGATCAAAGTGCTCAAAAGACTTATCCTTTTATAAAAATACCCGGTTTGTTGTCTTTCTTGGCCTATCATAACTTTGATGCAAAAGTATACGGTATAAACGATTTGATAACTATGTACGATCAAAAAGCCCAAAACTATGCAAACGAAGCAAAGACATTAGAAGCCCAATACGCTTCTAATCCAAACCCAACTTTGAAAGACAAGATAGTAGCCGATAAAGCTTATGCTAAAGCTTACAACATTTCTTTAAAAGATTTACCACCTATAAATCTTGTCTTCATGCCATTTCATATAATGGTTGGTCTTGGATTTTTCTTTGCATTTGTAACTTTGTGGGGTCTATATCTCTATAAAAAAGGTACTCTTTATACCAACAAAGCTTTCTTAAAGACCGTTTTATATTCAATCCCCCTTCCATTTATAGCTTCTGAGCTAGGATGGATGACTGCCGAAATAGGTCGTCAACCCTGGATTGTGGATGGCGTGCTTAAAACTGCCGACGCTGTATCTTTCAACGCTACTTCAAATGTAATGTTCTCTGTGATTACTTTCGTAACAATATACATACTGCTATTCTACGTATATGTAACCACTATGATAAAGAAGGTAAGAGAATACGCAGACACCGAGGCTCCTTCTACAGCTCCAGCTATGGGCTCGATGAATACAGCTCTACAAGCTTCTAAGACAGATTTAAACAACGATAACAGGATTTCTTAAGGAGGTGAATGCTATGGGTATATTACCAGATGGACTTTTTACGTTACAAGGTTTGTGGTTTTTGATAGCAGGTGTATTTTTAATTGGCTACTCAATAACTGATGGATTTGATTTGGGCAGTGCTTTCCCTATGATATTCATGAAAAGTGAATATGATAGAATAGCTCTCTATAATTCTGTTGCACCAGTCTGGGATGGAAATGAGGTTTGGCTTATAGCTGGTGGGGGTATGCTCTTTGCCGCCTTCCCCACCGTGTATGCCGCTTCTTTCTCTGGATTCTATTTGGCTATACTCCTTGTTTTATGGGCTTTGATAGGTAGAGCTGTGGCTTTTGAATACCGCAACAAAAGAGAATCTATGGCTTGGAGACATACCTTTGATTTTATATACTGGCTTGGCAATGTTTTACCTGCTATTCTTTTTGGATGTGCCGTAGGAAACGCTGTAGTAGGCGTACCTATAGATCAAGACGCTGTATATCACGGCACTTTCTTCACGCTTTTAAGACCAGTACCTCTTGCGATGGGATTGGTAAGTCTTTTCATGTTTGCTATGCATGGAGCAGCTTATCTGTTGCTTAAAACCGAAGGTTCTGTTTTTGAGATGGCTAAAAAGTATGCTAGCATAAGTGTTATAGGATATGTAATATCTGTAATATTAACAAACGTACTAGCCATGCAAGAAGCCCCATTTTTGTATAAAAACTATTTTGCTTATCCAATACTTTTTGCTATACCTCTAGTGATGTTTGTAGGTGTCGTGCTCTATGTAAGCTTACTAAAATCTGGTAAATACGAAAAGATGGTTTATGCATCTGGGCTTGTTAATGCTTTCACTGTTCTAAATATAGCTTGTGCTTCTTTCCCAGTTTTGATGCGCTCAAGTATAAATCCAGATTACAGTCTAACAGTGTTTAACGCTTCTTCTTCTACCCTCACTCTAACAGTGATGCTTATTGTAACGGTTATATTTATGCCTATAGTTATATATTATACTAGGTATGCGTATAAGGTATTTAGTGGCAAAGTTAGTGGAGAAAAGAGTTATTATTAATTTTCTTGAAGCGTCTTGATGCAACCATTCCTATCCTTCTTTTACCCCTCTTTTGAGGGGGCTTTTTTAATATATAGATAACTTATCATTAAGAATATTTGATAACTATGATATATATTATATATATTTATAAGTATCTGATGCAGCTGATTTTTTATGCCTTTAATAGTTAATTAATTTTGTTATGTATTCTTTTAAGTATTCTATATTTTGTCCAGTAGTAGAAGAAACCGGTATAAAATCAAGGGATTTTTCTTTGACTAATTTTTCTAAAAGCTCTAAATTTTCTTTCTTTGCTATATCAAGCTTTGTACCTACAACTGCTTTAATTTTTTGTATCAAGCTTTTATCATAAAGAGAAAGTTCAGTAGTTAGAATTTCAAAATCTTTAACAGGGTTTTCACTAGACAGGTCTATAGCCAAAACCAAATATTTTGAACGCTCTATATGTTTTAAAAAATCAAGTCCAAGCCCAGCCCCTTTATGAGCATTTTCTATAATTCCTGGTATATCGGCGATGGTAAAAGATTTATCATCTGTTTTAATAACTCCTAACTCTGGATAAAGCGTAGTAAAAGGATAATCGGCAATTTTTGGATGTGCATTGGTTAAGACCGATAATAGTGTTGATTTACCAACGTTTGGTAGACCTACTATGGCTATATCGGCTATTGTTTTTAATATAAGAACAAGCTCTTTTTCTTCTCCTTTTTTGCCATGTGTAAACTTTCTTGGAGTTTGATTTGTAGGTGTTGCAAAGTGAGCATTACCAAGACCACCATCGCCGCCTTTTGCTACTACGCAACTTTGACCATGTTTTACAAGGTCACATAGAACGTCGTTGGTTTTTTTGTCTATTACTATAGTTCCTACTGGTACCTTTATTACAATGTCTTTACCGTTTTTACCGTGCTGGTTTTTTGGTTTTCCATGCTCTCCGTTTTGAGCTACAAAATGCCTTTTATATTTAAAATCTAAAAACGTTGTTTTTGAAGAATCCGCTTGTAATATAACAGAACCACCTTTTCCCCCATCTCCACCCGCAGGTCCCCCATAGGGTCTATACTTTTCTCTTAAAAAATAAACCCCTCCGTTTCCACCATCTCCAGCTTTTACCTTTATCTGGGCAGTATCTATAAAGTTCAAATTCTTCTTATACGCCTTTGTTTATAACAAACTCTGCCAAATCCACAAGACGAGTAGAATATCCCCACTCGTTATCATACCAGGCTACAACGTGCACCAAATCACCGTTTACAAAAGAAAGCTCTGCGTCAAATATTGCTGAATGAGGATTACCAACTATATCAGAAGATACCAGGGGTTCTTCGCTGTACTCCAATATACCCTTTAGGTATGTTTCGCTGGCTTTTTTGAAAGCTTCATTTAAAGCTGTCACATCCTGAGGAGGATTTTCCAATATAGCTGTAAGTTCTATAATAGAACCATCTGATACTGGTACTCTTCTTGATGTGCTTCCAAGTTTACCTTTGAGGTGTGGTAAAACTTCAGTAACGGCTTTGGCTGCACCTGTGGTGGTTGGTATTATGTTTACTGCTGCGGCTCTTGCTCTTCTTAAATCTTTGTGTGGAAGATCTAGTATTCTTTGGCCGTTTGTATAAGCATGCACTGTTACCATATAACCATTTTTTATACCAAATTCTTTATCAAGCACATAGCATGTAGGTGCCATACAGTTTGTAGTACAAGATGCGTTTGATATTATGTGATGTTCACTTGGGTTATAGCTATCTTGATTTACTCCAAGAACGATCGTAATATCTGGATTTTTACCTGGAGCTGAGATGAGTACTTTTTTGGCTCCTGCTGATAGATGTTTAGAGGCATTTTCTCTATCTCTAAAAAGCCCCGTAGACTCAATTACTATATCTACCCCAAGATCTTTCCAAGGAAGCTCTGCTGGGTCTTTTTTGGCAAATACTTTTACGCTTTTACCATCGACTACCAGAGAATCTTCTGTGTAAGATATATCTTTTTTCCATATTTTATGAACAGAATCGTATTTTAGAAGATGTGCTAAGGTTTTTGTATCTGTTAAATCGTTTATAGCCACTATATCTAAGCCTCTCTCAAAGGCTATTTTAAAAAATGCCCTACCAATACGCCCAAATCCGTTTATACCTATTCTTACACTCATATTTTTATTATAAGATATTTTTATTATTTTAGTGTTAAGATTTTATAAAAATAGCTATTATAGGAGAAAGAATAAAATTTAAAAGCTTTAGATCTTTGGCTATTCCTAAAAGCTTCAAAGCCAAACCCACTATAAGACAAGCACCGATAAAAGCTACATTTTCTAAAGAACCACTACTTATTGAGCTTTTAAAAAAGTAAGCTATATAAGTAAGAGAGCCCTGATAAAGAAGTATTGAAAACGAGGCAAGTGCCACAGATCTACCCATCGAAGAAGAAAGAAGTACTGCGCTTATACCATCCATTATAGCTTTTGACAAAATAAGGCTATTCTGAGCCTTTGCCCCTTCCATGATACAACCAAGTATAGTGATAGGCCCTACACAAAACATTATTGTGGCTGTATTAAACCCCTCTGGAGAGCCTATATTTTTAAATGCTTTTAAAAAAATCTTATCTAAGTTTGACTCAAAATCAAAATAATATCCTATTACGCCCCCTATTATTAGACAAGCCAATACTTCTATAATATTTGCTTTTGAGCCTTCTTTAAAAAGATGATAAGCCATACCAAAGGAGAATAACCCAAAAGCTTTTAGAGTAGCTTCTTTTATGGAATGTGGAATATATTTTCCAAACAAACTCCCAAAGTATCCACCAACAAATACCAAAAGGGCGTTTATAAGAGTGCCTTCGCCTATAAAATACTCTGGCATCAACCCGGGGGCCACATCATCGGCCTTCCACCTATTATGTGTAGGTGTATATGAAAAACCGTTTGACCTCCATACTCTCCTACGTTGAAAACAAGCCTATAGCCTTCTTTTAAGTTTAATTTATTGGCTATATCTTTGGCTTTTAGTATCATCTTCCCAACAAGGGATTCATCTTCTTCTTTCAGAGCTTGCACCCCTTCTATATGCTTTTTTGGTATTATAAGTACATGAGTTGGAGCCACCGGTTTTATATCTTTAAAAGCCACAAAAAGCTCATCTTCATAAACTATGTCCGACCCAATCTCCTTGTTTGCTATCTTACAAAAAATACATTCCATAATTTTATTTTAGCATATTTTGCTTAATAATACTATGTATATGTATAAGTTCACTACATCGTGAACACATAAACCGTGGCATACTTGTAAACCATGTTAGACTTGTAAATCGTGGTAGACTTGTCTGTTCTTTAGCTCTGAAATGCGCTACAAGTATGCCACGCTTCACAAGTATGCCACGCCCCGACAGCGCTCTAGTGTGCTAAAGGCATTTCTCATAGTTTCTGAGTGACTGTTTTGTTTATTAGAATTAAAATGCGATGTTATCGCTCTGTTTAGATTCTTGAAATAATATATCCTTGTTCAGAGAGATATTTTAAAGAATAATAAGTAGAGTAAACCAGTTTCTACATTTAAAAGGTTATCATATGAAGTTTTGCAAATATTCAACAGGAGATTACATCACGAGATACAAAACTATTGACAAGATTCTAAGAAGGTATTTGTTAATATAATCTATCTGAACTTATAAAACTACTTTGTGGTATAATCACAATATGAAGCTTTTACCAATAGGCATACAAACATTCGAGAAGATAAGAAACAGCAATTATTACTATGTAGATAAAACAATGTTTGTTAAAAAATTAGAAAACGGTGGATATTACTTTCTATCACGCCCCAGAAGGTTTGGTAAGTCTCTTTTTCTTGATACACTAAAAGAAGCATTTTCTGGCAACAAAGAACTATTTAAAGGGCTTTATCTATACGATAATTGGGATTGGGAGAAAAGATATCCTATTATAAAACTTGATTTAAGCCAAGCTTATCCAGATACAGAGGAAAATCTCATAAAATCATTAGATTCTTTCCTAAAAGCTGTAGCAAAAGAGCATCAAATAACATTAGAAGAAGAGATATTAGGCCTAAAATTTAAAGAGCTCATCCAAAAAATATATGAAAAATACAATCAAAAAGTGGTAGTGCTTATAGATGAGTACGATAAGCCTATACTTGATGTAATAGAAGATATAGAAAAAGCAAGAAGAAATAGAGATATACTAAAAAAGTTTTTTGAGATACTAAAACCCTCTGACCCTTATCTTAAACTTGTATTTCTTACAGGAGTATCAAGGTTTTCAAAGGTATCAATATTTAGTGGTTTAAACCAGCTAAACGATATCACCATAGACCCAAGTTTTGCCACTGTTTGCGGATATACCCAATCTGAGCTTGAAAGTGTTTTTGAAGACAGATTAAAAGATTTTGATAAAGAGAAGATAAAACAGTGGTACAACGGCTATAGTTGGCTTGGAGAAAGAGTTTACAATCCTTTTGATATACTACTGTTGTTTGACAAGAAAATGTTTAAACCTTACTGGTTTGAGGCAGAAACACCTACATTTTTGATAAAGATGATTGTGGAAAATCAATACTACCTACCAGAGCTTGAAAAACTTGAAGTAGGAGAAGAGATTTTATCTAATCTTGATGTGGATAATATAAGGGTAGAAAATCTTTTGTTTCAATTAGGATATCTTACGATAAAAGAGTTTTTAGAAGAAGATGGAGTGTATATTCTATCTTACCCAAACTTAGAAGTAAGGAAAGGTTTAAACAATGCCTTTCTTTTTTATTTAGGTTTTGGCACTAGTGATATAGCAAAAACAGAACTTAATATAAAACAAATTTTCAAATTTTAAAGAGAAAAATGTAAGCAAACTAAAGGATGCTATATACACATCATTTGCCAGCATCTCACATGATCGGTATAGAAAAACGGCATAGACTCCTATGAAGGTTTTTACGCATCTATTGTATATGCTCTTTTCAACGGTGCAGGGCTAAATGTAATAGCAGAAGACAACACAAACAAAGGCCAGATAGATCTTAGTGTCTTTAACCAAGACAGCGTTTATATTATAGAGTTTAAGGTAGTAGAAGACAAAGAAGATGGTATCGCTTTAAAACAGATAAAAGAGAAAAAATATTATGAAAAGTATATAGGCAAGTACCAAGAGATCTATCTAATAGGTATAGAGTTTAGTAAAAAAGATAAGAACGTTGTGGGCTTTGAGTGGGAAAAGGTATAGTATTTCATCTGAATCGTTTAGATTCCAATATCAGCATAGTCTGCCAAATACTTTTGATTTGTAGTAAAATAGATCTATGGATATACAACCACATGATTCATTTTTTAAGCAGATATTTTCTAATCCTAAGAGAGTAAAATTGCTTCTTGATATCTTTGCTAAAGATGTATCTAAAAGTATACACTCTAT
>OFEH01000386.1_pt1 | contig 15430 bp, 16 predicted proteins | sample 1521031 | NCBI WGS metagenome assembly OFEH01 (sample SAMN05518350, study PRJEB24110) | hypersaline lake metagenome | isolation source: Grendel Spring, Yellowstone National Park, Wyoming, USA | place: USA:Grendel Spring, Yellowstone National Park, Wyoming, USA | collected 2011-11-16
GCTATAAGCTCAAGTACTTTTATAAAGCCTTTTATGCTATCAAATATATGCTTCATTGTAAGCATGGTAAGGCTGGGAAGTTACACCTTTTAGATTTAAGAGTTTTTATGTATTTGGTATAATATCTGTAGGGATTATAACATGATACTCTCTTTAGACGTAGGGGCTACTCATATAAAATCTGGGATAGTGGAAAATGGTAGTATAAAAAATAGGCTTGATTTTGGAACACCAAAAGATTTTGAAGGGTTTTTGGGGCTTTTAGAAAAAATAATATCTCATTATAAGGATATAGATACACTTTCTATAGCAATAGCTGGTCAAGTGGATATGAAAAAAGGTATTTTAAAACATGCACCAAACTTAGGCTGGAAAAATATAAATTTTGTAGAGCTTGTGCAAAATAAATTAAAAAAAAGGACTATCCTAATAAACGACGTTAGAGCTATCACTTACGGAGAATACATATACGGCGGGTTAAAAGATGTAGAAAACGGGGCTTGTGTTTTTGTGGGTACAGGTATAGGTGGTGGGCTTATCATAGATAAAGAGCTTAGGTTTGGCTGTGATTCAAACTTAGGTGAGATAGGGCATATAAAACTAAAACCAAATGGGCTAAAATGCACCTGCGGTAAAAGGGGCTGTTTTGAAGCTTACGCTGGGGGGCTTTCTTTGGAGAGATATTTAAAAAAATTAGGTTATAATAAAAGCTTAAAAGACTTGGTTAGTGAAAAAGACTCAAAAGTTGCAAAAAAGGTTTTTGATAGGTTTGTTTTGTACATGTCTTATGGGCTTGCTAGTTTGATAAATATGTTAAATCCATGTAAGATAGTTTTAGGGGGTGGTGTTATGATGGGATTTAGCTTTTTGTTTGAAGAGATAAAAAATAAAGCTATTTCGCTGGCTATAGACCCAAGCGTTGAGCATATAGATATCACACTTTCAAAGCTTGGAAACGACGCTGGGATTTTGGGAGCTCAAGCTTTTGCTATGAAGCATATATGAGGGTTTTGGTTTTATCCCTTCATAGGAGTTATGGGGATCTTCTTTACAACGCTTTGCTATTTAAAGCTATAAAAATCCACCAAAAAGATGCAATCGTAGAGGTTTTTACCACAAAACAAGGTTTAGAGCTTTTTGAAAAAAACCCTTATATAGATTTTATGGATGATAAACTTGGCTCTTTTGAAGGCTCTTACGATTTTTTAGTAGATACTTCCTTTAAAGGTATTTCTTATATTTATAGTTTTCTCTTAAAAGCCAAATACAAAATAGCTTTGTATAAAAAAGACAAAGAAAAGTTTCTATCTTTTATATACAACAAGCTTACTCCTTTTAGTCCAAAAGACAATGAGATAAAAAACACCCTTCAGATACTAAGCCCTGTTTTTGGTAAAGAGGTTGATGTAGAGCCTTATTTTTGGATTTTCAAAGAAAACCCTCTAAAGGGTAAAACCTATGTAGTAATATCTCCTACAGCACCTGTACCCACAAAAGTCCCAAGTATAGATATATTTAACGAAGTGGCAAAGTTTATACATGCTAAAGGCTACGATGTGGTGTTTACTTATCCAAAATCTGAAGCGTTTTATATCACAAAAAAGCTTGATTTTGCCACATACATATCTACAGATATACATACTTACGCAAGCATTTTAAAAGATGCAAAAGCCCTTGTTTCTTGTGAGACATTTAGCTATCATCTTGCTACGTTTTTGAATGTGCCTTCTTTGGTGCTTTTGGGAGCATACCCCATATGGAAAGTAAGCCCTTTACAGCATTATGTAAGCCTTAATCTTGAATGTCAATACTGCGGGTCTAAAACCTGCAAAAGAGACGATATGGCATGCCTTAATATAGATTATAAAGATGTTATATTAAAAGCAGAAAAATTATTATGAAAAAAGACATGATAGAGCTGATAGGTCTTGTGGCAGGGGCGCTTACTACATCTGGTTATATTCCCCAAATTTATTCTGTGATAAAACACAATAGTGCCGAAGGGTTATCTGGGCTCTTCTTAATTATAATGACGATTGGTATAAGCTTGTGGCTTTTATACGGGATTATACAAAACTCGTTGGCTCTTATTTTTGCAAACGCTTTTAGCTTGTTTTGGCTTCTTGTATTGGGTTTTTATAAAATTAAAGATTATTATCGTAAAAACCAGCAATAATATGTTTTTTATTAGTGAAAAAATAAAAAATATATATATATTTTTATCCTATGTTAGCGACATCATCAAGGATTTACACGTTAAAAGATTATCTTAAGCAAAAGTATGGAAGAAGGGTGCAAAAGATAACGGTAGCCCTTCCCTTTACATGTCCAAACATAGACGGCACAAAAGCCACTGGTGGATGTACCTATTGTCTTACTGGCACAAGACCAGCCCACATATCACCTTTGATGGATTTAAGAGAGCAAATATCTTCAGGTATAGCCCAAGCTAAAAGAAGATACGGTGATAACATATATTTTTACATATACTACCAGTCTTATTCAAACACATACGGAGATTTAGATTTTCTAAAATCTGTATACGATGTGGCGCTGGAATTTGAAAACGTTGTGGGTATAGATATTAGCACAAGACCAGACTGCGTACCAGAAGACGTATTGGAGCTTATACAAACCTATACAGACAAATTGGATGTATGGATAGAATACGGCCTTCAAAGCTCTCACTTTAGTACCTTAAGATGGATAAATAGAGCTCATGGAACATCTGATTTTGTAGATGCTGTTTTAAGAACAAGGAAATACAAAGGTATAAACATATGCGCTCACCTTATAGTGGGTTTTCCTCAAGAAGATTTGGAAGACAACTTAGAAACTGCAAAGCTAATAGCCGCTTTAAACGTAGACGGTGTAAAAATACATCCACTTCACATCATCAAAAATACGAAAATGGCAAGAGAATATCTGGAGAACCCTTTTAAGCTTTTAACCTTAGAAGAGTACGCATATAGAGCTGCCAGAATCATAGAGATACTTCCACAGACGATGGTCATACACAGATTAACCGGCGAAGTAGAACCAGACAGGTTGATAGCCCCAGATTACTGTACATTTTCAAGAAAGTTAGAGGTAAGGGAAAAGATAGAGCAAGAGCTTGAAAAGATGGACTCTTACCAAGGGAAAGTGTGTCCATTTAATAGATAAGATAGGCTTTTAAAAATTTAGTAAAATTAAATAGATGAAAAAGTATCACTGGAGCATAATATCAATCTTTTTGATGCTCCTACTGGCTATTATAAAGCTAGGGGTGGGTTTTTTGTCTAAAAGCGTAGCACTTAAAGCAGAAGGTATACACTCTTTATCGGATAGCTTAGCTTCTTTCATAGGCTTTATTTCTATATACATGTCTGAAAAAAAGCATGAGAAGTTTCCCTATGGACTTTACAAACTGGAAAATATAGGTGCGATGTTTATATCGTTTTTTCTATTTTTCGCCGCCTATGATATGTTTATGGATGTGCTCTTTGGTCACTATAAAATAGATAGACAATATATATCTTGGGGCTTGGGTGTAGGTATCATATCAATGCTTATAACCTTTGGCTTTTCAGTATTAGAAAGAATAGCCGCCAAGAAGCACAACTCCCCAGCTTTAATGGCAGATAGCGAGCACATGTTGGTGGATGGGTTTGGCTCTTTTGTTATAACGTTAAACTTCTTATCGCTGGAGTTTAATATAAATTTAGATAAAATATTTGCAAGCGTAATAATACTCCTTATAATTTATACGGGTTTTCATATATTGAAAGAACAAATCTTTGTTATATTGGATGCTTCAGTGGATTCAAAAATGATAGAGCATATAAAAGACATAATAATGCAAGATCCTAGGGTAAAATCTATAAAAAGGTTGTTGGTAAGAAAATCCGGTGATAAGATTTTTATAGATGCTGCTATCTCAATCAAATCTCACAACTTCAACCAATCCCACGCCGTTGCTGATGATATAGAAGAGGCAATAACAAGGGTTTTTCCCCAAACGGAAATGGTTTTTATACACTACGAACCAGACGAAAGTCCTGAAAATACAAGAATAGCAGTTTTGACATTTCAAGATGAAGTTTCAGACTTTAAAAATGTAGACATGATACATATTTACGACAATTTTGTATTAACCTTTGTATTAAAAGCTAAAGACGATAAAGAGAAAAAAGAAGATATAACCGCCACAGATATAGCTCAAGTAAAATCAGACTTTGTTATAGCTACAAACCATCCAAAAAGCAACCGTGCCAAATGGATACTTCACAAATACGGGGTTTTTATATGGGAAACAGAAAACAAAGACATCCAAAAAGCCCTTGATGAGATAAAAGCTTTTTCAAAAGATTAATTAAACATAGCCAAAGCGCTTTCTTGTTTTTCAAAGAATGTTTTTTCATCTTCTAAAGAAGTTTCATGATTGTATCCCATCAAATGCACAATACCATGCACAAGAAGCCTTGTTAACTCTTGCTCCAAAGAAACACCGTACTCTATAGCTTGTTTTAAAGCAGTATCGTAAGATATTACTATTTCACCAAGGTAATATATATTTTCGATGTTTTCATTTATATTAAAAGACAAAACATCTGTGGGCTTATCTTTTTGCCTGTAAGTAGAATTTAAATGCTTTATCTCTTCGTCATCTGTAATATAAATGTCCAGCATTGAGTTTTTAAAACCAAAAAACTTTAACGTATGGTTTGCTCTTTTTTTTAAAAGATACTTTAACTCTTTTGGTATTTCAAGCTTCTTGTAGGTCTTTAGATTGATTTTGTTCATAAATTTCGTAGGCTTTGACAATCTTTTGAACTATAGGGTGTCTTACCACATCTTTCTCATCAAAAAACACAAAATCTATACCCTTTATATTTTTAAGCACATGAATTGCTTCTTTTAGCCCAGATTGTTCTTTCCTTGGCAAATCCACCTGCGTCATATCTCCGGTGATCACAACTTTTGAGCCAAAGCCAATTCTTGTAAGAAACATCTTCATCTGTTCTTTTGTAGAGTTTTGGGCTTCATCGAGTATTATAAAAGCATCGTTTAAGGTTCTACCCCTCATAAATGCAAGAGGTGCAATCTCAATGACGTTTTTTTCCAACAAATAAGCAGATTTCTCGTAATCTACCATATCAAAAAGGGCATCGTAAAGAGGTCTAAGATAAGGATCTACCTTTTCAGCTATTGACCCTGGCAAAAACCCAAGCTTTTCTCCGGCTTCTACGGCTGGCCTTGTAAGAATGATTTTGTTTATCTTTTGAGCTTTTAGATAAGATATAGCCATTGCCATGGCAAGATAAGTTTTACCAGTACCAGCAGGACCTATCCCAAATACAATATCGTTTTGTTTTATAGAGTTTACATACAAATATTGATTTTTCGTCTTTGGAGTTATGGCTTTTTTGCGATGTGTAATAAGTATTGTCTCATATTCTTCTTTGGATCCTTTTTCATCTTCCTCTTCTTCTTTGTTGGTATAAGATACAGCCATATTTAAAACATCTTTGGAAGATAGAGGGGATTTGGCATACTCTTTTGTTATATAGTTTAGAAACTCTATAAAGTTTTCAACCTTAGAAGGTTCGCCTTTTATATGTAGTTCTTGGCCTCTTGCTACTATCTTTATTTCAAAAAGCTCCACAAACTTTTTAAGGTTTTCATCCGCCCTTCCTACTATGGCATAAAACCTTTCGTCTATATCGCCTATATCAAATATTTCTTCTATTATATGGTTTTGCATTCGTATACGTACCAACCCCTCGACTCTAAAGCCATTTTAATCTTATCACTTAGCTTACCAAACACATAAACGCTTGAACCGCTACCAGACATATACGGCTTGTATCCAACGCTTTCTAAAAATCTTATGAGTTCTCCTATTTCTTTGTATATTTCAATAGCGGTTTCTTGTAAGTGATTTTCGATAATATTTTCTATATCGTTTTCTTCTAAAAGCCTTAAAATATCTTCCAACGACAAAACTTCTTCAGTTTGTTTTGTAAAAGCACCGTAAACTTTAGAAGTAGAAGCTTCTACATTTGGATACACTATTGTTATTTCTCTGGAAATAGGCTCTAAAACTTTTACTTGATCACCAGTGCCGTAAACCAAAGCACATCCACCTTTTAAGAAAAATGGTGCATCCTTGCTAAAAGAAGATAGAAACTCTGCAAGCTCTTGTTCTTCCATAGGGTTTTCAAGCTCTTCGTTTAAATAGCTAATAACAGCTGCCAAATCAGAACTAGCACCGCCCAGTCCAGCACCCACAGGTATATTTTTTTCAATTACTATCTTATAATCAAAGTTTTTACCAGTTAGTCTTGAAAATGCTAAAACTCCTTCGTAAACTATGTTGTCTTTTAGATTTTTAGAAAAAGGACCAACGCTAAGCACTTCTAGAGTATAATGGGGCTCTATGTATATTCTATCGTACAAATCTATCGTATGGATTATACTAAATATATCGTGATAACCGTCTGTCCTCTTGCCTTTTACCCAAAGTCCAAAATTTACCTTTGCTGGCGCTAAAATAACCTTTACACTATCTTCCAAAATAATCAAATTATCTTTTTTATTCATCCTTATAAATATTATAATCTAAAATTAAAAATTTTACATGATATAATGTATGTATGTATAGAGTAGGTATAGCAGGTTATGGTACCGTTGGTACCGGTGTAGCAGAACTTCTTATCACCCATAAAAATCTCATCAAAGAGAAAACAGGCTTGGAGCTTGAGTTAAGCGCTGTTTTAGATAAAGATTGGCAAAGGGAAAGACCTTTCAAGATAGATGATTCTTTGAAAGTAAGCTCATTAAAAGAGCTTTTAGATAGGTCAGATATAGTTGTAGAATTAATAGGTGGGGTTGGTTTTGCAAAAGAACTTATAGAAAAAGCCATAGAAAATAAAAAACACGTTGTGAGCGCCAACAAACATCTCATAGCTATACACGGAAAAGAAATCTTTGAAAAAGCCAAAGAGCACAACGTAAGCATAGAATTTGAAGCATCTGTTGGTGGGGGAATACCTATTATAAAAGCTTTAAAAGAAGGCTTGGTAGCCAACAAAATAAATTATATACACGGCATATTAAACGGCACTACAAACTACATTTTAACAAGCATGCTAGATGAGGGCAAAAGCTTTGAAGAAGCCCTCAAGGAAGCTAAAGCGCTAGGATATGCTGAGCAAGACCCAACTTTTGACATAGAAGGTATAGACGCAGCTCACAAAATAGCGATACTTAGCTCTATTGCCTACGGTGGTTATATAGACTTTAACGATATATACATAGAGGGCATATCAAACATATATCTTCTTGACGTGGAGCTCGGTAAAGAGCTTGGATACACTATAAAACTTTTGGCCATTGCAAAAGCTATAGACGGTGAGCTTGAGGTAAGGGTGCATCCAACTTTTATAAACCATCAAGAGCAACTGGCCAAAGTATCCGGTGTATACAATGCAATCTTAATAGATGGTGATTTTGTGGGCAAAAGCATGCTGTATGGAAAAGGTGCTGGCTCAAAACCAACCGCCTCAGCAGTAGTATCAGATATCATAGATATAGCAAAAAATACCCAAAAACGTTTTCAAGCTTTTAATACCGATAAAAGCCTTAAGCTAAACAAAAATTTTAACACAAGATACTATATTAGATTTGAAGTGGAAGACAAAATAGGTGTGTTGGCATCTATTGCAAACGTATTTGCAAAATACGGTATAAGCATAGCGTCTGTGTTGCAAAAGGAGATGGTCTGCAAAGTGGCGAAAAAAGAAAACAGTTTGGTAGTCCCGCTTGTAATACTGACCCATAAAGCATACGAAAAAGATATAAAAAAAGCTTTAAAAGATATAGAAGAGCTTTCTGTGGTAAAAGAAAAACCTATTTTAATAAGACTTGAAGAAGAATGAGAAAATGTTTTACAAATTACAATTATTTTTATATAATATTTGATATGAAAAGAAAAATATTCAAGAGGATAAAAACGTGAAATCTATAGTTGGATTAGACATAGGTACGAGCAAAATAGTAGCTCTGGTGGCTGAGATAGACAACTACGGAGATACACACATAGTGGGAATAGGCGAGGCTAAATCTCAGGGCATAGACAAAGGTTCTGTAACAAAGCTTGATTCAGCTTCAAAAGCTATACAAAAAGCCTTAAAAGAAGCTGAAGAGATGTCGGGGCATAGGATAGATGGTGTTTTTATATCGATATCTGGAGTACATATTAAAAGCCAAAACGAAAGAGATACCATAAGCATATCACCGCAGCCTTCTGATGTAGATGAGCAAATAGTTGAGAGGCTTTTAGAAAGGGCTGTGGCAAAAGCCAAAGAAGAATCTTACGATATATTACATACAATACCAAGAAATTTTATATTAGATGATCAAGAGGGCATATTGGACCCAATAGGTCTTACCGGTTCAAGGCTAGAATGTGATGTACATATTATAAAAGCAGGTGTATCGCTTTTAAGAAACGTAGAAAGAACTGTAAGCGTTGCTGGATATAAACTTTTCGGCAGAGTATTAGCTGGGTTAGCATCGGCAGAATCTTCTCTTACAGAAGAGGAAAAGTTAGAGGGTGTCTTGCTTATAGACATAGGTCATTCTGTAACAAACTTTGTTTTATACCAAAACGGCCAACCGGCGGTATCAGGTACAGTACCCATCGGAGGATACAACATTACGAGGGATTTGGCTCATTTTCTTAAAATATCTACAGAAGAAGCCGAACGTATAAAATTAGAAAGCGGTGTAGCTTTTATAGAGCTTGTAGATGAGATAGAAAAGGTAAAGATAAAACCACGCGGAGAAGATAAAGAGGCGATGGTCCCAAGAAGACAATTAGCAGAGGTTATACAAATAAGGTTAGAAGAGCTAATGGATAAAATAGTAGAAAAGATAAACAACTCAAGCATAAAGCTTGAGAATATAAACGCAGGTGCTGTCATAACAGGAGGTACAGCAAAGCTAAACGGTATAAAGGATTTTACAGAACTCTATCTTGATATGGCGGTAAGAATAGGATATCCTCTGAATATAACTGGCCTAAAAGAAAAGCTACAAGATCCTTCTTACGCATGCGTATGCGGCATAATAAAGATAGCTCAAAACATGAAAGATATAAGCTATACAGCACCGCAAAGGCCCATACAAAGGCAGATCCAATCAAGAAACACCAGCTTTTTGCAAAAGATTATGAATTTCTTTAAAGATTTAATATGAAGAAAAATATAGCATACATATTGGCGCTTGTTCTTTTTATAGTGGCAGCTTATTACGGATTTTACGACAAAGATTCAGCTCAAGCGATATCTTATCAAAAACCAAGCCCTATACCTCAGTTTAGCGTAAGGTTAGTATACGAAAATGGTATGCCCACAAACAAGGTGGTAAGCATAAACAACTTTAAAGGACATTATACGCTGGTGAACTTTTTTGCTTCTTGGTGCCCACCTTGTAAAGCAGAACTACCCTTGTTTGAACAAGCCTATCAAAAATTCTCCCCCTATGGATTTAGAATTCTTGCTATTAGCATGGATGATAACGAAAACGCTTTAATGTCTTTTTTAAAAGATAAGCACTATACATTCGATATAGCAATACACAGTCCTGGGCTTGGTTCAAAGTTCAACATAACAGGTCTTCCAACTTCTTATCTTTTAGACCCTAAAGGTAATATAATAAAAGTTGTATACGGAGAATACACCACTATAAACCAAGACCTTTCCAACATATACTTTAACTTTAATGAGCCTCGTTAAAAAAATTACATTGTACATAAGCGTTATATCGCTGATTTCATACTTAGCTGTGGTAATAGGTAACAAAGTCATAACAAAGAAAGAAATAGACACCAGAGTCATGAAAGAGTACTACGATACATACAAAATATACAAAGCTGCAGTGGACGAGTACAAAGATATGTTAAAAAATGGTATTGTTAATCCAGATATTGTATTAAAAGCCAAAAACCAAGATTATTGCAAACAAGATAATTCCGATGCAATATTGGGAAGATACCTCTCTTTAGGTATCTATAAATACATAGGAGACACCTGTGATTATATAGGTATATACGCTTACAAACCCCTTGATTACCTATCTAGATTAGAAGACATAAGCTGGGTTGTGATACTTCACACAGGTGTTATAAAAAAACTATATAACCAACAGAGCTTTTGGGACAACTACGTAGGCGGAAAGATCATTACCAAAAAATACATAGTAGATTCTTATAAAGATAAGAACGCCCTTAGTATATTTTTATACTCCAAAAAATCAAAAATAATATCTTACAAGGTGGAAAACATAGGAGAAGATTATTACCTCATAATGGAGATACCTATAATAAATATATCTGGTATAGAACTTGGCAATATATACCTTATAAAAAACATATCTTGGATATACAAACAAGAGCACAGACAATTCTTAGTTCTAACTGTATACGGAATAATATTTACATCTATTCTTCTTATTATCATTATATTTATAGTATCGCAGATTATAAAAGACATAAACAATCTCTTGAGGGTGGCTTTAAAACTAAAAGAAAAAGATTTTCTTCACTTAGACGAAGTCGAAAAAGACCCAATATTAGAAAAAGATATATCAAAGTTAAACGAGATTTCTAAGCTTAAAAAAATAACCTATATGATGGCCATAGAGATAAAAAATCTTGTTAGCGAACTTCAAAAAGATAAAGAGAAGTTTCAAGATATGGCTTACAAAGATGCCCTTACAGGTATGTACAACAGAAGATTTTTCTTTGAAAATGTGAGTATATTGATAGAGCAAGCAAAAAGAACAAACACACCCACGTGTATCGTTATGTACGATATAGATAACTTCAAAAAGGTAAACGATACCTACGGCCATGACATGGGAGATGTAGTGCTAAAAGATTTTTCCAATGTCATAGTAAGCTCTATAAGAAAATCAGACATAGCTGCAAAGCTTGGAGGTGAGGAGTTTGCCGTATTTTTATACAACACAGGCGTAGAAAATGGATTTAAAGTGGCAGATAAGATAAGGCAAAGCTTTGAAAACTCAACTCACACACTAAACGATATCACCATTAAATGTACCTGTAGTGGTGGTATTTACCAAATACAGCAAGAGGACGATATAGATAGCGCTCTAAAAAAAGCGGACGAAGCCCTTTATGTGGCAAAGCGTACCACAAAAAATAGGATTGTAATATATAAAGAGGGTATTGAAGATGAGCTCAAAAATACTTAACGTAAGCCTTTGTCAGATAAACACCACAGTGGGGGCTTTTGAAAAAAACTTTGATAAAATTTGCGATTTTATATCAAAAGCCAAAAACTCACACATAATAGTTTTTCCAGAGCTATCTTTGTGTGGTTATATGCCTCAGGATATTATCTATAGTTCAAAGTTTTTAGATTTAAACAAACGCTACTTTGAAAAGCTAAAAGATTATTCAAAAAATATAGACAGCGTTATAGTAGTGGGTTTTGTAAGAGAGGAAAAAGCTATTTACAACTCCTTAGGGGTTTTGTTTAAAGGTGAGGTATTGGGCTTTTACGACAAAAGGTTTTTACCAAATTACAACGTGTTTGATGAAAAAAGATATTTTAAAAGCGGTGAAAAGGATTTAACCATAGACATAAACGATATAAGATGCGGTTTTTCTATATGTGAAGATATATGGTATCCAGATGGCACAGAAAGACAAGACGCTTTAAAAGGGGCAGAGGTTATTATAAATATAAATGCCTCTCCATACGCTTTAAAAAAACAAGATTTTAAAGAAAATTTCCTAAAAGCAAGAGCTTCTGATAACTTATGCTTTTTGGTTTATACAAACTTGGTAGGGGCAAACGATGAGCTTGTGTTTAACGGTGAGAGCCTTGTCATCGGTCCTAAGGGGGATACAATAGCAAAGGCAAAAGCTTTTGAGGAAGATATTTTACATGTAAGCTTAGATATAAAAGAGGTTTTTACAAAAAGACGTACAGATTTAAGATGGCAAGAGGTGTGTAGACCTATTAATTCCAATATAAGTATTAATATATCAAAAAATCAAAGATACGATAATACTATACATCTTAGTCTTTCGAAGGAAGAAGAGCTAATAAAAGCGATAACACTTTCTATAAAAGATTTTTTTGAAAAGCAAGGATTTAAAAAGGCTGTTCTTGGGCTATCAGGTGGAATAGACTCTGCCTTGGTGCTTTATCTAGCGGTTTTAGCCCTTGGAAAAGAGAATGTAAAGGCTGTTTATATGCCTACTGTGTTTAATAAAGAAGAGTCTTATAAAGACGCAAAAGCCCTTTGTGAAAATTTAGGTGTAGAGTTAAATGTTTTCCCTATAGAAGATATAAGAAATATATACAATAAAACACTTTCATATGGTAATTTTGATATAGCCGATGAAAACCTCCAGGCAAGAATCAGGGCAAACATACTTTTTTATATATCAAACAAAGAAAATAGAATAGTACTATCTACTTCCAACAAATCAGAATCAGCAGTAGGCTATACAACCATATACGGAGATATGGCAGGTGGATTTTCACCCCTAAAAGATTTGTACAAAACAGAGGTCTATGAGATAGCTTATTTTATCAACAAAGACAAAGAGATAATACCAAAAAATATCATAGAAAGACCGCCCTCGGCAGAACTAAGACCAAATCAAAAAGATCAAGACACTTTACCACCTTACGATGTTTTAGATAAAATTTTATGGCTTTTAATAGAAGAATACAAAGATAAAGAAGATATAACAGAGTTTGATAAAGAAATTGTAGAAAAAGTTTATGATATGCTTTTAAAAGCCGAATACAAAAGAAAACAAGCCCCCATAGGGCCTAAACTTCACGAAAGAGCTTTTGGGATAGGCTGGAGATACCCTATTGTAAGAGATAAAAATATTTAATGCATTCTACCAGGTGGGCCACCAGCTTCAGAACGAGGTCCATGTTCAAATCTTTTGTTTTCTATTGGATTATTGGTTGGTTGACAGTTTGCTACCATTCCCTTTTTAGCAAGTCCTGGTGGCATACCGTTTACAAAACCTACTTTTCTACCTCTTTGCCATCCAGGCGGTACGTTGCATTGGTTGTAATTATTGTAAGTGTTTGAATAAGCACCACCGCCATTTAACGTGTTTCCAAGGTTTGATATGGTGTTTCCTATATTTTGAAGCTCATCACCGAGTGTAAAACCAAAGCTTACGTTTGCTAAAAGCGCCAAAACACCTAGATACTTCAGCATATAAACCTCCTTTTAATATAAATATCCAATATAGCAGTTTTACATGAAAATTGGATGAATAATAGCTGATAAAAATCTTCTTTACAAAGAAGATAAGAGATATATTTAAAATATGAAAATTTTGGATATTGGAAAAAGGATAGACGAGCAAACAGCCAAAGAGCTCTTTGAAGAGCTTGATTTAAATACGCTTGGTTTTTTAGCGGATAAAAAAAGAAGAGAGTTTCACAAAGACAACATTGTAACATTTGTCATAGATAGAAATGTAAACTATTCAAATGCCTGTGTGGCATCTTGTAAGTTTTGTGCTTTTTATAGAAAACCAAAAGACGAAGAAGCTTACGTATTGCCAAAAGACGAGATATTGAAAAAGGTAAGAGAATTAAAAGAAAGAGGCGGAACTACACTTCTTATGCAAGGTGGATTAAATCCAGAATTAGGTCTTGATTATTTTAAAGATCTTATAAGCTCAATACATCAAGAATTTCCAGATATAGATATACACTCATTATCGGCTCCTGAGATAGTTTACCTTGCCAAGATTGAGAAGATGAGCATAAAAGACGTAATAAGAGAATTAAAACAATCAGGATTAAAATCTATACCCGGTGGTGGTGCAGAGGTACTATCTCCAAATGTAAGATCTGTTATAAGTAAAGGCAAATGCAGCACAGAAGAATGGATAGAAGTGCACAAAAGCGCTCACGAGCTTGGAATGACTACAACAGCTACAATGATGTTTGGCCATATAGAAACTATAGAGGATATACTCTACCATCTTTCTCTTATAAGAGATTTGCAAGATAAAACCGGTGGTTTTACAGCTTTTATACCGTGGACATTTCAAAAGGGTAACACTGAGCTTGATTATGTAGAACCAGCTTCAAGCGTATATTATCTAAAGGTTTTGGCAATAAGCAGGTTGTTTTTAGACAACTTTAAGAATATACAAGCCTCTCACGTAACTCAAACCATGCAAATAGGTACCGTGGCTCTTCACTATGGGGCTAACGATCTTGGTAGTGTGATGCTTGAAGAAAACGTTATATCTTCAACGGAGTTTAAAGTGAGGATACCAGCTGTTGAAGATATGATAAAAAATATTAAAAAAGCAGGTTTTATACCGGCAAAAAGAGATACGTATTACAATATATTAGAAATATACAACTAAAGGAGGTATTATGGAAAAAGCACCGGATTTTTGCTTGCAAGGTATCGATGAAAAGGGCAATGAAAAAGAGTTTTGTTTAAAGGATTTTAAAGGTAAAAAGATAGTGCTTTATTTTTATCCAAAAGACGATACCCCAGGATGCACGAAAGAGGCTTGCGGATTCCAAGAAAATTTAAATCCTATAAAAGCAATGGGTGTGGAAGTGATAGGAGTGAGTCCAGACAGTATAGCTTCTCATAAAAAGTTTAAAGAAAAATACGGTTTAAACTTCATACTCTTATCAGACCCAGATAAAAAGGTGGCTGAAGCCTACGGAGCTTATGGTGAGAAAAAGATGTATGGAAAAGTTACAAAAGGCATTATAAGATCAACGTTTGTAATAAACGAAAACGGCGAGATAGAAAAAGCTTGGAAAAATGTAAAAGTAGATGGGCATGTTCAAGCGGTAATAGATTATCTTAAAAGCCAAAAAACTTAGGTTATATATTTTATAGCCTCTTCTAAAGGCATAGGTTTCGCAAAAAGATAGCCTTGAGCTATATCACAACCTGCCTCTTTAAGAAGGTTATACTGCTCCTCATTTTCAACACCTTCTGCTATTGTTTTAATGTTTAATGCTTTGGCAAGGTTTATTATGGCTTTTACCACCGCCAAACTTCTTTTATCAAAAACTATATCCTTTACAAAGGATATATCTATCTTTATAATATCAAGCTCAATATTTTTAATATAGGAAAGAGAAGAGTAATAAGTGCCAAAGTCATCCAAAGCAACTTTACTACCAACTGATCTTATATTTCTCAAGATTTCTTTTGCCTTTTCAAAATCTGATAGCAACATCCTTTCTGTAATCTCTATTACAAGCTTATCTTCAAACTCATGACAAAGGCCTATAAGCTTTGACATGAACATATCATCTTTGAAGCTGTTTGCAGATATGTTGAAAGCAGAGCTAAAATGTGATTTAGCTTTTGAAATAAACGTATTCATATC
>OFEH01000387.1_pt1 | contig 15422 bp, 13 predicted proteins | sample 1521031 | NCBI WGS metagenome assembly OFEH01 (sample SAMN05518350, study PRJEB24110) | hypersaline lake metagenome | isolation source: Grendel Spring, Yellowstone National Park, Wyoming, USA | place: USA:Grendel Spring, Yellowstone National Park, Wyoming, USA | collected 2011-11-16
GGGAGTATGTCGACGCCGCCGTCGCCGTACTTGGTGAAGTAGCCCAGCATGATCTCGCTCTTGTCGCCTGTGCCCACGACGAGGAGGTTGTTCTTGTTGGCGTAGTAGTAGAGTATGGACATCCTGATCCTCGCCATGAGGTTCCCCCTGGCGACCACGTCGCTCTCGTCGTAGAAGGGAAGCGCGGCGTAGGCGGACAGGAGCTGGTCTATGGCCACCACGTAGTACCTCACGCCCAGCCGTTTGGCCACCGCCACGGCGTCCTCGACGTCTTGTTTGGGCGTGAAGCCGCTGGGGAGTATCAAGGCGGAGACGCGCCTCGGGCCCAGCGCGGAGGCCGTCAGCGCAAGGGCCGTGCAGGAATCCACGCCGCCGCTGACGCCGACGACGGCGCCCTTGGTCCTCGACTTGGCGAAATAGTCGCGGAGGAACTCGACTATCTCGTCCCTAGCCTTGACATAATCCACCGAGTTCACCACGTCGAGGATGGTGATCATGGGAAAAACACCAGCCCTATTTAGTTAACCTCTCGCCGTTTCTTATCCTCAGGGCGTCCAGCACGGGCAGGACGAATATCCTGCCGTCGCCGAGCCTCCCCGTCCTCGCGGACGACATTATGACGGCGATGAGCCTATCCACCTCCTCGTCGGCCACTACCACCTCGATGACGGCCCTAGGCAACAGCGCCTCGTAGCTCCTCCCCCTTATCTTCACGACGCCGCTCTCGCCGCCCATGCCCCCCGCGTCTCTATACACCGTGGCGCCCGTGAAGCCGGCCGCCACGAGGGCCTCGAGCACGTCGTTGATCTTGTCCTCCCTAACTACGGCCTTCACGAGCTTCATGGCCTCACGACTCCGTGGTCCACCGCGTCGAGGCCCACGAGCTCCTCCTCGGCGGAGGCGCGGAAGCCCAGCTTTATCAATATCCAGAAGGCGGCGGCGGTCGTGGCCACGACGAAGCCCAGCGCTATGGCCATGCCCAGCCACTGCACGGCGACCCATAGGGGCGGACCCCCGTATATGAGGCCGGCGAGGCCGCCGACGCTTGGCGAGGACAAGACGGGCACCAGCGCGCTGCCCACGACGCCGTTGAAGCCGTGGGCCGGCAGGCCTCCTATAGGGTCGTCGATGGGTATGCGCCTCTCCACCAGCTTGGTGCCGTAGTAGGTGATGAAGCCGGCCAGAACGCCGACGGCGGATGCGGCCCAGGGCTCCACGAAGCCGGCCAGGGGGGTTATCATGACCAGGCCGCCGATTATTCCGCCTATAGTGGCCGCCGGGCTCCAGAGCCCCTCTGCCCTTCTCGCCAGGAGGAGCGACACGAGGCCGGCGAGGGAGCCCGCCGTTGCCGTGTTGGCTATGGCGTAGCCCGTCTGCTCCGAGACCGATATGGTGGAGCCGCCGTTGAAGCCGAACCAGCCGAAGAAGAGCAGGGCCGTGCCCACTATCGCGTAGGGGAGCTCCGACCTGCGGTACTCCGCCGCCTCCTTATACGCCGGGGCCAAGTCCTCACCGTTTGCCTTGGCCCTCTTGGCCATGGAAAGCCCCAGCAGCCAGGTGGCCACGGCGCCCGCCAGGCCCGCGTAGGCGTGCACCACGGTGCCGCCGGCGAAGTCCCTCACGCCGTATCCGGGGAGGCCGAAGTACCGGCCCAAGTTGTAGAGAAAGCCGTTTCCCCATATCCACGAGGAGACGAGGGGCCACTGGACGGCCGAGAAGAAGACCGCAAACGCGAGCCACCCGCCGAACTTGAGCCTCTCGGGGGCTCCGGCGAATATGAGGGCCAGCGTGACCGCCCCGAATGCGCCGAGGAAGAAGGCGTATATGTACATAGGCACGCCTACGCCCTGCCCCGTCGGGTAGTAGCCGCCCTGGAGGACCCCGGCGTAGTAGTAGGGAAACACGAAGAACCATATGGGGAAGAACACCAGGAAGGCCAACATGCCCTTCATCATGGCGTTTATGACGTTGGAGCGCCTGACGAACCCAGCCTCGAGGAAGCCTATCGCAGGTATCATCAAGAACACGAGTATTCCCCCAACCGCCGTCCATACGGTCGCGGAGAGGTCGACCTGCATGGGGCGCGTAACTGGGAGGACTTAATAAATTCCCGGTCTGAAATGCATAAAATCCCGTAGGTTGATGATAATTTATACCACATATCTACGCGCAATTGCGATAGATATATAATGAATCGCGGAAGACGTAGGTATATGATTCAAGTACTTGAAGCCCACTAAATAGAGTTTCAATAATTTAATTAAGACGAATATTCTATAAAATTTATATAGATTTGACGAAATCTATAGAGAGCGCACATCGGACATGGATGGGGGCCTGAAGCGGTGTAGGAAAACCGCAGGGGCAACACTGCCGACGCCCAGGAGACGCGGCTGGAGGAGCTGCGGGATCTAGCTTAGAGATCCTATCCATAGAACAGGGGGACCCCCATAGGATCGAGACATGGCTACAAAGTTCCCCCTCTCCCCGCCTCTTCGCCTCCCTAGGCGACCGCGTCGGGGCAGATTTATAAGGCAATCCGGCCACTGGACCGTGGAGGAGTTGATCAAGAAGCCGGCGAAAAGAGGCATCGACGTGGAGGGGCTGTTGCTGGACGCCCTAAGCGCCGGGGATCCCGAGGAGAGCTCCAGAGAGAGGCTAAAAATCGCCGAGAGGTACATGGAGGAGTGCGCGGAGTACATAGAGAAGGGCGACGCGGTGCAGGCCGGCGAGAAGGCCTACAAAGCCGCCGAGGAGGTGGTAAAGGCCCTGGCTGAGAAATACAGAACGCCCGAATACGGCAGATTCCTCAGGGAGGGCAGGTGGTACACGTATCTGCTCAGCATGGCCAGCAAGACCCTCGCCAAAAACCTGGGCGACTGGGTCCAAGACGGCTGGAACGCCGCATACGACCTACACGTCTGGGGGTTCCACGAAGGCAAGCTAACAATCGATTACGTCAAAGCCGGCGTGGAAAAGATAAAGAAGATGCTAAACGAGGCCAAGACAGCCCTTCAACAAAGCCAATAAAACATCTCCCTTAAAAAACGCCGTGAGGAGGTCGAGGCCCAAGACCCCGGCCCCAAGGCCAGAGATCTAACGCCGCCCCGGCCCAGCGCGCCGCCTAAACATCGCCAACGCAACCCAGTAAAGGAGCCGCCCTACCTCTACCCGCCTCAAACCCGCGGCCGCCGCGAAGTCGAAAACGGGATAAAGTGGCGAGTAGCCGGCCTGCGGCAGATCGCCGCCGCGTTTCTCCTAAGCCTCTCGGCGACCTCCCTCTCCGCATCTGCGCGACCACGCCGCGTGGCGGTCGGTCGACGCTTGGCCGGACGCGTACGCCTCCAGCCCGGGCGCCGGGGATGCATGTGGATCGTTGACGCACCGCGTTTCGCCGTGGCGCGAGCTCCCCGCGGACGGCATGAGGCACCGCCGAGGAGCTACGCGCCGACGGATCGCGAAGCGCAGGTCGGCCCAAATCTATATATTCAGTGTGGAGTCGAACAAGATGTAGAACACTGCGCCCGCCAGCGGGCTGTAGATAAGGCCGGAGAGGACGAGGACGGTCAGCGGGTCGAGGGAGAGGGGCCCTATCTGCAGAGGTCCGAGGGGGCTGAGGGACAGCGATATTATGGCTATAAGTATGGGCAGGAGCTGGACCGCTATTACGTACATCTCGAACAGCACGGCCAGGGACCGCACGAGGGACGCCGCCCTTATCTGCTTCTGCCTCAACATCCAGTCGAGCCTAGCCATGAGCACCGCGTCGAGCCTCTCGGTGATCCGCGAGGATCTGGCCAGGAGGTTGACGGTCTCCCTGTAGCTCTGGCTCGGCACCCTCTCGGCGCTGTGCATCAAGGCGTCTATGGGGCTCGACCCCATGACGGCCATATCCCTCACCACCAGCGACAGCTCTCTGGCTATGTACCTATCCTCCTCGGTCTCGGCGATCCTCGCCACGGCTCTGCCGAGGGGAACCCCCGCGGTGAGGAGCGGCAGGAGGACGCCCAGCGTGTAGGGCAGGTTGACCTCGAAGTGGGTCCTCCGGGCGGATATGAGGTGGAGGGGGTAGAGCACCATGGCCGCCAGCGCCGTCAGCCCGACCGCCGCGCCCAGGGCGAGGCCGGCCAGCGGAAGCCCCGTGGCGACCCACGCGGCCAGGCCGGCCGCAGCTGCCGAGGCCGGCGGGACGGCGGACAGAAGGACCATATAGCGCCTGTAGGGGTAGGCCATGCCGCTCAGCCTGTAGAGCTCGAAGAAGGCCCTCATACGGTCCCCTCCTCCGCCGCCTTCAGGGCCCCTTCGGGATCCACGGCGTATCTCGAGAATATCTTGGCGACTATGTAGGGAGACGTGAAGCCGCGCCTCGCCATGGCCTCTATCAACGCGGTCCTCCTCCGATGTTCCTGTCTGAGGTAGTCCACGGGGACGAAGCGGGATCTGGAGACCGCCTCGAAGTGTCTGCTGTCGGCTATCTGCTCCAGCACGTCTCCGTCGGGATTCCACCTGAAGACGTGGTGGAGCCTCGGCCTCCTGCCTCTGGCGACCCCCAGGTTCTCCACGATCTCGACGACCCTCCGCACTATCTGGTCCCCCACCTTCACCCTCGCGATGCGGACGAAGATATGGGCCAGCCCCAGCAACATGGGGGGTATCGCCATGGGCCTCGACAGGAGCCTCCTGATGGCGTCCTCGACGGTCTCGGCGTGTATCGTGGTGGCGCCGGAGTGGCCCGAGCCGAAGGCCTGGAACAGCACATAGGCCTCCTCGCCCCTCACCTCGCCCACCACGACGTAGTCCGGCCTGGACCTCATGGCCACCGCCAGGAGGTCGAACGCCGACACGTCTCTGACGGCCTCGGACCTGCTGGGCCGCGTCAGGAGGGCCTGCCAGTGGTCGTGCACCAGGTTTATCTCGCGGGTGTCCTCTATGGTGAGTATCTTGGCGTCGGGCCTCACCATGTAGAGAAGGGCGTTGAGGAGCGTGGTCTTCCCGGCTCCGGTGGGCCCCACTATGACCACGTTCCTGCCGTAGTCGAGCATGAGCCAGAGGTAGGCGACGGCGGCCGGGGATATCGTGCCCATCTTGACCAGATCGACCAGCGTTGTCGGCTCCACGAAGAACTTCCTCACGACCATGGAGGGCCCCCTGGGGGAGGCCGGCGGGATCACGAGCTCCACGCGGAAGCCCTCCGGCAGCATCCCCTCCAGGATGGGGTCGGCGTAGGAGATGGCCTTGCCGACTATCGCCGAGATCCTCTGGGCCAAGGCGTCGGCCTCCGCCGGAGACAACACGACGTGGGTCCTGAGGGACTCCCAACGGCTGTGCCAGACGTAGATCGGCAGGCCGGGCCCGTCCACATGTATATCCTCTATGTAGGGGTCCCTGAAGAACGGGTCCAAGACGCCGTAGCCCAGGAGATCCCGGCGGAGGTAGTACATGATCTTGCCTCTGGACCTCTCGTCGAACTTGAGCTTGAACTCCTCCACGGCCCTCCTCACCAGCTCCTCGAGGTACTCGGCCTTCCTCTCCTGCGTCAGTTTGAGCACGCCGTCCTTCACGTCGCCGATGTTCTGTATGGCGTTCTTCAGCCGCGCCAGCTGGGCCCTCTCCTCGTCGTCGAGCGGGGGCTCCGCCGCCCTGTAGACCCTAAAGCCCTCCCCGTCCACATAAATCATGGCGTGGACGTACTCCGAGACCTCGTACTCCTCGAGGAGCTTCACGACATCCATAGCGGGGCCAGGAGGACTGCGCTGGACAGAGCCGCGGCGAGCGAGGCATGGACCAGCCCGGCCCTAGCGTCGAAATAGACCACCCTGCCGACTATCAACCCGCCCACTAGGGCCTGGGCGATGGCCGTCAGGAGGAGGACCGCCAAGGCGTCCTGGGCGTTCAGCACGGCCGGCCTCAAGGTCGACGTGGCGATGCTTGAGGAGAGCTGGGAGAGCCTCGGCAACAGGAAGTATGTCAGCACGTCGGAGAGCACCGCGAAGAGCCCCACGACGGCGTAGTAGAGGAGCACGTAGGGCCTGAGCTGCGCCGCCAGATCCCGCCTGAACTCTATAACCGTCGCGAACGTCCGCGCCGCCGTCCCCAGAACCTCGGGCAGCCTGGCGCCGGAGCGCGCCGCCTCGACCACTATGAGCGCAAGGCGCTTGAAGGAAGGCACGTCCAGCTCCTCGGCCACGGCCCACAGGGCCTCGGCGGCCGTAGCCCCGCCGACTGAGCTGAGCGCCACGACCCGGCGGAAGACGTCGGCGATAGGCGAGACGCCGAGCGACGCGACCACGTTGAAGGCGCTCCTCAAGTCGAGGCCGCCCGATACGGCGTCAGCTATCGCGCGGAGCGCCTCGGGCATCTGGGCCTCCAGCCTGGCCCTAAATACGGCGCGCCTGTAGGGCCTGTAGCCCGCGGCGAAAAACGCCGCCGAAGCCGCGGCGGACGCCGCGAGGAGTAAAAACTCGGGGAAAGGCATAGGGAAAAAGGAGGATTTATTTATCTAGCTATCAGCTGGCGGTCACCGTGACCGCGAACTGCGTGCCCTGTTGCGTCACTATCTTTATCACGTAGGAGTAGCCGCTGGTGATGGTACAGCCGCTGAAGCTTATCTGCACGAGCTGGTCCTGGCCCGGATACAGCGTCGAGACCGTGCCGGTCGTTGTGCTCAGACCTCTATATACGGTGATCGCGGATGTGGCGCATAGAGGGCTGACCGTGCCGGGCTTTAGGAGGTAGGCCGTGGCGAGCGTGACGTTGGATCCGCCGAGGTTCCTGACGTAGAGATAGGACACGTCTGTGGTGGACGAGAGGTTGGCGGCCTCTATGCTCAGCCTCTCGGTTGCAGATATCTGCTCGGCCTGCGACGTGGCCTTCGTCACATAGCCGGCGAACCATAGGTACAGCAGCACTGCGCCGACCACCGCCAGCACTATCAGCAGCACGGCGGCGACTATGGGCTCGATACCCTTGACCTTTCTCATGGGCCGCCTCAAATCGCAAATATATAAATTTTACGTAGCAAAATAACTCCGGCGAGGCTGTGCGGAGCGGCGTGGCGGCCACATCCCTACGTAAAGTTTATATGGGTCGGCCTCGGCCCTTGGGCATGAGGGGGCTCTCCGAGATAGTCGCCTCAGTCCTGCTTCTGGTCATAACCGTGGCGCTTTCGGCCTTCCTCCTCTCCATTTTCTACAACATATACTTCCTGCAGAGGGGCCGGCTCGCGTCGGCCCAGTCGGCCCAGTACTGCCAGGCGCGCATAGTGGCGGTGACGAACAACAGCGGCTCGGCCTCCATCTGGGTCTACAACTTCGGCCAGACGCCCTGCGTCTTCACGGCTGCGTACGCCCTCAACATCGCGGGCGGCGCGGCGGCCGCGGCGAATATATCGGCGTCGGCCGGGCCGGGCGCGCTCGCGTCCGTGGCGACCGGACTGCCCTTCGGCTACCCCGGCTACAGGCTGGCCACCAACGACGGCCAGACGATAGATTGGTGGGGGCGATGAGGGGCCTCTCGACCGTCGCGGCCTTCGTCTTCTTCGTCGTGATCTTCGCCATATTCGTCGCGACGGCGATATACTACTACCAGCTCCTCAGGCAGACGGCCGTCCAAGGCGAGCAACAGGTGAGGTCGGCGGCCCTGCCGCCGGACCAGCCGGCCTCCCTCGCCTACAACGGCACCTGCATCTTCTCGGCGGCTGGCCCCGGATCCCCCTTCGCCTACTACCTAGAGGTCGGCAGCTCCAGCGCGCTCGTCCTCAGCTCGCCGGTAAGCCCGCAGCTGGCCGGGGCGTTCTCGGTGCGGTGTCCGCCGGGCCCTGGCCTCTATAAATATATAGGGGTTAGGCAGAACGGCCAGCTGGCCTACATGTACGTCTACGTGGGGCCCTCGGCCGCGTGGGTCGCCGCCAACGGCACCGTCGCGGCGGTGAGGAGGGTGGGCGACTCGGCCGCCGCCATGCTGTACCTCAACGTCTACGACAACTCGACCGGCTACCTGCCTGCCTCCTTCTCGGTGTCGCTGATATACAACACCACCCTTCTGTCCTGCACGCCGTCTACGTTCTCGGCCGGCCCGACGGCGTTCGGCCCCGGCGAGCAGGTGCCCATATATCTGGGGACCGCGACGTGCAGGGCCCTCGCGCCCTTCACGTCGACGGTGGTCAAGGCCGTCGTGACTCAAAGCTACGGGGCCTACAGCTGGAGCTGGGCCGTCCCATTCGTGCTTGAGCTTGTCAACGCAAGCTCGACGGCCCCGACGGGCCCGCCGCCTGCCTCCGGCGTCTGCTCGTTCGCGCCTCTCAACGGCTCGCAGCTCAGCGGCTTCAACCAGATGAACGGGTGGATCGGGGCCTGGGGCGGGAGCTCCAGCGGCTACGCGGTTGCCGTCAGGCCGGGCCTCCTGGTGCCGGCCTACGCCACGGGCGGCTCCGGCTGGTACTACGTCCAGCTACAGGGGGTGCAGATCGGAACTCTCACCGTCTCGTCGGCGCCGGCCACGGTCCAGGTAGGCGGGGCTATGCCGTCCTTCCTGGCGTCGCTGAGGATATATATAACAAGCTCCTCCTCGTCGGCTGTGCTCTACCTCAACGGCACCTCGGCGGCCGTGCCCCTCCAGCCGGGGACCTACTCGGTCTACGTAGACGTGAGGGCCAAGGGCAACGCCCCTCCAGGCGCCTCCGCAACCCTCTACCTGAGCTGCGGATCGCTCTCGTACCCCATCAACTTCGAGATACCGCAGTGGAGCGACTGGGGCATACCGGTTAACGTCTACCAGGGCACCAAGTTCAATACCTATGTGGGCACCTGGTCCGTCGGCGGCGTGTACTTCTGGCTCACTTCGAGATCGCCGCCGCTGTCGTCGCAAGGGCCCTACTTCACCATATATGACAAGACCGACACGGCGCCGCAGTGGGCCGCCGCCTTGCTCAACCCCACCGCCACCACCTGGGACAACTGGTCGCTGAACTATACAGGCACTCTGTACATCCCCTGGAATAACCCCTACGTTGGGGTGTGGCACGACGACGGCGCCGCGGTGAGCGTCTGCGGGCAACAGGTAATATCGGCGCTCTACTTCACGTCTCCGCGGTTCGACTCGGCGCGGGCGCACTGCACCGCGGGCCCCAACCAGGTCGTGGTGGAGTACTTCGAGGGCTACGTCGAGGCTGTTCTGATGCTTGTGGTCGGCCCGCCGAACGGCCGGTCGGCCTACGTGCCCACGATAGACGGGGCGTGGTACTGCAGCAACTTCAACTGGGGTAGCGGCTCTGGAGCCGGCACGTGCAACAGCGGCTGGACGTTCCTGCCGGCGTCTTCGGGCAACGTGCCCTACTGGATCGTGGGCAAGTACACGCCGGGCTCCAGCGACGGGGGCGGGTCGCCGTCGCCATGAGGCTCGCGATCCTGCTGACCGCCGCGCTGGCCGTCGCCGCGTTGGCGCAGGTGGTCGTCTTCAGCGACGGCTCGGGCTACGCGGCCGTGGGCAAGCTGGGCGTCTCGGTGTATTCCATAGACGGGAGGTTCCTCTTCTCGGGCGGAGCCCCGGCCTACGTGGGCCCTACGTGTATAGGCTTCTACACGGGCGCGGGCGTGTCGATAGTGGGCTTCAGAGGAGGGCTCAAGGCCTTCTACCCGCTCAACTTCACTCCGACCGTCCTCGCCACCGACTGCGTGGCGGTCGTCGCGGCGAACCAGACGCTGGGCGTCTACATCACCCCCGCTGGCTCCTACTCCTTCAGGCTCCCCGCGGCTCCCTACGCCGCCGCGGTCCTCAACGGGGTCGGCTACATACTGGACCTCGAGGGCGACGTGGTGGAGGCGGGGCCGGGCGGCGTTTCGACGATCGGCGTCGGGGGCTACCCCGCGGGGCTCGCCGCGAGCATAGACTGCGTCGCGGCCTCGGTGGTCAGAGGGGGGACGCAGTATTTCTACAGAGTGGACGGCGGGACGGCGCAGTTGCTGGGCTCCAGGCCGGTCAAGGTGGGGCTTGCGTACTCCTTCGCCGTAGGCCCCGGCTGCAGGCTCGCGTTGCCGCCGGGCGACAAGGGGACCGCCGTGGCCGTCGACGGGCCCTACACCATCTACGGCACCTCCACGGGCCTCCTGGAGGTCTACCTCGGCGGGCGGCTTGTGTACAGCCGCGACGTCGGCGCTCCCGTGCTCTCCGTGTCCTCGGCGGGCCTCAACTTGGTCTACGAGACGCCGGAAGGGGCCTACCCCCTAATCCTCGTGAACTACACGGTTTCCTCCAGCTGCGGGAACTGGTCGGCGCTCGCCCCCTCGGGCTCCCCGCCGCAACCGCCGCCGGAGGTCCAGTTCCCCAACGGAACCCGCTGCCTCTTGACGGCCAGCGAGGCGGCGGACCGGACGGTCTACGCGTCCTACGTCAGGCAGTACTACGTCGTGCTGAGCTCGCCCCGGCCCTTCTCGGGCTGGCTCAACGCAAGCGCGGAGGTGCCCCCGCCTCCCCCGGTGTCGCTGGACTACGTCGAGCTGGCGCCGGTGGGGTGGCTCGTGGACGGGAGGATCGTCGGCACCATAGCCGTGGTCTCGCCCGTCGAGGCGCGCGCGGTCTACCGCCTGGTCCCGCTGGTCAACGGGACCCTCGGGAACGGCACCGCCGTCTACGTCCTTACGCCCAACGCCACCGTCGTCTGGCCGCAGACGCCTAGCTATTCGGTCGAGAGGTACTACTACGTCTCGGTCCAGCCCCCCGGCGCTGCGTCGGGCGGCAACGGCTACTACCCGGCCGGCTCGGTCGTCTCGATATACGCGGCCGCCCCGCCGGCTCCCCCCGGCTGTAGGTACGTCTTCAGCGGCTGGGTCGGCCTGAACGCCACGTCGCCGAACGCCACGGTGGCGGTGGACCGCCCCATATCGGCCTCCCCCCAGTTCCGGGAGGAATGCGCCGTCGTCCTCACGACGAAATACGGCGTGGTCGTCAACGCGCCGGGGTGGGCCGCCGTCGGCTCGGTGCTCTCGCCGTCCGTGGAGCCCACGGCGGTATGGGCCCCCTTCCCGCTTAGATACGTCTTCGTCGGGTGGAACGTCAGCGGCGTCCTCTCGACGCAGTTCGCCGTGTCGGGCCCCGTCCACGCCGAGGCCGTCTGGGCTCTGGACCCCACGCCGCTCGTCGCCCTGGCGGCCGCCCTCGCGGCCGTCGCCGGCGCCGCGTTCTACCTCTCAGCCCGCCGCAGGAAGGGGCGGAGCTCAGGCGCAGCGGCCGACCTCCTCGGCAAGCGCAGCTAGGGGCTCCTTGAACTCCTCGGGCCTGACCCTGGCCAGCCCGACCCGCAAGGCGTCCCTCACGCCGAAGAAGCGGCCCGGCACAGACGCGACTCCCCTCGCCAGGAGCCTGCGGGCGGCCTCCTCGCCGTCGCAGCCCAGCCTCAGGAACGCCACGGGCATATGCTCTCTGTACTCCACGGGCGTCCTGACGGCCCTCCTCAGCGCGGCCCAGTTCTCCGATATCCAGGCCGCGTTCCTCCTCTTGACCTCGGCCCTCCTGGCGAGGAATCCGTAGCCGGCCCTCGCCTCGAGCTCCTTGGGGCCCGGGTTGAAGAGGTCCTTGGCCTCCGCCATGGCCCTGACGACCTCCCTGTCCCCCAGGCTCCAGCCGACCCTCACCGAGCTCGTGAAGAACTTGTCCGTGCTGAAGTTGAAGACGGCGGCCTCCTCGGGGAGGCCCCTCGGGTCGTCGACGAAGTCGGCGAATATGGCGTCCACGACCAGATAGGACCCCCTCCTCCTGGCCTCGTCCGCCAGCTCCCGCAGCCTCCTCACGTCGAGATACCTCCCCGTCGGGTTGTTGGGGTTCGAGAGGAGGATGACGGCGCCGCCCTCCACGCGCTGGAGCGGATCCCCCGACGCCGTCGCCGTCTCGTAGCCCAGCTCCGAGGGAAGCCTGTAGATGGGCTCGTACTCCGGCAGGAAAACGACGGCCCTCCTCGCCTTCTTCCTCAAGGCCCACAGGGCGAGGAAGTTCCCCTCCTGGGCGCCTGAGGTCAGCGCTATGGACCCCCTATCGGCTCCGTAGGTCTGCGAGACGGCGTCGGCGAGATCCACGCCGGGCTCGGCCAGATACTCGCGGTAGTCCAGAGGCCAGACGCCGCTGTTGGCCAGATCCCACCTGGCCGAGATCCCCCTAAGCCATTCGAAGGTCTCGATCACCTGCGGGAGGCCGGCGCAGATTTAAATACGAGATGCCGCAGACCCGCCGGCGATCCCTCCACGCCGGCTATCTCGCGAGGGCTCGACGGGGTGCGGTCGCAGTCCACCTCCCCGTTAGCCCGCGGAACGAAACGCCGAGGGGGAGCGGCCGCCGGCTGTATCCACAGCCTCCGCGCTACCGGTTCCCTACGGCCGGCAGAGCCGCAGAAACCTCAGCGACAGACCGCGGCCGCTCGGAGGACGACGGGTCCTCCCATAGCCGTATCGTGGCAGTCAAGCCGAATGCCGCAATAGAATGACGGCGGCTGGCGCCGTAGCAAAGGCTACAACCACGGCGTTGCTGAGGCGACGTGGCGCATAATATTTTTATGAAGACGAAGCGGCCGCTCTATGGTCGACGTCTCTGCCATCACCTACGATGCGCTTAGGGTCGCTGCTGAGCACGTCCTGGCTAAGGTCAGGGAGGGGAAGAGGCTGGGCACTGAGGACATCTTCATCCTCTACCTCGGCACCATCGTGAACGAGCTGAAGGACGTGAGGTCGGAGGTCGCCAGGCTCGAGGACAAGATAGATAAGACCAGCCAACGCATAGACGAGACCAACAAGAGGATCGACGAACTCGCTAAAAGCCTCTCGGCGAGGATCGACGACACCAACAAGAGGATGGACGAGACGGCGAAAAGCCTATCAGCCCGCATAGACGAGACGAACAAAAGGATAGACGAGACGAATAGGAGGATCGACGAGGTCGTCAAATCGCTGTCGGCGAGGGTGGACGACCTGGCGAAGAGGATAGATGAAACGAACGGGAGGATAGACGAACTCGCTAAAAGCCTCTCGGCGAGGATCGACGACACCAACAAGAGGATAGATGAGCTGGCCAAAAGGATAGACGACCTGGCGAAGAGGATAGACGACACCAACAAGAGGATAGACGCCCTCCAGACCACCCTTCTGGAGATACAGAGGCTGTTGATGGAGCTGGTCAGGAGCAGACAGCAGTAGCCTAATCGCCGCATCAATCGGCGATAGCCGCATCTCGGTTTACTCGGGACTGGCCCGCATTGGCGCAATAAGGCATTCAAGCTCCAGGCCGCCTGACCTCAAGGCCGCCTCAATTGGGCCGGCGCCGTTCAACCCAGCCGCCGGCCTGAGCCTCTGCCGTATGTAGTTGAGCAAGCTATTATGTCAGCATTCAAAACGAGCGGCGCCCATAGATGGAGGCGTAAGGCACAGGCTGTACGGCATGTGCCTAGCTCCGCTCGGCGGGTTCGTCGGGATCTACGGCCTCCTGCCGGGAAGTCTGCGCGATGCGCGTGGAAGGCCCACCCTGCGGCGGTCGGCCCCGTATCGACGATTTACGGCGCGCCGGCCGCGTCGGCGCGGCACGTGCGGTACAGGTCGAGGCGCTTGGATATACGGCGGGATGTAATAAGGTATAAATTATGGTGATTCTCCCGTAGTACATGACCAAGAGGTCTGTGCCGCTCCGAGTCTCGGACGTGATGGTGAGGGAGGTGGTCACCGCGGGCAAGAACACGCCGCTCAAGGAGGCGGCTAACTCCATGTACGAGAAGAAGGTCGGCAGCGTCGTGGTCGTCGACGAGGCGGGCAAGCCCGTCGGCATAGTCACCGAGAGGGATCTCGTCTACGTCTGCGCCAAAGGGCTTTCGGCCGACACGCCGATCTGGATGGTCATGACCGAAAACCCCATCACGATAGGCGAAGACGCCTTACTGCTCGACGCTGTGGAGAAGATGAGGAGCCTCAACGTGAGGCACCTCCCCGTGGTCGATAAGGAGGGGAAGCTGGTGGGGATAATCAGCGTTAGGGACGTCTTGGACTTGGCCGCCTTCCTGATCAGGATCAGGGAGTAGGGGAAAAAAAGAGGTATTTTACGGGCTGAACAGGGGCTGTCCCTGCGGGAATACCGTTATCTGTCCGGTGGTGCCGTTGTAGAAGCCGGCGCTGATCCACGTGGGAGTCCCGTTGACGATCGCTACGCCGACTATTAGATAGCTGGCGTACATCCTATCGTGGTACTGATCGAAGTACACGGGGCCGGTGGCGCCGACGAAGGTCCCGCTGCTGCCCCACTGCTCGAGGACGGAGTTTATCACGGTGGGGTCGGTGGAGCCGGTCTCGGCTATGGCCTTAAGCACGATCATAGCTGTGTCGTAATAATACGGGTCGTAGCCGGTCGGGGCGTGGCCGCAGTACTGTTTAAACTCCTGGGCGAACTCGAGATACCTCGGGTCGTTGGGGTTCGGCGAAGCCACGGCGCCCATGAACTTGGCCGCCGCGAGGGCTTGTCCGCCCGCCTGCATTATGGCGGTGCCGTACACGTTGCTGTCCGTGCCGAACCACCTGACCTTGGAGAGGACCGGGTCGTTCATGGCGGCCTGCACTACGGCTGCGCCGTCTTGGTCGAAGGAAACTATCTCAAGGGCCGCGTCCGGGCTCGGGGTGCCTAGAGCCGCCGAGGCCTTCTGGACCGCGGCCTGCTCCGCCGCGGGCATGGCGGAGGGAGACGGGTCGTAGCCGAAGCGGCCCAGCACTTGTATGCCGTATTTGGCGGATGCGTTGGCTATAGCCGCAGATAGGCCCTGGCCCCAAGTATCGGACCTATATATTATTACGATCTTCTTTATGCCCAAGAAGTTGAGGAGCGCCGCTATGGCGTTTCCCTGGTAGAAGTCTGTGGGAACCAGCCTGAAGATGTAGGGCTTGGGCACGGCGAGGGCCGGCGAGGTGGAGGACTGGCTGACGACAATTATGTGGTTCTGCTCGGCGAAGTTCATTATTGCCGAAACCTCGGAGCTGGCCATAGGCCCTACGACGAACTTAATCCCTTGAGAGTATAGAGTCTGCAGCTTCTGCAGAGCCGTGTTGGGATCAGTGGCGGTATCCTGCACCACTAGGTCGAACCTTATACCCTTGTCGGCGAACATCTGGTTAGCATCGTGCACAGCCAACTTCACCGCACATTGGCCGCTCGTCCCCATAAACTGAAGGGAACCCGATAGAGGCAACTCGGCGCCTATGGTGATGGTCTTCGTTGCTGTGGTTGTGGTCGTGGTTGACGTAGTGGCCGCGCTGGTTGTGGTTGTCGTGGCGGCTGCGCTGGTCGTGGCAGGCGTCGTGGTGCTGGGTGTCGGCGCTTGATTCTGCGAGGCGAGAAGCGCGGCTATGGCGACAACTACCACCACCACTACAACCACCCCCACTATCAGACCTGTTCTGGAGGCCATA
>OFEH01000389.1_pt1 | contig 15416 bp, 15 predicted proteins | sample 1521031 | NCBI WGS metagenome assembly OFEH01 (sample SAMN05518350, study PRJEB24110) | hypersaline lake metagenome | isolation source: Grendel Spring, Yellowstone National Park, Wyoming, USA | place: USA:Grendel Spring, Yellowstone National Park, Wyoming, USA | collected 2011-11-16
ACTGTTACGCCAAGCCCCGCGCCTGCTGGGTCTCCCGTATCCGTGACTGGCTACAACTTCTACCCAGGCACGACCGTGAATATATATGTCTACCTTAATGGTACTACACTTGTAACATCTATTATGAATGTTCCTGTAGGGTCTAATGGTGAGTTTACGGCGACCTTCACTGCACCGAATGTCCAGAGCGGCTATTTGTATATTGTCGCTGAGGAGAGTCAATCGCAATACATAGCTGGTACGCCGCCTAATGCTGTGGGTAATGCCACGGCTACTGTGAATATAACCAATGTGCATGTTGTGATTATTAACCTACTTAATGAGGTGTTGGGTAACCTAGCGAATATGAATGCCACATTGACCACTGTGTACAATGCTGTTCAGTCCATGAGTAGTGAGTTGTCAACTGTCTATAAGGCTGTGTTGAATATGAGCTCTACACTGCAGTTCATGAGTAGTACATTAAGTAGTATTGAGTCGACGTTGAGTAATATGCAGAGCACGCTGAGCGGTATGCAGTCTACGTTGAGTACGATAAGCAGTTATGTTCAGCTCATCCCGACGTTACTAGGTCAGGTGTCTACGATAGTTAGTAAACTGAGTAGTATGAATGCCACATTGGTGAAGATATATGATGTGGTGAGTACGCTTAACCTAACGGTTATACAGAATGAGTTGAGTACGATTAATAGTAATGTGTTGAGTGTGAATAGTACGTTGACTACATACGCTGGGACGATACAGGGCGAGTTGGGTTCTATTGAGTCGACATTGGTTAGTATGAATAAGACGTTAACTAGTAAGGTAAGTACTGTGCCGAGTGTTGTGAGTGGTGGTAGTGGTAGCTACACGTTCACATCGCCTGGTGCGTACACCATATACCAGGGTAGTGGTGTTGCCCAGATCACTGTGACGCTGTATTACACTGGCTACACGACAGCGTACATCTACGTGTACCCAATACCTGGCGATACAACGCATGTTGTGAAGTTGCAGGTTACGAGTAGTGCGGGCTATACTGTTACTGTGTCTGGTTGGAGGGTCGACATCTACGTAACGTCTGCATGGCCATACTCGCCAGTCACTGTGTACTACTCATACACCGCAATATCGTGATTAAGCGCATAAAATCCCTCTTTAAAATCTGCCCAATTTCTTCTTGGTTTACCTTTCTTCCCACGTTATATTTGGTATATCGTGAATATAGGCAACACATTTGGTTATGCTTTACTGTTACAGAAGTGATTTACCGGCAATTTAAGCAATGCCTTTATGTTCATCCCCAACTCACTAGGCCCTAACCCTATTATGCCCACTTCCTCATAGGCGTAGCTCGCTTATGGCTTCGATTTATATATCGTTCACCTCCTCATGAATATCATAGGGAATTGAATGATTTTTAAATAGCAATCCCTCTCCATGCTAGGAAGCCCTTAGAGCTCTCCTTTACCATAGGCGTAAGTGCTGTTGTACCTTACTTAGTTTAGAAATTACTTTGATGCATTATGCTCAACGAGACCTACCATGCATTCGCAAGATACCTCCTTCCTCCTTAAATTGACCGCTTAGTATTATCATCATGATTCTATGCAGGGGGACATAATACCCGTACCTACCGCTTCTGCCGACCTCTGACCTCACGGCATCCATAATCTCAAACCTAACACACCTAGGTGCTTCAACCCCTAAAAGGTGAGGAAGGGTTAGGTAAAGTTCAGTCTTCATTGCGGCTTCTAGTTGCTTGACTTTATCGCCCCCTTATGCCGTCTGCGGGGTTAACTCCCCTTACAACTGCCCACAGGCTTAACAATGATAAGTAAACAACAATCCTCGCCCTTCAGGGTGAGGAAGGGGTCATTTGGAAAACACACCTAAGGGTTAAGTTAAGGTTTGTGATGGATCTAAAGGACTTAAGGGGGATACAGATGGATTTAGATTAAGCACAGTAAAATCAAACACACTATACCGCATTTCATCGCATACATCCTATGGATAACACTTAAGACATTTAAGGTCCGTGAGGATACCACACACTGCTAGCTGCCTTGCTAGGTTCCATTAGCTCCTCTGCCTTGGTTAATGGGTTTACCCTAACCTTCTAGCTCAAAGGGCAGGGAAGAGACTGATAATGGTGTAAACATAAAAGAGTTGACTTAAGTACACAGGAGGAATGCTTAAAAAGGGAACCTTAGTTGCATTTTTATGTCTGTGGTACGTAATCTGTTAATCCTATCAACGGCAATAGCGTTGGCGGTTGCTGTGCTAGTTGCCCCAACGGTTCATGCACCAATGCCCTCACAGGTGCCGTCAACAACACCTCAATACTTCACCTGCGAGGAGATAATACCGGGGGTCCCTGGATCAAACCCAAGCCACGTCATAGTTTGGTTAAGGCTGAGCAACGTCACGACGCCCAACGGCCTGGATTACCTGCTTAGCCAAATGTACTACAACCCAGCCAGCCCATACTTCCACAGCTTCATAACCCCATCCCAATTCGCCTCATGGTACTCGCCGCCGAGCTCAGTGGTTAGCTACATAACTAGCCTAGCCAGTCAATACGGATTAACCGTGCTCTACACATTCCCAATGCTCATAGAGGCCTCTGGGAATGCATCAGCTGTGGATGGGTTCCTAACTGCCCTTCAATCAGCGCCCAGTAGCATCCAGCAGTGGATACTGGCTGGGGAATGCATACCAATAGGCTACTTCTACGTAAGCAGTAGGGTCTCTATGTATAAGCCGCAGTATGAAATGCTTTATCTAAATACGACGAATGTAAATGCTGTATTGAGTACGAACGTAACAGTAATCAATGGAGTACCCCTACAGATTAGGTATCGCCAGGCCGAGATATGGTTACCGAAGGGTCTTGAGTTCATATATGATGAGTTACCATTATTCAAAGGCTACACATACACAGGATACACAGGGAAGGGCGTAACAATAGCTATTGTCGATGCCTTCGGAGACTTCGCAGGCGCTTATGAAGCAACCTTCAATTCAAGTTATGTGCCATCTAAGTACGCGTCGGTGGCATGCAATGACCTAGAGACATTTAGCGAATACTTTGGTTTGCCGTACAGCCCAACACAATGCAATGTTATTTACCCAACGGGCATTCCGGTATTAACGCCCCAAGACATATCGACTGCCGCGGGTTGGGCTTGGGAGACTGCCCTCGATATTGAGTATGCCCATACCATGGCTCCTGGCGCAAACATACTCCTCGTTGTATCCCCAACCTCCGGTGATGACTTATTTGTTGATATTGAGTATGTTATTGCACATCACCTAGCCAACTTCATAAGCCTAAGCTGGGCATCGCCCGAGGATGCCTATTACATACCACCACCAAGCTACAACCTACTCTACGCCTACGACGAAATATTCATGCAGGCAGCGGTTGAGGGTATTGGCGTATTCGCAGCAGCAGGCGATTGGGGAGCCTTTGATTTATTCGTAAGCCCAATTGAACCGAGTGTTTGGTACCCAGCCAGTGACCCATGGGTCACCGGCGTAGGTGGTACAACGCTTAAGGGCGTTATTAGTAGTGTAATGACCAGCCGAGTGGAATATGCCTGGGATTGGAATTCACACTACATGTGGGGTAGTGGCGGTGGTTACTCCTTCACATTCCCAGAAACCCCAGGGCAAGCTTTGGTGCATATAGTATACGAGAGGACCTACGTATACGAACCAGACCTTGACATTAACTTCTACACCGTGGGCCATAGGGGAGTCCCGGACATAGCCGCTGATGCAGACCCATTCACCGGAGTACTAATCGTACTTAATGGTGTAATACCACCGTATTTAATAGGAGGAACAAGCCTAGCCACACCACTATCGGCAGGCATGACGGCGACCATACAGAGCTACCTTGGTAAATCGTATGTAATAGGTGATTTGGCGCCGAACCTATACCTACTGTATTACTATGAGTATCCACAATTCTACGCCTGGGGTAGTGCATACCCAACACAGCAGTTCTACACGGGAATACCCGGTGCCATGTTCCCAACACTGGGCGGCCAGAATGGACTGTACTGGGTAATACAGGGCATGTGGAACCCTGTGGATGGCCTTGGGCAAATAAACACCTACGGATTGGCGCAGGCACTCAGTGGATTTCCGCAAAGCATAATAATATCGCAAATACAAATTGGTTGAGCTTTATTACCCTATAGCTTCCATTAAAATCAATATTTCCTTTATTTTTCATTTAAGTGCTAAATCAGCATTGTCTCCTTCAATCCCTGTATTATTAGGGAGACAGCCCATGCCATTATTATCAGGCTCATGAACCTACCAATGAAGCGCAGCATGTTGACCCCAACCACCTTCATGATTAGGAAGCCGAACCTAATGACTAGGTAGGTTATGAGTGACGCTATGGCTATACTAATTATTACCTCGGGTAGTCCATAGTACGTACTAAAGAGCATCACCGACGTTATAGCCCCAGGCCCTACAAGCATCGGCGTGACTATTGGTACGAACACGTAATCCTCAGGGCTTAAGCCCATGGTTCTGGGCGCACCCTCCCTTAGTGTATCAATACCTATGACCAGGAGGACTATGCCGCCGGCAATCCTGAAGTCGGCTATACTTATATTAAATGCTGTTAATATGTATGGCCCTGCAACGGCGAAGAAAATCAATAGGGTTGGTACGGCTATAGCTATGATCTTGAGGGCTCTCCTAAACACCGAAGTCTGCTCAATGTTTGGCATGCTCATTATTAGGGGTAGTGCTCCCATGGGATCTATTATTGCTATTAGTTGGGAGACCATTATTAATACGTCGATTGCAATACTCATTATCCAATGCAAGTGCATAAACCCTTTAAAAGGGATTCTGCGTGTTCGTACCTGCGATGTTGCTGTATCCTACTTTTTCTAACCTTCATTAGAAACTTTAATAAGCAAATTAGTGTCTTGCTTTTAGAAATGGCAGCTGGTGGTGTTACTCGAGTGAGGAGGGTTAGGAGAAGTATGGTAATCACCAAACTACCGTACACAACGAAAATATACATAAACTACCAGGTATTAATTCCGGCTAGTTTGGTTAAGGCTTTGGGTATTGAGAATGCTTGGTATGCCGACATAACAATTGAGTATTTTGGTCAGGAAATAACATTGAAGAAGGTTAAGTTATTACGTACCAGGAACACAGCCAGTAGGCAATTCACAGTACCTAAGGATGCTAGGGAGAAGTACGGCATCAAGCCATTAGATGAGGTAAAGGTCATCGATATTAAACCCTATTACTAAACTTCGTAGATAATACCTATCGTGAATCGCAGATGCGCGGATTCATAGGACTGTCTACTAGCTAGTAATTAATATAAACACATTGATGCTCTAGTGAGGGTAAAAGCATAAAAAGGCTTTGTGGATTACGCAAATCGTATGCCAATTAGCGACCCGGAGAAACTTAGGATAGCCATTGAGCACAGATTCAACTACTGGATATGTAGGAATTGTGGGGCAAGGAATCCACCAGGCGCTGAAAAGTGCCGGAGGTGCAAGAGCAAGAATTTAAGACCCAAGAGGTTCAAGAAGTGATGTTGTCATTAATTTCACCGTGGCTCATCACTCCACTCTCACGCCTCATTAATGTAAGTAGGGGTGAATAACCACCTAAAGGCTTCCCGTCCGATAACTAATGTGTATTACATGAGTATTTGCGGGTAATCAATGAAGGTGGTTAGATATATAAATAGGTAGTTAGTGTTTCATGTAATGGAAGACGTAGATAGATACGAGGAAGAACCTGAAAACGAGGGAAACGACGTAGACACCGGCAATGAGAATTACACATCACTTGTTGATAAAGCCCCTGAGTGGAGTGTTGGTGTGATCCTATATAATGGCAATGCGTACCCACTTGCAAAGTCCAAGTACAGGAAGAGTGAGTACTACTTCTCACCAAGTTGGAGACCTGTGGCTAGGAACGTTAGTGGTGAGGTTGTTGTTCTTAGGGATGGTAAGGTTAGTAAGTATAGGATTAGTAGGCATGGTGATAAGTACCTCCAGGTAGTCCTTGTTTAAAATACCTAGGTGCAAATAATACAATCAACTGCCTTCCTTGGCGCGTCCTATGATCATCAATAATTTGTTAATGACATCCATGGGCGTCTTGCCGAGTATCACAATCTCAGGTTCCTTACCCCAATCTCCAAGGTGGTAAATAATATCGGGAACCCTACCCACAGCCTTTATTGCCTGCTCCGTACCCCAGGGAATAGACGCTCCCTCTTTAGCCTTGATTTCGGGTGGTTCCTGCCTCCTATCATAGCTACTAACGAGTAACCCTAGTTTCCTTGCTCTCTCTATCAATTCGCTATCGTACTTTATGTTCATGGCAGCCCTAACCTCTGGGTCGTACTTCATTACCGTTAATATGTAGCTAGCTACATGCGAACTAGCGCCAAATGTTGGTGGTCCACTGGGCTTGGCCTTACCGAGGTACTTAACGATCCTGCCAGGTACTGCGGCAACATCGCTGGCATCCCTGGCATAGAAGGCGGGTAGCGCATAACCTAGGTTTGACTGAACTTCGGGTATGTAATTACCTATGGAATCAGCGTTTCTCCCAACAATGTCTAAGGCCTTATTCAATTCATCAATTACCTCGAACCTGTATGCCTTTAGTTCGAGCCATGCCATTGGATTAACGGGGCCATGCCCATGACCTAGAGGTAGTGAGTACTTAATGGCTGTCGTTATTAATTCCTTGGCGATCCTAATAGCCTCCCAGGGATGCAGCCCCTTAGCCAGTCCTGCGGCTATCGCTGCTGAGAACGAGCATCCAGTCCCATGCGTATTCTTGGTCTCAATCCTCGGAGCTCTCAATTCCCTATACTCACCAGAATCCCTGAAGTAGACAATGTCTATGCTCTCATCACCAGTGAGATGACCACCCTTAACAATAACAATCTCCGGGTGAAGCTCCTCGGCAATAACCTTAGCAGCTCTCTTGGCATCATCCAGGGATTCCACATGGAAGCCAGCCAGGTGTGATGCCTCGGGTGCATTTGGCGTGACAACCTTGGCAATAGGTATTATTACACGCTTTAATGTTTCCATCGCGTCAGCCCTGATGAGTGGATCACCGCTCTTAGCATACATAACGGGATCAACAACTAACGGGAAACCCCACCTCCTAACTGCCCTAGCCACAGCCTCCATTATTGGTGAACTACTGAGCATTCCTGTTTTTGCGGCATCAACACCGATATCCTCAGCCACAGCATCTATTTGTGCCTCAACAACAGCTGGATCTATCTCCTGGACGGCCTTAACACCGAGGGTATTTTGGGCTGTGACGGCAGTTAGTGCAACCATGCCGTAAACCCCAAGTGCATGGAATGTCTTTATGTCTGCCGTAATACCGGCCCCACCACCCGAGTCCAACCCAGCTATTGTTAATGCCCTTGGTATTTTCATACTGAAAAATAATTTAATTATTGCATTTTTATAAAGCTTTTATTAATGGAGGAGAGGGGTCACTGAAAGTAATTAATAAATCGTCCTGGTGAATAATTTCATGGTGATGAGCATGAGGAGGGCGTTGGAGATTTTCCTTGTGATATTAATAACATTAGCCACACCAATCATAGTGCATGCAGCACAGGGCACTAATGATATAAACAACGCAGCCACTAACATAACAGGCACAATAAATAATTTCATGAACTCAATAACTAACAGCACAGAGGACGTCATAAACACGGCGTTGGCTAACCTAATATCATTCACAAACTTCCTAAAGAACGTAATCTACAATGCATCCGAGGTGCTCGCCATACTCTTTGGGATAATTGGTGGTTTCCTGTGGCTTAGTGGTGTTAGTCCGTATCGAGGTAGGAGACTGGTCATATCTGCGATCTTATTGGCGCTATTAGCCATAGTAATAGCCCATTTGTGAGTGAGCAATTAATATAAGGCAGAAACTCAAATGTCACATATGTCAGAAATATTGATTAACATCCTAAGGGACTTGGGCTTTAGGAGAAGTGGTGATTCCTGGGTCAAGGACTATGGGGATAATGTAGAATTGAAAATAACACCCAGCAACACTGGTGATATTGATGTTGAATTTAATGCGTCAATAATAACCAATGAGGATCTATCAGAAGTAAGTACGCCCGAGGATCTAATGAGGGTGTTATTAAACCTACCGGCAGGTGGTGAGTTGTTGGTATCACTATTCAAGGCGGTAAATGATTTAATACACATAAAACTTGCAATGAGTATGATTAATTAGGGCTCTTTGATGCTTGCTGCCTAATTCGTACTAACTCCTTAGCTATAGCCCTGACAAGCCCCCTCTTCCTAAATCCCTCCCTCTTTTTAATGGCTATGTAACCATGAGGCCCATCAAACCAATTGGCTGGATGCCGTTTATCACCATAAACCTCAAACTCAAGGCCTAGGTTGCTGGCAGCCTTCACCAATTCATCGATTGTAGGCGATTTAATGGCGATACTTCTAGGGACTTTCCTACCATCTCTCCTACTCTTGTTTAAATCAAAATAAACGGTCCAAATGATCCAATAACCCTCCTTATCCATCATAGGTAAGATCTAGTCAGGGGTATAAAAGGGCATTGATGTGGCAGAAATTCAACCCTACCTAAAAAGCAAGTAATATGCATAAATTACTGGGGAGGTCTATCGAGGTCATTAAGGTTTCATTTCTCAATCAATACAGCATTAACAATTCCATCCTGGCCGGGCCTTGACGTAACAACAGCCCTACCCCTCTCAGTCTCTATTATCGCGCCCTTAACAATAACCTGCCTCTTGGCCAACTCCCTATTTGCCGGTGTCTCCACGATCCTGACTATCCTAACCTTCACAGCCTTCCTCTCGCTAGGTATGTACAAATTGGCGTATTGAACCGCAACAGCCTTAACCTTAGTATTGCCACCAAACACCCTTATAATCCTCCTAACCTCGGTGTCCGATAATGCGGTGTTTGTAGGCGGACCACCGCCCAACGCCTTTCTCTTAACCTTATACGGCCTGGCCCTATAACCACCACTTGGCTTCTTACTATCCCTACCCTGGTAAAAGCTCAGCAGTTTTACCACGAAAATAACTCAACGTATGTAATGACTTTAAAAGATTTTGCCCCATAACTACTGGCGTATTCCCAGGGATGATAATGAGCATAGGTTCGTTGATGAGGGAGTGCAAATTCTGCATCAATATTGTGTGCTTTTAGCCATTGTTTTTACATTTAGTAAGGTGTAATGAAGGATTTACGTGGGTACAGGCATGAGTATGCCTCTATGGAATTAATAGAGGAATTGCATAGTAGGATTGGGGTTAGTTCACGTGATCCGCATGATGCTAACTACCTAAGAGGTGCTTTCATGAGGAGGTATCGTGAGAATAGAAACCTCAAGTTAGCCCTAGACCTATGTATCGAATGCGGCGCATGCTTAACTGTATGTCCTGCATACATATCCACGGGCGATATAAACAATTCACCACTAGGCAGGTTGAGGTTGGCTAGGGCAATAATCAATAATGAGGTGAGTGCAGAAATTCTTAGTGATGCGTACACGTATTATTGGCAGTGCCTAACGTGTAGGAGGTGTTCATGGATTTGCCCCATGGGCATCGATGTTGGTGACGTCTCGAGAACAATAAGATCAATCCTATACGAGATAGGTTTAGCCCCACGCTATGTCGCCGGTGTAATAGATAATCTAGAGACTACGGGTAACTTCCTCGGTTTGCCACCTGATGTGCTAAAATCAATAATTAATAATATAATTGACGAGATAAGGGCTGAGAAGGGTGTTGAGGTTAGGGTTAAGATTGACGAGCCAGCCTACGCCCTATTACTACCCTCAGCATGCGCGGATTACACGGTGGCTATAAACACATTCAAGGGCTACGTACTGCTACTCAATAAGTTGGGCATAGACTTCACAATAAGCACAGGGGCACCCGATATAACGAACTACGGCTTGTTCCTCGATGAAAGGCACATGAAACTAATAGCTGAGAGAATAGTCAACGAGGCCCGAAGATTAGGCGTCAAACTCGTAATAGCCGGCGAGTGCGGTCATGGATGGAGAGTATTTAAGAATTACATAATACCGAGACTTCGGGAATACGGCATCGAGGGCACACACATACTCTACCTCGCAGCGGATGCCATAAAAAGAGGCTTTATTCAAATTGATAGGTCATTAAACGGCAACGCAATGTACGTGTACATGGATCCATGCCATTACGCCAGAGGTGGTGACTTAGTCCGTGAACCAAGGTTCATACTTTCTAAGGTCGCTAATAATTACTCATACCTGAATGAAAAACCAGAATTGGCAATATGCTGTGGCGGAACCAGCGGTATGCTTGCAAAGGAAATGGAGGATCTATCGATTAAATACGCGAGGCTTTGGTACGAAAAAGCTCTGATGAAGAATGCGGATTACATAGTGGTTCCTTGCGCAGCATGTAAACTGCAGATGGATAGGGTATTACCAAAACTAAACAGGGCTTACGGCAAGGATGTAGCATTCATAGGGCTTATGGATCTCGTGTATAAAGCACTAATCACATAATCAAACTAGATAAACCCAGACTTAGGATTAGTAATGACCAAGTCCATAGTACTACCACGTTAATTAATGGACATGAAGAAAACCTTAAAACCCAAGGTAACAACAGGAGTTAGGGGCCGTAGTCTAGCCTGGCTAGGATGCTCGGCTCGGGCTGGTCGGCCATGTGGGTTCAGGGAGACCCAAAGCCACGGGATCCCGAGTGATCCCGGGTTCAAATCCCGGCGGCCCCACCAAGAATTTTTCATGAAATAAACGTGTAAGTTGATGGTACATATAAAATAAGTTTGTGGTAATGCTTATATTCATACTTGTTTAGGTATGGTGCGTGGCCATAAAGGGTGTTAATGGTGTTGTGGGTTTTGTCGATTTATCAAGTGGTGATGTTAAGAAGATACAAATTCCTGATGAGGTGTATAGGGACTTCCTTGGTGGTTACGGCCTAGGTGTATGGTTTCTCTACACGCATATGAAGCCTCGGGTTGATCCTCTTGGTCCAGGCAATATCCTTGGTATAATCTCCGGTCTCCTTAATGCCTCCAATATCCCCATGACCGGTCGATCCATGGCTGTTGGTAAGTCACCATTAACTGGTGGTTGGGGCGACTCCAATGCAGGTGGTAGGTTTGGTCCTAAACTACTTGAGGCTGGTCTTGATGCAATATTCGTAACTGGTGTTGCAGATAAGCCCGTCTATATCTTAATCAATAATGGCGATATACACATAGAACCTGCTACGGATCTGTGGGGTAAAACCACCGGCGAGACTGAGGATGAACTTAGGAGTAGGTATAAGGGCGCCCAGGTAGTTAGTATCGGTCCTGCGGGCGAGAGACTTCAGTTGATTGCAGCTATAATTAATGAGCGCGGTAGGGCATACGGTAGGTCCGGATTGGGCGCGGTCATGGGTAGTAAGAAGTTGAAGGCGATAGTGGCTGTTGGGGATAAGAAGCCCGAAATTCATGATCGTGATTTACTTAGGCAGAAGATAAAGGAGATGCTTGATGCATTAAGGACGACTAGAGCTAAGGCTTACGAGATTTGGCATAAGTACGGCACAATATCGACACTGGACACCAGCGTATTATCCGGAGACACACCAATAAAGAACTGGGCGGGTATTGGCGTCAGGGATTATGGAACTAAGAACCTTGAGCTATTCGGCACAAACACCGTAATCAAGGACAATGTTAAACCATATGGGTGTGCAAGCTGTCCCGTGGCCTGTGGCGCCTGGATTAGGAGGCAGACAAGGTATGGTCTTGTGGAGAATGGGCACAGGCTTGAGTACGAAACAGCATCACTATTTGGACCAGCCCTCCTCAATGCTGACCAGGACTCCGTGGTCTATGCTGGCGAGTTATGTAACATGTATGGTCTAGACACAATATCAACAGCCAATGTCGTGGGCTTTGCCTTCGAGCTTTACGAGAAGGGCATACTCACGGAGAAGGATGTTGGCTTCCCACTTAAGTGGGGTGACCCTGACGCTGTTGTTAAGCTCGTTGAGTTGATAGGTAAGGCTGAGGGTATTGGGAAGATTCTTGGGCAGGGGGTAAAGAGGGCTGCGGAGTTGATAGGCAGGGGCGCCGAGCAATACGCAATGCACGTTGGTGGTCAGGAATTACCAGCGCACCATCCACAGTTTTTGCCAGGGCTAGCCATAACATATACTGGCGACCCAACCCCAGGCAGGCATACGGCTGGCGGTGTTCACTGGTGGGGTGAGGGTGGTAAGAGACTCTGGGCGCCATTCGATATAGGCGTGGATCTTGGCGCATCACCTAAGTATGATTATGCTGATAAGGGACGTAAAGCTGCCATAATTGCTATGTCAACACAAGTCGAGAACTCACTTGGTTTCTGCCAATTTGCCTCCCAAGTAATCTACAGAACCTTACCCTACATCGACTTGATATACGCTGTTACGGGTATTAAGTACACACCGCAGGAGCTTCTGAGGGTTGGGCATAGGATACACACACTTAGGCAGCTATTCAACGTAAGAGAGGGCGTAAACCCAGCCCGTGATTTCAGACTACCAAAGCGTGTCCTTGAACCGTTCCCGGAGGGTCCATTAGCCAATGTTAAGTTGACTGAGGAGGATGTGGAGAGAATGAGGGCTCAGTATTGGGAAACCCTGGGCTGGGATCCAGCCACTGGTTATCCAAGGAGAAAGACCGTTGAAGAGCTTGGGCTAGCCGAAATAGCCAGTGACGTACTAGCAATATTACCACCATGATAGTTTTACCTACATACTACGATAGTTTTAAAAACAAACCATTCTCACCCTATGCTCCGTGCTTAAAGGAAGTATAATTACTGTACTATCGTCAGAGGAGAAGGACGCCATCAACATAGCATCAATGCTCGGTAAGAGGGATAGGACTGAGGAAAGGGTTTATTACAGAAAGATTGGTAATATGGTTCGAAGCATATTAATACCGGGTATCGATAGTATCCTCGAGGTGGCGAGGTCTCTCTCAATATCCAGCTCCTTCTACCTGAGCATGTCGAGGTTCACCTGGATTGAGGGCGAGTTGGCATTACTTGCCGAGGCTGCTAACGTACCTGGCGTTGTGCTTACGAGCGATGTTGAGATGTTTATGAAGTTCTTTAAGGAACTTGGTATATCCAGGTTCGTTTCTACTGAATTTAAGGAGTTTGATGTTGACGTGGTGGATAGGGGCTTGATTTTTGTCGATAGGGTCTTCAATGTTAGGGGTGTTGGTGTTGTGGCACTGGGTTATGCATTAACTAGGGTAGCTGTTCACGACAAATTCATTGCGTATCCAATGAATAGGGAGGTTGAGGTAAGGAGCATACAGGTACTTGATGATGACCAGGAGGAGGTAATGCCCGGTACGCGTGTTGGGTTAGCCCTTAGGAACGTTAGGCTTGAGGATGTGGAGGACATGCAGGCACTTGTTAAGCCTGGCACTAAGTTTGTGGGCTCAATAAATAATTTTACCAAGTTCAGGTGGAGTGATGATGCGAGAGAGGTTCATGTGATTTTCAACGGTATAAAGGTTATGGGGAGGCTTGAGAATGGTGAGGTAAGGCTTAGTAAGGAATTACCATTGGTTAATGGTAGGGCTTTAGTGATTAATGTAAATGCAAAGCCTAGGAGACCTAGGATCATGGGTTATGTGGACATTAGTGCCTAATTGCATACTCAACGAGCTTCCTAAATCCCACCTCACCCTCCCTAAATATTGATTCATCCATTGGATGTAAATTCCTCGATATTCTCGGCTTAAACTCCATTTTACTCAGTATGTCCTTCTCAATATCAACACCTGGCGCATATTCCTCAAGTACGAGACCCTCATTTGTTAACCTAAAGACTGCCCTCTCCGTTATGTACATGACCTCCTTACCCATCTTAAGCCCAAGCTCGGCATTAAAGCCAATCTTGTACGGCTTATTCACAAACTTTATTATTGGTCCATCAACTAGTATCATAAGCCTATCATTGCTTATGATGATATCCCTCTTACCCGCAGTGAATGCACCCGCAAAATACAATCTTGGCGAGCCATGGGCTATTACCGGAAAGCCGCCAGGGCCTGTAACCCTCTCCGGTAGGAAGCTGGGGTTAACATCGCCCCTAGGACCAACCTGCATGAAGCCTAGGGATGCTGCATCAATCGCGCCACCCTCATATATTATGAATTGGTCAGGCATTGGTATTATTGCCTTTGGGGATATTGCAACTCCAAAGTCATCATCACTAAGTGCCACACCTCCCCACGGGCCCGACTCTATTGTCATGACTATGTAGTCCTCTAGCTTCTCACTCATTATTACCCTGGCTGCTAAGGCAGGTATGCCAATACCTAGGTTCACTGCGATTGGTCTGCCCAATTTTTCAATGAGACTAATGAATTCAAGCACAACCCTCCTAGCAATTACATACTCAAAATTCAATTTATCATTACTAGGCAGGCACACATTGCTTAGCAAAACACGACCACATACACTTGGATCATACCTAATACTGGCTGATTGTGTATGGTGTTCTGGCGGTGATAATACTACGTAGTCAATTAACGGACCCGGCACATGCACATCCCTAGGGCTGATAAACCTACTCACGTATAGTACCTGGGCAAAGACCCGACCTGGATTTGGTTGAGCCTTAACAGCCTGTGCTATTGCTAAAACCGAGCCATATATTGCCTCCTCACTCATTGATAAATTACCGTACTCATCAGCCGCACTACCACGTACAAGACCCACATTGGGCTTTGGGCAGTTGTACATTAGGTATTCATCACCATTAATACTAACCACATCCACACTGCACGTCTTTCTCTCCCTGGCTAGGTCATTAAGGTAAACACCATCCTGCCTAGGATCCAGGAATGTGCCAAGCCCCACCTTCGTAATTGTAGGCGTTCCAGATGCTGTATTCCTAAACCATTTAGTGGCAACACCTATTGGGAATGCATACGCCTCAACCCTATTCTCAATAACCAGCCTCTGCAAGTTCGGCGCAACACCAAGAAATGTTAGCATAAAGCCCCTAATGAAACCGAAATCATTATCCTCAATCATCAACTTAGCCACAAGATCAAGGGCGCGATTCCTAGCCGCAGGTAAGGAATCAGCAACAAAGAATAAGTCCCTCGGATGACCAGTATTTCGATACGTTTCATAAAGCTTTAAGAGTAGATACTCAGGCGTCGTAGCCATGTTAAAACCAGACACCGCAATGACAGATCCATCCTTGATGAAATCCAAGGCATCATTAACATCCACAACCTTTCTCATCAATTAAGAAGCTCGTAGGTTTGAAATTTAATACCTTTATAAAGATGCACTTT
>OFEH01000391.1_pt1 | contig 15381 bp, 21 predicted proteins | sample 1521031 | NCBI WGS metagenome assembly OFEH01 (sample SAMN05518350, study PRJEB24110) | hypersaline lake metagenome | isolation source: Grendel Spring, Yellowstone National Park, Wyoming, USA | place: USA:Grendel Spring, Yellowstone National Park, Wyoming, USA | collected 2011-11-16
CCTAATTGCTCAGCTTGATAAAATGATGGGGATCCATATATCTGAGCTTGTTGGGATAAAGTTTCATAATATTTAGCTGTGCTTTGCAAACCTAAGGCTGAAGAAACATCAGCTAAAAGATTATATGTTCTTATACCTTGCTGTACATTTTGGACTTGATTTATTGTAGTCATTGCATTCATTTGGGTATATGTTGCTGTTGTATCTGTAATGGCTGGCAAAGTAGTTGTAGTTAAATCTTTAATTTTAACAGTAGATGTAGTATATGGATAATATGGGTTATTATTTATTTGCTGAGTTAATTGTTGATAATATAAAGAGCCAGAAATGCCAGTAATGCTACTTGGTGAAACTATTTGAATTTGAGGGCTTGTAGGGCCTGAAGATGAGCCATATAATACAGATTGCAAGTTGGCATTAGAAGAGCTAGAAGCTTGTGCTGTTGTACTGCTTGGAGATGTGCCATACAACACTTCCTGTGCTAATTGCTGATAATTAATGTTTAAAGTATTGTTTGAAGAAGCTGTAGAAGTCTGAGAAGTTATAGAACTTGTAGTAGTAGCTTGTGAAGCTGCTGCAGTGCTTGTAGAGGCCTGAGGATATAATTGGCTATAAACAGCTTGGACTAATTGAGTATAAGCTGAATTGCCTGCATTCAAATTGTTAATAGAAGTTGTATTAACAACCTGGCCTGTAGATGTATTATAAATTAGCATCTGGCCATTGCCACTTGAAGTTAAATATATAAAGGCTAATTCATTTGAATTGCCAGGCATATTTACAACATAAACATTATTGCTGCCATATTGCTGTACAAAATTAATAACTTGCTGATTTGTAATTTGTGTATTGCCAACAGTTAAAGCATACTGAGGCTGAGGCACATAAATAAATTGGCCTGTTTGTGGATAATAGTACCAGCCAGGCTGTAAACCTGAAGGTATTTGGCCTTGTTGCAATTCTTGATATTGCTGAGTTGTTAAAGTTGGTACATTTGTAGATTGCAAAGAAATACCTCCTTGAGGGCTACCTAATTGGAATGTAACCTGACTGCCACTTGTAGTTGTTGTTATTGGAAAAGTTTCATTAATAGAATATGTGGCTAAAGTAGAAGCATTTGAAGAGCCAGAAGATAGCAAAGTAGCTGTACCCTTTATAGTATAGCTACCTGCAGATACAGAGCCAGACAAAACATTTTCAGAAGCCATAGGAATATTTACATTTTCATTTATATTTAACCACTGGCCATTATCATATAAAGGCGTTGTTGATTGTATTTGGTATTGGCCATTGCCTAAATTTGTTATTTTAAGCTGAGCCCCATAAGGATTGCCTGCAGATGGGTTGCCTGTAGCATAAACAGTTATAGATTGGCCAGGCTGCAAATTAGCAACCTGTTGTAAAGCACCATAAGATAAAGAATAGCCAAATTGGCTTAAAGCGCCATTAATTGCATTACTTGCAGACATAATAGGCTGATTCCATACAACAGCAGTATTAAGGCCAGGGCCAGTCCAAGCTATTTGGCTTGTATAAGGATTAATAACATAATAATTTTCGCTAAGAGTAGGTGCTAATTGGCTATTCATATATTGGCCTGTTTGGTAATTTTTATAATCTACAACAGTCCAGCCATTTATATTTTGAATTTCAATTGTATAATTATTATTAATATAACCAACATGTTGGCCTGTATTAATTGGAGATAAAGTACCTAAATAGCTTTCAGAATTATAAGTTATAACAACTTTATTGCCTTCAACAGAAACATTTACATTTTGAGCTCCATTTAGATTAATGTTATATTGCTTTAATAAATTAAATATTTGAGGCAAGGTTAAGCCACCTGTAATTTGCAAAACTTCAGCAGCTTCTTGAGCACTTTGGCCATTATACAAAGACCCAAATACTTGTGCAGGATTTACATTGCTATAAGCTGGCTGTGCATTAACTGTTGGATTTTGTACAGCTAAATGGCCTAAAATTGGCTGAGTATAATGAGCAGGTACTTCAGCAGAAACCTGGGCTTTGCTTGGATTTACTATAGGATTTTGCGAAGTATTGGCTGTAGAGCTATTGCTTTGAGGTGTTTTGCTAAGTATTGCATTAGTAGCTGAATGTGATGAACTTGCAAAAGTATTAGGCTGTGTATTTTGTGTTGTTACCATTTTATCCATAAACTGCAGCTAATCTTCTAACTTCTTCTAAGCTTTTTCTTATACCTATTGCTTTTAATTGTTGAATTCTTTGGACTAAGAAATTATAAATCTGGCCTAAGCCTTTTGCATCAGCTAAAGCTTTTGCATATTGACCTGCAATATTTTTTATAAGTGCTGGATTATTATTTTCTTTTATTATAACCTCAAATCTTTTTAATAGCATTTTTGTATCATGAGGGCCAGGTAATCTATCTAATAAGATAAATAGCCTATCATGGACTGTTTGCAAATTCCATTCAACTAATATAGGTCTAATCTCATTGCCATCAATTATAGCAAAGTGAGATAATAAAGCATCAGTATTTGTGAAATCTGAAGCATCTAATAAGAATGCTATAGCTATAGCATCATAATCTGTATTTGTTTCTAAATGCGTTTTATTTGCAAAGAGTTTTACAACTGAATTTTTTCCAAAATATACATTCTCAAATTTAAAAATTTTAGACATAGGGCATTAAAAAAAGCCCTAATATCCAGCCGGTACAGCCACTGTTCTTGGCATTGCTAATGCCATCAATAGTTGTAATATTATTATAAATGCTCCTATGAATGCTATAATCTCTAATACAGATGCTAAAGTATTAACTGCTGTTGCTGAATAGCTTGCCGCCTGTTGTACATATGTTAAAGAATTCTGGAAAGTGTTATTAACCGCTGTTTGTATGCCTGTAGCGTTTGATGGTAATTGGCTATATACTGTTTGGTAGCTGTTGTATATCAATGGATAGAATGACATTCCTGCTACGCTTACTATTCCTACACCTATTAGTACTACTACTGCTGCTATTGTTAATCCCAATGCAAAACCAATTAGGGCATATGCTACGTCCATAAATATATATATTGCTTTTCTATTTATAAATTTTTATATGTTTTATGTTACATGTTACCACTAGCATTACATACTATATAACATGTACTATAATAAAGGCATTACAAAAGTTTATAAATAGTAACACCAATATATATTATCATGGAAGTGGAAGTGAATATAACCAAGCCAGTAGCTCTTGGGGGTTTGAGCTTTATAAAGATGTCTTTTGCAATATTAGCATCAAAAGATAAAGAGCTGGTGGCAAATCATAAGAAGGAATTATCGAGATTGTTAAATAATTTGCTAAAAGCATTGCAGGGAAAATTTGGAAAAGATGCATTTGTGGCTATTAATTATTCAGTAATTGCTGAAGATAACACAAAAGAGCCAAAAGATATCGTTGTAAGAAAGATAATGTTTTGGGAGCCAGTAAAGATAATACAAGAGCCAATAGAAGCATCATTATAATAAAATGGCTCTCGGCGTTGATACAAATCCAAGGTTTTTATTATTCTCTTTAATATTCGGAGGCATATTTGCATATATATTGCAAAATTTGGGAATATTGCTAAATTTAACAATAAATAGCCCAATAGTAGGCTTCTTTGTATTATTGCTATTGTTTGCATTTATATTTAATATAATCTATGCAGTTGCTATATATGAAGCAAATGAAGATGAAAACACTATGAAGGTATATATAATTATAACAATTGCATTAGCATTAGCAGCAGTATTCTTATATTTCGTAGGCCCAGCCATAATTGGTATTCTAAAATAAAATGGCTGAAGATAGAGATATAGATGAGCAGAATAATTTGAATAGATTGCCAAAAGGCTTTGCAGATTTTAGCTATTTATATCAACCAGCAGAGCAAAAGGATACGCTACCAAATTTCTTAGATACTGATATATTTAAAAAAGTAAGCAAGATTATAGATAAGCCTACCGCATCTGTAATTTTTGCAACACCAAATAAAAAAATAGTTTTAGCTAAATTAGGTGACTTAATTGCTTATTTCCTAAATTATTCAACACAATTAAGGGCAATATATAGCAGAACAAAAAACCCTCACCTAAAAGCTTTAATAGAGAGAGTTATTATAAAGAATGATTCATATTTAAATTCGGCATTAGCATTATATAAAAGTGAAGCATCTATTTATGATATAAAAGAACAACAGCCAAGTATATTGCCAATAAATACAGGCCAAATGCCATATGCTTATCCAAACTATGGACCTCAAAATAAAGAACAACAGCAATAAAAAGCCATTTAAAGAAGATCATGTTTATATAATTTATTATTATCCGCCTGATATACTAATAGCTGAAGATCCTGATTTGAAGAGATTATTTAGAGGTGCTAAAGATAAGTGGGCAATAATAGATGAAAAAGGCCAAGAGTATATGATTGATGCTATCTTACTATTTTACGGTTTGCCAATTAAAAAGAAAGAATTAGAAAAAATAAAAGCTATGGATGATAAAGAATTAGAGTATTATTACCAAAATTCTCTAATTTATTTATTTAGCACTTTAACAAATTATAGGCCAGGCTATGTTAAAAAGATTGTAACCAAATTGGCTCTTAAAAAGCTAAATGGCAAGCATATAAAAGTTAAAGATATTGCTGAAGATATAGAATTAAATCAAGGTGATGCAATTGAAAGAGCTTTTAATTATTATCAAAAAGCTCAACAATTAGGCTCTATTTATGCTGAAGTAACTAAATCTAGAAGATGGAGCTTAAGTGGCGGAGGTATATTCTCTTTTATTGGTGGAGCTGATACAAGAACCATATTAAATTGGGGTGTTGCCTTAATAATAATTTTCATATTAGGATCAATGTGGTTCTTCTTACAGCATTCTTTTAGCACAACCCTTACTAATCTTCAGCCACTATCAAATATGACAAATATCTCTGGCCATACATATCCTTTAAAAAATCCTGTAGCGCCATGATGAATTATAAAGTATTTGATAGGGACATATTTTTTGAAACAGATCACATAATAACAACAGATCCAAAAAGCAATGAAATAAAGCATGAAGAAAAGTATTATTTCTATGATGGAAAAGAATTAAAAGAGTTAAAAAGCCAGCAAGAGCTTAATTTAAAGCTATATGAGATTTCACAAAAGGTACAAGAAGAATTTGCAAAATTCTCAACAAAATATGCAAAGCCGCCTATCGGATATATGCCTATTAGCAATATTATTTATGAATTCATGCTAAGTAAAAATAATGTTATATTAATTGCCTATGCTAATATATCCAAAGTTGAAAATGAGCTTTCTAAAGAAGAAAACAAAATAATACTTAAAACAAAAACAATAATTAATAAAGAGTGGAATTTTGAGAGTATGCAAGACTTGCCTTTAGAAACTAAAGATAATATTGCCAAGATAATCGAAAAAGCCTTAAAAAGTGCTATGACTATCATGAAGGGAAAAGCTTAAAAGAATAAAAAAAATATATATTGATATGGCTGTAAATGTTACATATTTGATAAATCCTGGCATTGTTTCAAATACAAATTTTTATGTACCAATAATGCTTGCACTAGTATTATCTCCATTCATAATATGGCTTATAACAATATTTTTTATAAAAAGCCATAAAGTAAGATTCTTTATAGATATAATTAATTTAGTCTATACTATATTTCTGATGAATGTTCTATTACCAGCATTTGTAGGTTATGGCTTAACGCAAATATATCAATTAATAAATAATATTGGAGATCCAAATTTAATATTGCAGCTATATACTTTAGAAAATGAATTAGCAGGAATATATACTATAGCTTCAACATTTGGATTCTTTTATTATGCTATAGGCATAATATTGCTAATTAGTGATAGCTTCCTATTATGGACCTAAGCGCAGGCAAGATTCTTTTTATTTTAATTTTAATAGCTTTAATTGCTATTTATATACTTAAAGGTTTGCTATGGGCTTCTATTGCCTTAGCTGCGGTTATAATCTACTTTATCCCTGGCTATATACTTATAAAAAAAGTATATAATCTTTTTAAAAAAGAATAAGCTTTAAGATTTTGCCTCGCTATTTATTTTTGCTAAAATTCTTTCAAAATCTTCTTTGGTTTTTGCATTTAAATAATTGGTTAATTCCCAAAAGATTGAATCGACAGTTGCTATATTAAAAAATCTAGCATCTTTTAAAGCATCTACTTCTTTATAATATTCATCCAAAGCACCTAATAAAAGCTTTTTATCTTCAACATCTAAATCTTCAAATATCCTCACATATAATTTAGCATCATAAATTAAGCTATATAGCTTAGTTATTATGGCTGAAGCTATATTTGGATCTGGCTTTGCTAAATAGCCTGAACATAATATTGTATATTCAATGACATCTTTTGTAATTTCTTGTTCTAATAGGCCTTTTAAGATCATTTTATGTTATTTCATAATTGCCAGTCCTTGGCCTTGGTATTGGGGTACCATAATTTAATATAATGCTTACCTGCTGTATTAATAAATAATAAATATTTAATAGATCAATATAGGTTAATTCAGAATCTATAATGATTCTATTAAATAGAGAAACCAAAGCTCGTCTCGCTTGCTCTATATCTTCTTGCGTTTTTTCGCTTATACTATAGCCCCACGTAGATGCTAATAAAGCTAAAGCATAACCAATAGCTGCTCTTAATTTAAGTTTTAATTCATCATTATCAAACGTTTTTGTATCTGAAGATATATCTGAATATGTTAATAGTGCATTAATCTGCTCAATAGTATTGCCAAAATCTATTAAGAACCTAGTCTTTAGATCTGGAATTTGGTATGTATACTGTACCGTTTCATCCATATTAATATATATTGTTAAAGGGTTTTATAAATTATTCGCTGAGGACCTGCTCTAGTATATTGTATGCATCCCTATATTGCTCTAAGGTTAAGATTCTATTTTCTTTGATATAAGCTAGCTTTTGAATAATAAAATCTTTATATTCTTTAGCTTTATCTGAATTTATCATAGCTAGATAATTTAAGGCTATTATTAGAGCCTCTTTTAATTCTATCACATCACTATTTTTTATCAAAATTTTATTGTTATCATCATACCTATTCAAAATTTTTTTAATATTAAAAATATGTGCCTTAAGCTCTCCTTTTAATTTTTCCTTTGGGTTAAGCAAATAGTCAATATAGATAACATTTCGTTCCATATATTAAAATTTATAAAAACCTACTTATAAATATTATAACATATGCCAAGTGAGTTACAAACAGAGTTACTATCTATAAACTATACTAGTAACTATGTAGAGCTTATAGTAAAGGTGCCTATATCTTTTATGCAGGCTCTACAAAAATATGGCTTATTAAAAACACCTTTAGATAAAGCTAAAGAGTTAGAATTGCTAAAAGAATTAAAAGAAAAATTAAAGGATGATAAAACAATTAAAAAAGCTATTATAGATGAAATTAATAAGGCAAATCAATTTATATATTTATACAATCCTGAGACTCAAAAAATAAGCCAGGAGCTATATAAGGTGAATATACAAAAAGATAATGCTATATTATTCTATCGCATAACATTTATTTCGAAGAATCTAAAAAGGTAACTTTTATCTTATTCTTATACTTGGCCTCTATTTGCTTATATAAGATAGCAATTAAATCGCCAATTAAAAACAAAGCCCAATTTGGAATTATGTAATGGCTAAATCTTACTGAAGGTACATATGCATTTAAAAGCATTATAGCAATACCGATTATAAGAAATATTATGACTGAATAAATTACAAGATAATTTATAGCAGAATAAAATTGCATTTTACTTTCTTTATATATTTGCTTATAAAAAGATTCTAAATCATTATTGCTAAGATCTTTCAACTTTTTTGTATTGCCCTGAAATAATTTGCTTATAAAAATATTGACCAGATTCTTAAACCAATCGCTATTGATAAGCAAGCCTAAACCAAAGCCTACCAAAATATCTACGATTACGTTGATCATAATATATTATATTCCAAAAGGTTTATATAAACTTTGTTACATATTTATTAATATAATGGGAGATGTTACAATAAAGCATACGCTTTATGAAAAAAATACAGGCGAAGGTCTTTATATAGTAGAATTTATAAAGAATGAATATATTGCATACATCAAAGAAAGCTGGCTTATAAAAGCTAATGATGAGCCAATTGCCAATGAGAAAGACTTAGAAAAATTAGGTATATATTTGCTAAAAGGCCTTAAAGATGCTCTAAACTATGCTGAAGGAAAAACCATCAAAATAATAAGATATTTTTATGATGATAATATATTAAAATCTGAAGCCTTCAAGACTTTTATAATATTACTAGAGGCTTATATAATTTATCGCCAAATATTCTTAAGTGCTGCAGCAAAAAGCCCTACATTAATTGATTTTTTTGATAATATAGCCAAGCATGAGGCATATAAAAATCTATTTAAATATCTTGCAAATATAAAAATGCCTAACTTAAATACCGAAATACCAAAAGTAGATGAAGTATATGCAATATTAGATAATTACAAAAGCATATTAGACAAAGAAACACAAGATCCTTTTATTATCGAAGCAATATACAAAAAGATTGCTGAAAAAATAGCTACTCAGGCTTTATAATAGATTCATCTATTTTTGTATACCAATCCCATTGGCCAGCTACTAAAGCCCTTGCTAGCTCCTCTGCAGGCTCAATGCCTAAGGCTCTAAGCTTTTTAGCTATCATTACTGCATAGTTATATCTTCTAGAATCTAGATCTTTTGTTGCTTCATCTGCATTTACAACAGTCTTATATATTTGATTTTGGGTATAATCTTTTAAGGCTATTAAATATGGTGCTAATAATATTTTTGGCATAATATATTTTGCTAAAGTTATCTGCGTAGTATTAATATCTACAATGCTTAACCTGTTTTTTAGAGCATCTCTATGATTTGATTCTACATCTCTAGATTCTAAGAAGGCTTCTAAAAAGCTTAATGTATCTGGATACTTAATGGTTACATCTATGTTGGCAACTTTTAGCAAGTCTCTATCAATATTGCCTAAAAAGGCAAAACCTACATATCTCCTTCTTTCAATATTGCGCTCTTTTTTGCCCTTTGCAGAAGAAACCTCTGCAGTCCATTTGCCTTCGCTCATGCCAGATTCTGCATATGAAAAGAAATCCTCTTTAAGCTCTTTCATTTTTAAAGCTTTATCAAATGCATCTATTACTATATAATCTTTAACAAAGACAACGCCATACTCGCCAGTAGCTCCATTATATACTGCACGGGCACGCGTTAGAAATCTTGATTCAAAATCCATATTAAAGACATTTAAATAAGATAAATAAAATTGAGTCTTACCAGTGCCTGGATATGTAAACTGCAATATATGATTATATTTATTTGCCTTTCTAACTGGCACTGCATATAAGCCTAAAACTCTTGGCAAATATAGCTTTATTAGATCATATCTTGCATCTGTTGCATAAATATTAATGCCAATGCCTAAGATGTGCAAATCAAATAGCCAGGTTTTTGGCATTAAATCTTTTAGCTCTAAAAGCTTTTCTTCAGCAACCTTTTCTCCCATTACTGGAAAGTAATCTTTTACAATTATTCTTACATCTTTTTCTATTTCTAATTTATGCTTAGGCTTATTTTCCCTGCCTTTTTTAATCTCATACCCTAGCTCCATTACAAATAAAATATTTTCTCTAAGATCTTTAAGTACCTGCCTTATGCTTTTATTGCTATTTAATTTATCCAAAAAAATATATGCTGTAAAGCCATTTTGCAATCTTAGCCTTACTTCATTAAGGCTGACAATCTTATAGCCTTTTACAGGGCCTACATAATTTACTTTACCTTCTTCTAGCAATGTTATCTTAAAATCCTCTTTATTTTCTTCTTGGCTTAATATTACCCAATCTATTATTGCCGGATCAGCATCTACTAAAAAAGGCTCATATTCTTCTAGGCCTTCAGGTATCTTTGAAACGCCTTCTTCTATTACATTAATAAATGCTGGGTGCTTTAATATTTCATTTACATCTACCATGGCTCCACTAAATAATACCTTAAACTTATAGCCTGATTTTCAACAGTATTCTGAAGGTTTTCATTTTGCTCCTGAATTGCTTGGCTTCTTAAGACCTTAAAGTACCTTTCTATAATCTCAATATATTCTTTTACAAGAGCTTTAATATCTTTTTGTTCAGCCATAAGCTTTTCTAGCAAATCTAATAGCTTATCGATATATATTACCCTTGCTGATGTATCTATGCTTGCTCTTTCATTTAAATCCCTTATAAATAATATAATTAGCTTAAATAGGGCTTTTTCATAATTGCCAGCATCTATTAGATTTCTTAATTCTCTGGCAACATATCCTTCTGGCATTATATTTGTAAGTATTTCTGCTTTTGCTATATCCAAAAGAGCGTCTTTCATGCCTATCTTTGTTGTTGCCTCTGCCATCTTATTCAAATATTGTTTCTTCTAAGAAATTAGCCTCTTCTTTTAATTTTTCTGCTAAGGCTTCATCGCCCCAAAGCACTGCATTTAATCTTACCACTTTTGTATATTTTAATAAAACCCACATAAACTTTTTTGTTAATACCTCTATGCTTTTGTTTGGCAAATGCAATAAATCCAATATTTTTACTAATTGATCAATATATACTCTCTTTTCATCTTCACTAAGGTTATATACTTCTACAATTGCCTTTATCAAATATATTGCCATAAAATGCAATGCTTCTTCATATTGTTGGCCTTCTATATGTGCTTCTACTGCTTCAGCTCTGCCTTTTGTTGGCATTACTCCAGCCTTTACTTCTATATCTAAAAACTTTTTATATAGCTCTTGTATGTTGCTTGCCATGTATAATATATAGTCTTTAAAATTTATAAACCTTTCCATGTATACATATATGTATGGAAGGCAAAGACCCTATATCTGTAAATGCAAACGTAAAGTACCCAAGCCAAGAAATATACAAAAGGCTGAAAGTATTGGCAGCAGAGCAAGACATACCTATGGGAGACCTAATAGGCGAAATGGTAGAGTATGTATTAGAAGACCAGAATAGGCTAAATGAGGTATTAGCAAGGATAAAACAAAGCAATGGCAGCAGATAGAGAAATTTTTGATGCAATAAACAAAATACAAGAGGGCCTAGATGAGCTAAGAAAAGCTTTGAATTATAGCAAAAAAAGCCAAGGCAATAAAAAAGGAGGATTAGATGAAGAAGATAATAAGATGATAGATGAAATACAGAGAATATTGGCAGAAGGCGGTGGCAAAGCTGAATATAAAACGCTAATAAATAGCTTTAAGGGTGATATACAAAGATTTTACAGAGTCTATAGCTATTTAAGGAAAGCAGGAATATTAGAATACAAAGATAAATGGGTATATATAAAAGGCTCAGATATACAAGAGCCTGCAAAAAGCATAACGCCTGAAGAAATAAAAAGCCAAATATTAAAAGAATTAGAGCAAAAAAAAGTAATGCCTTTAATAGAGCTAGAAAAGAAGTATAAAGACCAAAAGGCAATGCTAGACCAAGCCTTAAAAGAATTGCAAGATAGCAAAAAGATAAAAATAGTAAATAATTATGCAAGCCTTGAAATGCAAAATATGCCAACAACAATTAAAAAAGAGGCTATAAAGCTAAAAGAAAGGTTTGAAGAGCTGGAAAGAAAAAAGAAAGACTTAGAAGAAACAATAGCAATTATGAAAAAGTTTGGCCAGGATAAAATAAAGCCTGACTTATTAAAAGAAAGAGAAGAAGAGCTAAACAAAATAACAGCTGAAATAGCCCAAATACAGCAGCAAATATATGGCCAGCAATGAGCGCTATAGAAATTGTGCATACATTGGCTGAAAGCGAGGAAAGAGAAGGCATATATATTGTCACATATAATAAGGCTAGATGGTTTGCATATATAAGGGATAAAAGCGAATTAGAAAGCTTAGGCAATCAAGAAGAGCTAGATGATGATCTATTAAAGGCTAGAGGCATATATTTGCTAAAAAATATTAGAGAAGTTTTTTATAATTCAGAGGAAAGGACCAGAAAGCTAGTAAAGTATCTAATGGCCAGTGATGAAGCTATGAATTCAGAGGCCATGAAAATTTTTATAATAATGTTAACAGCATATCTAGTATATCAAGAAATATACTCCAAAGCAATAGTGGAAGATCCAACAACATTAGATTTTTTTAAAGCTAGCAGTGGTGATAATAGCAAAAATATTAAGCTAGAATTATTGCAAAATATTTTTTATTATCTTGTAGAATATAAAGGCCTGCTAGCAAAGCTGAATATACATGAAAAATATGCAGAAATTGCTGTATCATTTGAAGAGCTTGATAAAAATAAAAGCATCTTCAGCAAAGATATAATAGACCCTCAACTAATAATAAGCCTATTCAATACCATTAGAAGAAACTTCGAGATAAGCGAAGAGCCAAAGGAAGGGCAATAAAATTTATAAACTTTTTTAACTATATATATAATAGATGGGTATACTCCGAGAGGAGTATATCACATAAGATCTTAGCTAGCTATGGGTGTGGGCTCCGACACTGTAACAGGGTTGTTGTCACTGAAGTGAGACGAACAATCGAACCCCGGGGGTATACTTAGTATCCCACCGGGGGATGCATAAGTGTTACCCAAAAGTGATGACATTTCATGCATGGGCAAAGTGTTACCTGAAAGTGTTAACTAAGGAGACCACGGCCACGGTCTATAGCATAATATTTATAAATTTTTCGCTATGCTTGGCAAATTATATTTAGAAGATATATGCCAAAAGCCTAGCCAAACCTAAAGCCTTACAGAGCTTATAGAAGCTAAACTTCTAATAGCTTATAAATATTTTAAAATTTTTATTTCTAATTTTAAATATATTTAAAATAAATTTAAACAGCATACTTATCACTACCTTAAAATAACTTGGGAGCTCATCTGCTAATCGCTCCCGCATGTGTCCGTTTATCACGCCATCACCTCTTTCCTTCCCGATTATTATTATATTTGTCTTTGGTCTTTATAAGCTTTTTTGGGCAATTAATAGCTTTTCCATAAGGCATCCTTTATTCTATCTATTATCTTATCTTTGGCTGAAGCAATTCTATAGTAATTTATCATATGCTTAAAGCTGCTATAGCCCATGTATACTACTAGCTCTTCTGGCGTTAGGCCTCTTGAAAGCATATAATCTATAAAGGCATATCTAAAGCTATGCGGATTTATGCCTAAATTGCTTCTAATAAAATTGTAATAATTTTTCTTATTTATTTTATCTAATATATCTGAATATTTTTTTAGCTCTTCAGCATAATCCATTAGCAAAGGCGGAATTATTATAAGCCTTTCTTGCTTGCTTTTTCCAGCAATAATTTTTAGCACTTTTTCTTTTTTCTTCAAGAATAGCTGCAAGCCTTTTATTGCCTCTGTAGATCTTAGGCCATTGGTTAGCTGCAGATAGGCTATAGCAAAATATAAGAATCGGCGAATATCTAGCTTTTTGCCTGTGCCCATTTGCAACTTTTTATATTCAATTTCCATATTAGCTTTAATCTTTCTTAATGCATCCTCAAAGGCAATCTCTCTGTACCAATGCTTTACTTCGCTGCCTTGCTCTTTAGCCCTTCTTACAATTTCATCAAAATATTTTTCAAAAGCCCTTTGCTCTTCATCCATATATATTATATAGCTTTTGGCTTTTATAAAGTCTTTGCCCTCATAGCCTTTATTAAATTGCTTAATTTTTTATGGCCAAAAAATCTTTGCAAATTTATCTGCTTTTATTTAATAAAGTCTTAGCCACAAAAGACATCTGTCCCAAAGTCTTGCTTTTAGCCTGGCTCGCTATATATAATATAGGCAATAAAAAAGAAAAATAAATTAGATAAAGCTTACTATACAATGCCTTGTTTAGCCTAGCCTATTCAAACCTTATATAGATTAACAGCCTTTTTACTTGTGTTCTTCTTTATGTTCTTCTTTTCTATCTTTCTTTGCCATATATAATATATTGCTTTAGGTCTTTATAAACTTTTATGCCTTAAAGCCTTCTTTTTTAAGCACTTCCATTATATTAAATATAGGCATTCTTTTAGCAAGCACATCTTGATAATTCTCTATATAATCTAAAAGGTTTTGGTCTATCCTCTTAACAGTTAGGATATAGGTGCCATCTTTTCTTTTTTCAATATCTACATCCCCTATGTTTTCTATGCCAGCTAGCTGTGAGGCTCTTGTAACCTTTAGCTTTATTTCTTCAATATTGCCATATTTATCTTTAAGTATGCTTGGGTAGCCTTCAATTAATTTTGTTATAATTTTGATAAAGATAGATCTAGCTGAATCTTTTATTTCATATATATCTCTCATTAAAGCCTTTGTGGCATAGCCAAAATCTTTTATTTTTTCATATATTTTATAGAGCTCGCCAGATTCATGCAATACAAAGAAGTGCGGAAATATAAAATCTGGCACTAGCTTTTTGCCTCTATCCAAAACTAATTCAGGCTGATCTATTGAATATGTTTTGCTTAAGAATTCCATTAGGTAAGGTATCTTATATTGCTTATAAAATGCTGCCCAACTTATATATCCTTTATCATTTGATGGTTTTTTATTAAATAGTTTCTTATATTCTTGCTCATATAAATCCCATAATGGATGGCCTCTATTTATTACTTCATTCCATAAATATATTACAGCCTTAAACCTTTGTTGTACTCTTCTAGCCAGTTGATTTGGGTATTGTGTATTAACAATATGTATTAGCCTCCAGGCTCTAATTTCATAAACATATCTTAATAGCTCTGTAACATCCTTAGACTTATCTAAGAATATATCAAATATGTTATGGGCCTCATCTAGCACAATTGGATGTGCTATTTGCTTAGGTCCCCATTCAGGATGATGCTTTACTAAATAGTTGTGATAAGCAATTCTCTTTGGATACTCTTGCAGTAAATATATAAGATCTTTATAGGCCCAATCCTCAATTTCTTTATCAGTGTAACCTAGCTTCTCCATAATTTTTTTATAGAAAACTATAGATAGTGAAGATTTACCTGTACCTGGATAACCTAAAATTAGAAACCAATAATCTTGTGCAATATCATCTGTAGTTAATTCAACTATTTGCTCTGAAATATTCTCTATAAATTCTTTTGGCTCTGCGAATAAATCTACTCTTGTTTTTAGTAATTCTTGCCAATAACTGCTTTGCCTCAAATGCCTTTGGAAAACTTTAGAATATTCAAATAGAGCTCTTGTATCTATTTCCATACTATTGAAATGAAGA
>OFEH01000393.1_pt1 | contig 15314 bp, 24 predicted proteins | sample 1521031 | NCBI WGS metagenome assembly OFEH01 (sample SAMN05518350, study PRJEB24110) | hypersaline lake metagenome | isolation source: Grendel Spring, Yellowstone National Park, Wyoming, USA | place: USA:Grendel Spring, Yellowstone National Park, Wyoming, USA | collected 2011-11-16
TTGAGAAACTTGATAAGACTGAGTACGAGATAACTCACAACCAATTCTACTTACCCCTAATGACAGATGGGACGAAAATTGACCAACTTATTGCTAACATCAGGCGTATCAGGGAGGACTATGTTAAGTATAACTTCACATTGGTTATTAAATTAGGAAGGGTTGATCATTCATATGTCGATTCCGTACTTAACGAGAAGCCTGACGTAAAGTACACTATTGATAAGGCTAAGGAGCATGCAAAGGAATTATGTTACAAGTCTGATGACCCCGATATTAGGTACTGGTGTGACAGTTATGAACCGCAAGTGCATGCAATCGCTTATGTTGTACCCGAGGATAAGCGGATTATTGTTTCATTTGAGGTTGAGGATATAGGGGAAGTTTATAGACAGGTGATTGGATATAATACTGCTGAGGAGTTTTTTAAGGCGTTGGACAATTTCATTACTAATTACTGTTAAGATAGGACGTTTTTCTTTTTTCTTCGGGGTCTGTATGACCGTCTGTAAACGGTATTCGATACCAAATGAAGATATAATAAATATTGTATACCTGATAGAGGTTAAGCTCGACATAGGGGACGGAGATATTGTTTTGAATGATATTATAGAACATTCTATAAACAGTGAGGAGGATTTAGCAAAAATACCGGAACTTGAGGAAAAGGCTAAGAAAAGGGAAGACCAATTGAAAGAGAAGGCAGAGAAGCTGATGAGGATGGCTTCTAAATTGGAAGATATGGGATATGTTATAGTCAAACCGGTGTTAGACGAAGCTACAGGGGAATGGGTTTATAAATTCGATGATTTTTGAAAGGTTTTGTCTTTTTTTTCGGGGTGTTGTAGGTGGAAGTCTTGGACAAGATAAAGGTAAACCAAGAGCAATTGAAAGAGATAAAGGAACAGCTAACGACTTTAACTGAGATGGATGAATGTTTGCATTTTAAGGCTATCGGTTGTTATCAGATTTTATTGGTACCTGTTGATGAGAATACATCGTTGTCTTATTGGATAAGGATTGTAGAGAGTGAAGACGGGTTCGAGATAGAGTTGTTAAAGGAAGAGCTCTTTAGTTGACCCTTTTTTTTCGGGGTGTGTTTGTAATGGGAAATAAAAGTGTAGACGAAATAGCCGAACAACTCCTGGAAAAAGCGAAAGAAGAAGGAGAAGTTTATGTAGCAACTTTGACTCCGGAAGAGCTCAAAAGCACTGGTTTTGAGGAGGATGAAGATTTCTGGAATTTTGAGTATGTGGATATCTATTTATTATACGATGGACAGTATAAGCTAAAGTATGTCTTTAACGACGATTATCGTAATGTGTTATATGAAAGTGAAGATGACCTCTACGGAAGGCGAGGACTTATAGAGATATTACAGGAATATATTGGATTTAGGGTGAGAGAATGAATTTGATTGAAGGTTTCTTAAAAAGTGTGAGAGCTTATATACAACGTGCTGAAAATGATAAGTACTTAGATTTAAGGTTACAACCCAAAGACGAAATCATGTTAGAAAAATTAGACCCGGAACTTTACAAAAAGTACCTGGAAGTGAAGTTACGAAATATGAAGGAAAGAGAGAAATTTAAGCAGGAAATCATCAGAATTGCATTACAGATACAGGACAGGTTACAGAAATATGGGGTTGAAGTTACGGTAGATTTTGACACGTACGGTTATCCTCAATACTACCATTTATTCGTGAGGTTACCTAGGAACCACCAATTGAGTGAGGACTCACTTAGAGATTTTATTGCTGAACTTGAGGCAATAGGGTTAGTGTATATCCCCGGTGTAGATAACTGGGGGTTTATGGCGAAGTTCGGTGAATATCCTCCGTTTAAGCTATAACCTTTTTTCTTTTTCGGGGTGTAATTTAGGTGTCCTTTATAGAGATATTAGATAGGATTAAGAAGAAAGGTGTAGATGCATTAAAGATAAAACAGGTACTTGAGGAATATGAGAGATTTGCGGTATTTCATAATGACTATATTGGTAAATATGATATAGCAGTCCTTGTCCTGTTCTATCATTTTCCACAGGATGATGAATTACATGAGGATGTTGATGCATTATTAGGTTTCTATATCGAAACAACGGAAAGGATGTCGATGGAGGACAAGAGGAGGTTCATAGACCTTATCTATGACTACCTTGACCATAAATGAGTCTTTTTTTTCGGGGTCGATATAGGTGGAGGACGAGATAATAAAGATATTAGAAGATATTACAAGATACCATATTTTTCCTATTACTAGAAAATATGTCACAATGCAGTTTGAACCTGAGATAGGTGAGGGATGTGCCTTGAAAATAAGTAAGGAACAGTTTATGAAATTTAGGGAGTGGTTAATAAGCAAGGGGTTTACTGAGGTAGAAATTAATACTAACGGTTCATCTATACCGTTACTGAAGACATTATTATTGCAACTTGGTTATATTGTTACTGTTGATAAGAATAGACGTGGTTTGGTTTATGTCGATAACGATGATAAGAAGGCGGTCTTCGTTAATTATGCTTTAGATGATATAGTGAAGATATATAGAATTACTTATTACGAGAAGGTTTAGTGATAGCAAGATAAATTTTAGTATAACTATCTTTTTTTATCGGGGTGGATGTAGATGGAATCTGAGATAATAAAGATATTACAAGATATTACAAATCAATCGATTTCTTCTGATGTGAAAAAGGTCATTATAATCGATTTAGACTTAAAAGTAAGTGTAGAGCAATTCAGAAAATTCCAGGAATGGTTGATAAGTAGGGGATTTACTGAGATGAAACTTACCGGTGATGGACTACTTTTACGGTTATTTATGGAGCTTGATTATAAGATTAATGGCGTTGATGAGAGCGACTCGAAAACTCGTCAGATACTATATCGACATACTAAGGAGAACAAGACAGTTTATATAACTTATACTGTAGACGACTTAATAACGATAGACGAAATTATTTATTTCGAGAAGGTTTAGTGATAGCAAAATATATAATGGTATAACCACCTTTTTTTATCGGGGTGTAATACGTATGGATATGAGAGTCGTAACATTTAAGATAGAAAGGGATATGTTAGAACTTATAGATACACTAAGTATACAATTAAAGATGAACCGCTCTGAACTGATAAGATATATGATACAATATTACATAGACCATGAATATACACCGAAACAAACCGTTCCTAAAGCAAAAGTGGAGAAGGGAGTGAGGTTCTAAGGTGCAGTCTGTGTCACAGTCAAAACTACACATGAAATTAACAAATTACGTGAACTCTGAGGACTTCTCCCTCTACGTCAATTTCGCGAGGAAGATTGCCTTTTATGATAGTAACTCTAAGGCGTGGAATATATCCCTGGCTAAGCTCCAGCTTTACAGTAAAGCCGATATTTGTGCCGATTATAACTATGTCAAATACTTACCGTTAAATTCGGAGGTTAAGGAGTTTTTTGACGAGTATTGTAAGGAAATAGAGACAGCTACGACATTGACGAACGACCTTACTGTTGACGGTAACTATGTCATTATTCCTTCCCGTAGCCCTTTATACGAGAAATTTGAGTATATGAAGAGCCATTTTATCATGAAATATAAGACGTTTGACCATACAAGCGGTCATTATGTACAGAACGAGGTGCCTCTCTATACCGTTAAGCCCGGTCAGATACTATTGTTCCGCGGTCTATTTTCCGTGTTAAAAGACCTTTCCAAGAGGTTCGGCATTAATGCTAATATTAATAATAGGTATATTGAGGATGTTACCCAGGTCAATATTCCTGCGTCTGTCGGAGGTAAGGACTTAAGGGTTTATCAGTTGGACGCCGTGAAGAGGGCTATGAACAGTATTGCTGAGATTAGGGGGGCGTTAATCCAAATGCCTACCGGTAGCGGTAAGACGCTTGTCGGTGAGGCGTTAATAAAGGCGTTAACGGACATCGGTAAACTGAAGACGGCTTTTATCATCGTTGAGTCCCAGGACTTGCTCAACCAGTGGGCTGAGGAGTTAGCTAAGGTCTTCGGTAGGGAGAAGATAGGCAAGCTTTACCAGAATGAACAGAGTGTCAAGGAAGGGGGCATAAACGTCGTTACTTATCAGTCGTTGTATAAGGTTGTCAGGACATACCTCACCAACGTTAGGCATAGCTTGGACGTGAATGAGAACGTACTTTTCACGATTTATAAGGACGCAGACTTTATACTCGTGGATGAAGCTCATCACTTACCTGCTGATAGTATTTCCACCATCTTGACGGTTAACAGTAAAGCTGTGAGGGTAGGTCTTTCCGCCACACCTTTCAGGGAGGACAACAGAGACCTCCTTCTGCATTCACTGACGTCCGTGCCCGTCGTCCGTTATAAGATGACGGACGAGATATTTAGGAAGCTTAACGTGTTAGTTCCGATAAAGGTGGTAAATGTGTTAGTCGACTTTTTGAGGATGAGTACTGAGGATGATAGAGCTTATGAGATTGATGCACCCGATGATGATGATATTAGACCATCTAAAATCGTTAAGATGAGCTCCAGGATTATCAGTGAGGAAACTGTCCAGAAGCTTGCCCTTTATATCGCCTTAAAACTCCACGAGAGGTATAAACTGCCGGTTATCATTCACTCACCTTATGCCAAACCCCTCAGGGAGATGAGTGACAGGTTCGGCATACCGCTACTTGAGGGTCAGAAGACCGATGCCGAGCGTGAGGTGCTGTTGCAGAAGCTCAGGAATAACGAGATAGAGGTGGTGTTAGCTACAACCCTTGTTGATGAGGGTATAGATATACCGCCTTTGGTGGGGCTCGTGATGATGCTACCCGGTGCCAGTAGGGTAAAACTCGTACAGAGGCTGGGGAGGTTGACGAGACCTCATAAGGGTAAGGATACTGCTTTTGCCTACCTCTTCGACTACAGTAAGTCCAAGTTGGGGGCATTAAGTAATATCTTCGAGAGACAGAAGAAGAAGAGGGATGACTTCATGAGGAAGGAGGGGTATGAGGTGAGTGACGTGCATTGGAAGGATTTAAAGTTATAAGTCTCTTTTTTTCGGGGATGTAAATGGTTAAAGGAGAAGAAATCTACCGCAAAATAATAGATGAATATGATATTGAATATCGTTACTATATCATAAAAACCGAGAACGGTGAGTATTATGTAAAGTCGGAGGTACTTAGGTTCTATGACATTATATCTACACTTCCGGCACTTGGGCTCTATAACATTAGATATATACTTCAACATGTCAGTGACCATAAAATACGCTGTCTGAAAATTAAACCGGATGAAGTAGAAAAAATTAAAAGGTTATTAGAGAAAGGCATTGAGGTGTTTGAGGAAGAATATAGAAATAAGGATTGGATAGATTGTTAATTCAGGTGTGAGGTATGAAGGTACCGGAAGTAATGGAAAAAGTGTTGGAAAAAATGAGAGAATTATCAGGTCGTCCGTTTTTATCGGAGGACGAAATTACAATGAGTATGATGGTGGATGTAGAGCTTGACGAAAGCCAATATGAAGAGTTAACTAAGATGCTGAAGTCCATGGGATATAAGTTTTATAAGAGGGGGACTGATGAACAAGGGTTTACAATGGTTATTTACCGTAATGATGATACAGACGAATATGTCTCTATAGGATACATAAAGGATGAGAAATACTACATAGGAGTTATTATTTACCATTGGGGTAGTGGGGTTGGATAAAATGAGGTTCGCCCATGAAAACCGTTTTATCATCGGTCTCCTGGGCTTAATGGGCTTTGTTGATGCAGTCGCCCCTCATTATCAATACATACACTTTTTCAATGCTATAATGATTATTTGGGTGTTTTATGAAGAGCTCGTTACGCTAATACGTAATAATAATGTTAAGGCTACATTCTTAAGCATGATTATCGGTCTTGCGTTATATCTCAATGTGTATGCTGTAGTCGTCACTAATTTTAGAGACATTGCATGGGATATAGCCTTATTGTTGGGTATAATAGACGGGTTATTGATTAATTTCCTTTCTCTTAAGTCATGACCTTTTTCTGCGGGGTATGTAAGCCTTAAAAAATCGGGGTCATAATATTTTTAATTGTATGGACATCAGGTGGAGTTTAATAAGGGTCACGGCGATTGCATTCCTTTATGCATTGATAGAGGTATATTATACTCCTATCAGACAGGGCGATCTTATCTCCTTTTATCACTTAATAGTTTTCCTCATCGGTCTCTTTGCGGGGTTAACGAAGAATTTGAGGTTTATGATAGCTAATGCCTTGGTTTTCAGTGTCCTGGAGGACGCCTTTTATTGGGTGATTGAACGTCACCTACCTGTTTCCTGGTCTCCGGAATATGTCGTCATTTGTCACGTCCCCGTCTACTATATCCCGTACCTGCTTATCGCAATTTATTTATATAGAAAGTCCGGGTAATCCATTTCAAGTAAAAAATTTATTCTATGGCTCATATTATTAGACGAATAACTATGTCCCAACCTAATAATACGTCAAACAGTACCTGGTATTCCATAAGAATCGTTAGAATTTTCGTACTAATAATAGGTATCATGGGACTAGTGGTAATACCAGTACTGGGTTATTTTCTAGGAACTCTTATCGGCATACATATGTCTACTGGAGATATACAGCAAGGATATGCATATGGAGGTCTACTATATACTGTATATAACGCTACACATAATCCTGTATATTCTCAAGAAGCCCAAATATCTCAGGCACAAGGCGTTGCAGAAGGTCAGACAGACATTTTAACTCTTCAGCTGATTGGTATTGGCTTCGGTCTCGGTATTGACATACCAATTGTCTTCCTATTTGTGAGAGAGTTTGAAAAAATGGATTCATAAACCTTTATAAGGTATATCAACTCTTTTTTTTCTATGAAACTCGCTACTTTTATAAAACCCAACAATAAGACCTCACCTCCGCCTTGGGCTGACCTCGTTTTTAAGGTCAACGTTAACAGTATACGAGAAGCGTTACCGTCCGTCTTAGGGCATCCCGACAGTGTGCTGTTATTGCGTAATGACGTGAAAGTTACCGATAAAAACGCTGTGGTTAAGTTTTTCAGTTCGTTTAAGTCATCAGCTTCAATCAAGTACGGCAATCAGGAAATAGGTTATTTCCTCTCAGTTCATGACAAGAACCCGAATTCACGGCTTGTTGTTACGCATTATGCCCTTAAGCTCTGATATTACCCTCTCCTCGATGTCGTGTTGTGCGAATTCTTTACTTTTTTCCAGTGCTTTTGCCGAGAGGTCTTCATAACAGCTCTTCCTTATTGCACATTCCCTAGCTTCCTTTAACGCTTCTCTCACGTCGTTGTCCTTTATCAGATAGTTCTCCATCCTCCACGACCCTGCTTCCTCCACGATAACGTCGTAGGGGTCTATCGGTATACCTACTGCGAACTCTTTGTAACTGTAGGCGTTCACGTAAACTGCGGGTACACCTACCGACATGGCTTCCATCAGGGGCATCCCGAAACCTTCGGATTTCGATAATGAGATGTAGAAATATGCCCTGTGCAATAGCCTGTAGTAGTCTTTTACATGTAACGTGAATACGGATACGTTATAATCTCCTACGTTTGACACTACCTTTGTACGACTCCTTAACCCCATCTCTCTCAGTAGGTTTAACGTGTATTCTATCCTTTTTCTGACTACTTTCCCCCCTTTCGGCTCGGCACCGACTACTGCAAACAGATATTCCTTTTCTACACCTGCCGTCCTCTCCTGTTCTGCAACGAGGTTATAGGGAGGTCTCAGTACACCGTCAACGTGTGTAATGTCTTTTATTAACCCCTTTACGTACTCCGACGTTGTATAGATTTTCGCCTTTTTCATATCACATCCGTTGTCTACGAGGAACGGTGTGTCTATCCACACTATCATAGGTCTGTCCCGATAAATACAGCTGAAAGACTCCAGGAACCCTTTCGCATCAGTTATGTTGAAATATGTGGGGGACATTAGGGATTGGGTTAGGTCGTAGTGTTTGAACCTTTGTTTTACGTTCTGAAAGATGTGGAAAAAACTACATTCTCTACAAGGTACATAGGTTATTAGTTCACGTAGTGGCATTTCATGATAAGATTTATCCGTTTAAAAATAAGTTTATATACAGTGGGAAAATGGCATCAGCATTAGGTTTTCTTGCAGGGGGGATAGGTGGTGCTAGCGGTGCAATAGGAGATGCTGTAGGTAAGATTATCGGAGACCTTGAGAGGGCATTAGCAAGATTCGGGTCTGCTGTAGTTTCCGGGTTTAAATCCGTTCTTGATAGGATACTATCTGTAGCTACTAGAGTAGCTGGAATCATTGAGAAGTACTTCAGGATAGCCGTAAATTACATTGTGCTGTTCTTAAGATTAGGGTACCGCTACATGTACAAATTTTACACTGAGTTTCAGAAAGACCCGTGGAGGTCGTTGCAGTTTATCGGTACTATGGCAATATTAATAAACTCCGGGTTATATCCATGAGGTGAGGAAAAATGTCCGGACAGCCTCAGTTAACAAATGAACAAGTCAAAGAAATAATAAAAAATGTAGTAGTGTCAGTAGATGTGAACAATAACGCCGTAGTGTTATCGGCGTATAAACTGATTTCATACTTTATGAGAGGTGTGCAAGATGTTGAAAAAATCCTGAAGGTGGATATAACCCAGGACAACGAACTTGTTGTTTATGCCACGGCAAAGCCTAAAAACCAGTTCATAAAGTCCCTTGTCATTAAAGCCGTCCTTAAGAACGACATCCTCTCGATGTTAAAGACCAGGTATGAGCTTGTTAAGAACGGGGACGATGTTTATATTAAGGTATACCTGGAAGGTAATCAATCACAAAACACTCCGGTTACCGATTCCACTGAAGAGGCAGACTTCTGATGTCTTCCCCGACACCTTCCTATTCCGGTTCAGTGTCTCCAGACCTTTTGAGGTATATGATGGCGTATGCTACCGGTAATGATGGTTGTATACAAACGATGACCGCTTCGTTCCAGCCGTCGGGTCAGAGCGTTTACGGGTACAACGTATCAGTCCCTTCAACCCTTAACGCAGGATTTTTCTTTCAACCGCAAAATGTACCTCAAGGTGTCGGGATAAATATAGTCTTTTTTTCGACTACAATCCCTGAGGGCACATTTACAATTACTCTTACATTTACTACGTCACAGGGGAATACTTACCAACTTGCTACAATAAATACCCTTCCCCCGAACGCTAACTACGCTCTAGTTATTATTATCGAACTTACCGTGACGGCTCAGCCTTCGCAATATGTAAATGTCCAAGCACTCTTGCAAGTGTTTACAGCTTTCGCTTCGAACCAATGTCAAGCTCAATCTTCACCACAAATTAATTATACCGGTAGCAGTGTTGTCACAATTTATCAATACACATATACTACGGGAACTAGTTTCGGTGCTTTCCTCCTGACGTTCAACGAATCGATAATACCTGCTACCGTTAATGTTACGGTCACTATGGGAGGTAACACGGTCGTTAGTGCCGGCATTGTTGTGCCTACTTTGGAATATGGGTACTTTTTATTTACAGTTTCATTAGTATTTCAGAGTGAGTAAGATGAAAGTCACTCCGAAAGTCCTTTCCCCTACGTTGAGAGGAGGTGTTAACATTTATATTAACGATAAGTTAGTAGCGTCAAAACACAACAATGTCACTGCATCATTTATTCTCTCTCTTGTAAAGGCGATTATCGGTGTTTCGTCGACTTACGGTGGTTACTTCGAGATGCCGTCGTCTGCTACCGTGAAGTTGTCCTATCAAAATACACCCGTGACGTCTGCAGTAATGAGCCATGTCTCCTTTACCGAGGAGACCATAAGTGGGTATGAACATACACGTATAATTTATACCTTTTCCGACGCATCGCGTACCAAGTATTCATTTGATTCCTTACAGCTTTGGACTGCCTCCACACATTCTTTGTTAGCACATGTATCTGACGCGTTTTTGAACACACCGTTAAAGAAGAACCCTCAGGACGTTGTCCAAATCGATTGGTGGGTGGAAATGGAGAGCGGACAACCGTTTTCCGGGATGTTATCCTATCTCCAGCAGGAACAGGCTACCAACTGTTCATCCACATGTAACTTACCTTCTGTAGCTCCTAACATGGTATATGGTTATAGTGTGTTCAACGCGTTCTTCGTCCTCTTAGCTCTCCCTAACGTTATAAGTGTAGCTAAGGACATTAAGACACCACTTACCAATTATCTTGTCCAGGGACTTACCCTTGCCAGTGACGTAACACCTCAGGGTATTACTTCCATAGCGTGTTACAATGTTTGTAATTGTCAAGAGACACAATCACCGATATCCGGGTTCGTAAGCGAGTTCGTTGGTGAGAATTATGTTTATATTGCATTTAACTTCGAAAACCCCTGTACTTCGGGTCAATATGTGGTGCCGATAACGACATTGTCCCTCGGTAACCAACCTCCATTACAATTCGCTATTGCACCGGTGCCTTCGACGGGTACCGGTGCTTCAGCACTCCTAATCAAGGTACCTTACGGTCAGTTGACTTTAGAGAACCTCTTCACACACCAGGGTGAGTAGGATGTCTTCCCAACCCCAATTATCCCAACCTGCATATACAACAGCTTTCATGGGAGCTATAGCCTCATCAGTGACGGGAGTCAATGTCGGTCAATATCCTCAACCTAACGGATATCATGTTTATGCTACGTCACCGACAGGTATCGTAGACAATACGACTTACGTTGATATCTATAACTTCAGTGACCAGTACCAACAGGAAGGCGAAGTTACATCATTAACGTTCATAGCGGTATTTAAGAACCTAGCTCCGTATGAGTTCAATGGTCTTGCCTTTTACACTCAAGTAAACGGTCAGGACTCTATGGAAGTTGCAGAATTCATATTCTCGTCTAATTTACAGAAACCTGCAAATTACGTACTAGTAGCGTTCATCACTTTTAGTATAACCACACCTCTCCAGTTCATAGACCCCATCCAGGACGTCATTCAAGAATGTGAATTATATTGTTCGGGTGTGAATTGTAACTCTGTAGCAAACAATATATGTAAGAATTTTATACCGTTTTCGCCTTTTAACTTGGTCTTCCTGTACCTCCTCGGTGTTACAGTCAAAGACCTAGAACTTACTCCAAATGTCCAACAGCAAGTACAGCAGTATACTAACTGTCTAAACAATTGTCAGACCATATGCAACGAAAACCAGCCGATAGGTTGCCCCTTATGTCTAGCAGGATGCATGACATTAATAACACAAGACCCCATAGGTATATTCATAGTTGGAAATAACATTCAAAGTATAAACCAATTACTCCCTCAAGGAATAAACACGATATATGCGGTAGATGTTTGTAGAGGAAAGATAGCTACACTACAACCTCAGAACTTCCAAACTACGCTTAATGTGGTCTCTCAAACAGAAGTACAATATGTGGTACAGTTCTTCCTACCTAGTGCCCAAGGGTTATTTAACGCTTTACAAATCTTGGTCTCAACGGCAGTAACTAATGTCCAGAACAGTAACTACTCCCTCGGCGTCATTCACTTCGAGGGCGTCCCACTACCATCCGGTGAAAACTTTATACTTACTGTAACGATATCAGAAACTATAGGAGGTCAGTCAAATGGCAGTTAAGATAAAGAGTTATTTTAAGGTGCAGGTAGGTGATAAAGGTACAATTAAAGTTCATAATACCATCACACCGGAGTACAAGTATCTATTACAGGGTCTCCTCACGCAAGGTCAGGGTTACCGTTCACCTTATTCTTATTATTCTGTTGCGTTTGAAGCTCCCTCAAACATTTACGTGGTGCTGGTCAATCAAGGAACTATAGTCGCCAGGTTAACGGCTAAATTAAACACTTACAACGAACAAATAAACGTCATAAACACTAACACATGTCAGAACAACCTGGTCTCCTGTAACCTGGATTCTCTGACATTTCAGCTAGAATATGACGCTGTTGACGAAACCAATGATTCATACACTTTCGACGAAATCCAGATTTGGGCAGATAACTTGTACGCTATTGCCTACACGAAAGTGGGTTCTGTCACTAAGAACTCAAATAGTTTTATAAAGGTGACATGGGACGCCACGGTAACTATAGAGTCAAATGATGTCCTATATATACCAGGATGCAACAATTTCTCTTTTATGTTTAACTCTCAGGTGGAACTCCCTAACTACCAAGCCTTCCTTTGCATGAACATACCTTATATCATCGTGGCTATCACGCTTGTCCCTTACAATCTCATACCCCAAAATTCCTTCCTTTACACTCAGTTATCTACACTGTTGAAAGTCCTGAACATTACGGGCTCCGGCTCCGTCCTACCTACACAATTGTTGAACTTACAGGGCGTACAGTTCTACGTTGTAGCACAGGCTAACGGTAATATTGCTTACCCCATATCGGAGCCCTTCATTCTTACCGACACACAGCAGTCGAACACTGTCACAATGTTTCTCCTCTACGGCATCAACAACAACTACTTCATTTATACCACTAACCTTGTCGCTAATGTACAATATTTCAAATTATATATCCCGACACTGATAATTAATGTAATAGAGGAGTAACCATGTCATTCCTACTGTCGTTAGGTCAAGCGTTCTTCTCAGGGATTTCATCGATAGCGTCGGGTGTAGTTTCGGATGTTACCTCTGTCGCAGGTGGTGTAAATAACGCTTTCACTGTATTAGCTGAGTTTGTTCAACAATTGCCCTCAGACCTCCTCAATTTCTTCCAGTCGATAGGAGGAGCGTTAATAGGATTCGGGCATGCCTTCGGCACTTACATCTGGGACGGTATGCAAAGAATCGCTAGTAGCCTTTCCTCTCTGATGGCTCCCGTGGAGAGAGGTTTAGAGACTATCGGCTCGACAATAATGAACGCGTTAACGACTTTGTGGAATGACCTGAAAGCGTTCGCTTCTAACATCTTTAACACAGTTTACTCTGCGATAAGCGGTATCATATCGTTTATACAGCCTGTATTCAACGATATAAAAAATGTGATGATTGGATCCTACAACTTCTTAAGTACCATTGTGTCTGATATCTACACCATATTCACAACCATAGCCAACTTCTTCCTCGATATGCCTACGTTCTTCCAGAACATCGCCAGTTTCCTCAACAACCTCTTCACCGACCCAGGGAACCAACCGAACCTCCTAACTATGATACCTAACATAATTTCCAGTGAGGTCTCGAGGATTGCAGGTGCGTTTCCTAAGGTTGTAGGATATAACACATACATGGAACTATTACCCAAGATGATTAGCGGTATCGCTAACTTCCCGATTTTCGGTAATGGTTACGGAGGTCTGATAGGGAAGGCGTTGTTGTTGTTAGGTTCACCTTTCCTCACTGCTATTATTTCAACAATGACTGAGACATTGATACAGTCGTTCTTCAGCCCCACTCAGACGACGCAGACCATTCCAAGACCATCCCAGCCACAAATACAGACACCTCAGAACTTACCGTCTACTCAACTACCTCAACGCTCTACGAGTACATCTACTGTGTCCGACTTACCACAGTTACAGTTACCTAGCTTGACTGCTGAACAAATAGAGTTACAGTTAGAGAGACCCAACACCACCGGTGTGTTTGTGCAGGACATAATAGGGATGGGTACCCCCGGTGGTGGTACTGCGAAATTGGTCAGTGGTTATGTGAACTTCCAGAACGCATTACAGGAGTTCCAGGACGTGTTCCAAATTGTGCCTAACTTCTTCATGAAATTGATAGAGTCCTCACAATTCGAGTTTACTCAAAACATGACCGTAGATATATCACTGACCTTACTTGAGAATATATACCAAATACAACAGACAATAGAAATAGTACCTTCCGTGGACGCTACGGCTATAATATTACCACCTGATATATCCTTCTGTAACCCCAATAATGTACCTCAACCCAACGAGACTGTCTACATCTCTTCGAGTAATAATCCACCTACCATAAATGCAAATAGTACTGTACTTATACAAGAAAACCTTTGTATACCTCCTTACGACTTATTAGCAGATACGATTCAGGAATTGTTCGGAGTGGTATCGGGGATACTTAGTAACATTAGCGATGCAATTGCTGAGACAATACAATTCCAGTTTGGTCTACAATACCAGACCAACCTGTCCGATGCGATTACCGAGGCTATCCAGTTCCTGTTTGGGTTACCATTCAATACATCACTCACCGATAGTGTTTCACTTCAGATACAATTCACTGCTACAGCACCACAGTCTGAGTCCTATACCTATTATACCCCTGTTGATGTCCCAGTAACTTATACGATACAACAAGTAGGCTCAACTTCTTATGGGGGGACACTGAGTTATACTGTGAGTGGGTCATAATGAGTAGTAACCTAGCTTACTTAGTTTATGAAGCCATGACTTCAGGTCTAAGTAGCGTATCATTCTATTTTTTGGATACTAACAACAATCAACACGGGGCTAGTGTGTTAGTACCTTACGTAAATACTTACTATTACTTTGACGACAGTGATGCTGTGTATACCGCAACATCGTTCAATATAGTAGTTAATGGTACGGGTATACTTTCAGTTACCTTAAATAACGTCCAAAAGACGGCTAACACTACAATAATTGTTGTGCTGTCACTCAGTATTACTATAAACCTTCCCGGTAACCTTGGGACGTTAGTGACGCAGGCTATTCAGGCTCTGTTCGCCGGTTTGAGAATTAACCTAGGGTGCAGTGCTACGGCATACTACACAATAACGAATGAGGCTACTAACCAACAATCATCGGGGTCTGTCGGTTTGTCGTTCGGTCTCGTGAATAACTCGGAGTTTACAGCTAGTGGTAATATATCATATTCACAAAATGAAGTTGTGTCAATTACTCAGATAATTATCTCGTGTTCATACGCAGGAGTCAAGGAAAATATCTTAACATCGACTTTAAACAGTAGTGAGTGTACTAACTCATCCGGTTGTACGTTCACCGTAACGGTAACATTCACGTCATAACTGTAAAACATATAATCTACTTTTCCTTACTTTTAGATATGAAAAGAAAGTTAGAGGCTAAAGTTAAAGCTGATGTAAAAGTGTACCTTATCCCTAAAGACCAGTTAGAGTATGATGAGAACGGAAAGCCGAAACTTGACGACAAGTACCTAGTTTATCAGAGTAAGAAAAAAGGTGGTTGAAATGGTTCAGAAGCTGGTTTTACGTAACGAAGTTGTGAAAGTAAAAGGAAGAGTAAAAGTAATTACTATTAAGAAAGATGAGTTC
>OFEH01000397.1_pt1 | contig 15086 bp, 19 predicted proteins | sample 1521031 | NCBI WGS metagenome assembly OFEH01 (sample SAMN05518350, study PRJEB24110) | hypersaline lake metagenome | isolation source: Grendel Spring, Yellowstone National Park, Wyoming, USA | place: USA:Grendel Spring, Yellowstone National Park, Wyoming, USA | collected 2011-11-16
CCCAGCCAGGATCAGGGCGCCGGCCTCCGGAGCCGGAGGACCCGGGTTCAAGTCCCGGCGGGCCCGCCATCCTTAGAAGTCTAATAGCGAGTAGAGGTTGAGGATAGTTGATTCTCGTTAAGGCCTCCTCGACTTAGCTGGCCACGCGCACAGGTCCCGAAGAGGGCATGCAGAGCACTTGGGATCCTTTGCAGTGCAGACTCTTCTAGCAAAATCTAACACTCCAAAGTTGAACTTTTTTGCCTCTTCAGGGTCTGAGGGGATCAGGGTCTCGGCAAAGCGCCAAAGGGCTCTATCAGTGTGAGGTCTGCTCTTGGAAGACTTAAATCCGAAAAACCTCTCAACGACTCTAATCATATTCCTGTCTAGGAGGGGCTGTGGCTGGTTGCAAGCCACTAGGAGAACTTCTGAAGCTATGTAGTCTCCGACCCCAGGAAGCTCTTTAAGGCTCTTCTTATCGCACGGCACCTGACCCTTGAAGCGACTAACGAGCTCCCGCGCTAGCTCGATGAGGTGCTTTGAGCGCTGACGCTCAATCCCCAAAGGCCTGATCAGCTCACTGACCTCCTCTTCGCTCGACTTTAAAAGAGCTTCAGGGCTTGGATACCTCTTCAGGAACTCGCTGTAGACCTTCGCCACCTGAGCCGTCGTGGTCTTCCTGAGCAGGAAAGACGCCACGAGCACCTCCCAGCCGCTTGGCCTGGCGCTCCTCCAGGGCAACTGTTTGTCTCCGTAGAGCTCGTACCACTCAATGATCCTTCTCTGAAGCTCCTTCACCTTAGCGGGCTCAACAGCCTGCACAGTCGAGCCCCAATTCGAGAGGCGCCTTAAAAATGCACTCCCTAAATAATATATCGTCTAACATGCGCGGTGGCCGCGTTGAGCGTGAAGATCAAGGCGTGCATTAGCAGAGTATCCTCAGCTATAGAGCAACGCAAGATTCCAGATGCCTTCAAGGGCTTCGAAGAAGATCTGTGCGAGGGCGCCGTGCGGGGGCTCGACGTGGATCAGCTTGGTGGATTAGACAGGTGGATCGACTGGTTGAACTGGAGCTCTGTGGTGCTTGACGAGAATGACTACTTGAAGGCGGCTATCCACGCCCTCCGCCTCGCTCCTACGCTCCGCGGGACCGACTACGGTACAGCCAGGCAGAGAGACCTCGGACAGCTGTGGACAGACGCTATAAGAGGCTTCCTCGGCGAGATAGCGTTCGCCAAGTGGTTGCGCGAAAAATACGGCTTGGCAGTCGAGTTGGACTACAGTCGCGGCCCGCTTGAAGAGTTCCTTCCATCAGACATAAAGAGTGTAGAGGGGAGGCAACCCGGGATCAAAATAAGCATTAAAACTACAAAGCTCAACGGAATCTGGCTCGACGTCCCCGGCGCGCAGATAGAGCACAGTGACGTATATGTCTTAGTCCGAGTAGGTGTGACCCGGGAGCACCTCATAGCATTCTTCAAGAAGATAAGCGTGATCAGGGACAAGCTCATGAAGATCGCGCGAGAGCAAGGGCTCTTAAGTGAGGGGGAGCTCAGCGAAACATGGGATTCGGTCCCGGAGTTCTCGCCCCTGCCAGCATATGTAGCGGGCTTCCTTAACAAGTCAGAGATATCAGAGCGTGTCAAGAACAGATACAGCATCATCGAGGCGGACGGCGAGAAAAAAATGAAGAGAGTAGTGATAAACAAATATATGGGCTATTGGCACCCAGATGAAGACGTCTACGCGAAAAACCTTAGGGAATACCTCAAGCAGAAAGGCAAGAACATAAAAGATGACATGAAAATAGCATTCGAAGGCATAGGAGAATTCTCGAGAGCTCTCCACTTTATTGCGAGCTCAGGACTCCTAAAGAAGAGAAAAGAGGATTGGGATAGTATAGTTGCGCGTTTGTAATTATGAGAGGCTTTCTAAACGTCTCTTCTAGGCGGGACTGTTACCCTTTCCCTGCTTTGTAAGCCCGATAGTACAGGAACGCGTCCTTCACTAAGTTCGGCAACCTCAAATAATGCCAGGAGGCTCTTCTCTCAAATCATAACTTTATAGATTTGAGAATCTTTGTGTAAAGCTGTTATTTCTGCATTTACTTGCAGATCTCCGTGATTTGCATGCTTTGAAAGCATAGTACATAAAGCACCTGCTCATCACCGCGGGCAAGTTTCTCTATATGACGTAGTTCTATCGGAGTGATGGCCCTCTTTCCTTGGGGCATAAGATCTATCTTGAAATTATGTAAAACATTCTCGCTAGGGGACGCGCTTTATTAGTTGCGCCTTATAGCTTAATATGATGCTAAACTCCTTCCTTATAGCAATGACCTCTATACTGACGCGGTGAGCTGGAGACACCGGCGTTCGTGAAGTAAAATTTGATGAAGGGATAGCTCGATTCAAAAAGCTCGAAAACCAGGTAAGGTTCTCCACGCTTCATATGCGATCACCACTACCTGCATGCGAGCTCAAGCCGTAACCACATAGTTACAAGTAGCATGAACTCAAACACCCTCTCTAGGTGGAACTTGATAACGTAGTAGAGCAGAGCACAAAAGCAGTGCCAGGGATATCATTGTAGCATGATATTAGCTAATAAATGATTTAAGAATAAATGTTCTAAATAACCGTTCTAAGGTCTCAGATGGCCGTTTTCTTGAGATTTGTTGATTACAAGTCATGTCTCGTCACAAGCATCCTTAAACTTCTGCTAAGACCTGTGCCAGCGCCTGCGCTAACCTCTTGGCGGCCAGCGGGGGCACGGCCTCTCCTATCTGCGCCCTTATCTGGATCCTCGAGCCCGTGAACAGAAATGTGTCGGGGAACGTCTGGAGCCTGGCCCGCTCCCTGAGGGTGAGTTGCGCACGGTTCCTGTCGTAGTGGTACCCATGCGTGCCGCCGCCTCCGTAGGCCACCACCGTGTAGGAGGGCTTCAGCGGGTGCAGCCTGCGGTAGAAGAGACTTATGGGACTCTCAGCTTCCCACTTGGTTCCGCGAACGAACTCGTGGTTCTCATCGGGAGGTATCCTCCTCATCCGCTCGGTGACCTCTGGCTTATTCTCTGGTATCACATTTGTGCCGTCGGGCGGGCTGACGCTCGAGACTGGGACCCCATAGTAGCCGAGCTCCCTGAGCAGCTCTTCATGCTGCTGCAGCGCCTCTTCAAGCTCGTCTCTGCCAGCAGCCTTCACACCGTTCACTGCAAGGTAGTCCCTGACTGCGTCGAAGGTGAGCTTGTCCCAGACCTCGCGCTTCCACCTCCACGCATTCTCAGTGTTCACCTCAAGCCAGACGCCGTCCCACTTCCTCATAACCTCCCTGTAGGCATCGCCTAGCTCGTTCAGCCCGCGCCCCTCAAGCGCCTCAACAGCCGTGAGGGGGTACTTGGGGAAGAGCCCAGCGGACCCCTCAAGCTTCCTCACAAACGCTGCCCTGACCCTCCACAGCCCCTCCAGCCCTCTGGCGAGGTCCTTCCTGATGCCCACTATTATCAGCCGCTCCCTCCTCTGGGGGACCCCGAAGTGCGAGAAGTCCAGCACCTCGGAGAGGATTATGTGGTAGCCCTCCACAGGCCCCGCGGGCCCCGCGCCCCCTATCACCTTCCTGACCTCGCTCCACCTGATGTTCAGGTTGGAGAGGTCCTCAAGTATGACCTTGTACGCCAGCCCCCTGTTGGCGCTCACGAGCCCTGGCACGTTCTCAAACAGGAAGGCCTTCGGCTGCAGGTCGGCCAGCGCCCTCACAAAGTGCGCGTACAGCCTCCCGCGCCTGACCTCTATGCCCCTCCTGTCCCACTCGGGGCCCCTGACGATTGAGAAGTCCTGGCAGGGGGGCCCTCCGATGACCGCGTCAACCTCCACGCCCCTCAGAGGGGTGAAGTCCACGCGCTCAACGTCGCACTCCAGCGCCGTGCCTAGGCTGGCCTCAACCTTCCTGTCGCCTTCGCACGCAGCCAGCTTCAGCCCGAAGTTCCGCGAGTAGGTGCGCACCGCAGGCGCGAGGATGTCGTTGGCGAAGACCACCTCGTACAGCCCAGTCTGAGCGAAGCCCAGGTCCAGGCCCCCAGCCCCAGAGAAGAGGGAGACCACTGCAAGCCTTCTCATCTTTAAGCGCCCCTCTCAACGACTTCCTATCTAAGGGTAAAAGGCGAGAAGGGGGAAAAAGAACACGTAGAAAAAGACCTTAGGGCTACCACACGGCCTCCACTTCTTCTGTGTACTCGGTCTTCCCGCTGGCGCCGATAATAATGTAAATGGGTAACCCGAACTCGTCAACGTCCTTATGATATCTAAGGGTAAGGTACTTCTTCATTACTTTGCACTTCCTGGCGCCGTTCTCCATGTCCTCACAAAGGAAGGGGCCGACGACGTAGGTATACTCTTCGATGTAAACGTCGCCGTTGACTGTCGAGCTCGAGCTGACGTAATCCATTGCCAGCTTCTTGAACTCGTCCTCATAGAGCTGGGGCCGATCCCCAAAGTCCAGGTCAAAGCTGTCATAAAAGCCCTCCAAAAACTGGTCAACGAAGTCATAAAGGGCCTCCCTCTTCTCCTCCTGATCCATACCCCTCACCTGGGCTCTAGGCCCAGTCTGGGAGTGGACCAGAGGGGTTTTAAAGCCCTTTGGCCCCCTCAGACCTCTAAAACCTTTTAAACCCCTGAAACTCCTATAGAGAACTGGGCCTAAGACTCGGTGATGGGGAGTGGACGACGAGGAGGAGGGTGCGTATGTTGAGGTATGTGAGTATGAATATCTGAGGATTTATCAACACCCGAAGGACTCAAGGTTTGCAGTAATAGAATTGTTTGACAACCTCGAAGACTACCAGGTAGTAATTGCCAGAAAAGCAAGTTACAGCGAGCTGGGCGTAAAGGATTTCAAGGAACTTCGCTCGAAGGCGGAAAACGACCCAAAGTTCTTGGTAAAACTTGTCAAAATAATTAATAAAGATGCGGTGTCGTCAGACGGAAAAATCGATTGCTTCAAATTGCCTTACGCGCCAGGGGTCTATGAGAATGGCAGGGCATATCATCTTGATTATGATAAAGAGTGGACGTTAGTCATCGAGAAGTACGATAACGGATTTAGATTCTGGATTGAGGGCGACCCTTACAACAGGTCATGGCTGATCGAACAACATCCTGAGCATCCAGAGCAATTAATTCTGACCTTTGAGAAGAACGGTAAGGAGGTAGTGCCAATAATAAGGAATTACAATTACTATAGCGTCGATCATGAAATCAAGAATCTATGGCAACTCTATAAGACTCTCGTGGAGGATCCGTCGAGATATGTATTCTTCATAACGAATATTGATGGGCCGATCGAGCATGTAAAGTTCATAGACAAATCAAGTCACTCTAGTCCTACTGTTGAAAGCAAGGCCTAGAGGGGGTGATAAAAGCAATGGCCAAGTTTCGCGGTTACAATCTTGTCATTGAATCCGACCAAGCCCTCAAGGCCTTCATAGAGAACAGCCTGGCTTTTGTTAAGAGGATCCAGGAGCAACCGCAACAGGCTGGGCAGGAGGCTGGAGGCAATGCCTGACCTTTTTATGCGCAACCAGCGGGGATGGGAGCATGAGTGGAGAGGCTGACCTCCTCCCCGACTTGAAGGGCGGAGGGTTCCCTCCATCTGTTCGGGATAAGCTGACGGACATCTTGTTAAAACTGATCGTCCTAGCCTTCGGCCTAGGTACGGCGTTCCTTGTTCTGTCGGCCGTTCTCAATAGCGCTTTTACACGCTTTATGGCAATTGTGCTCAATCTATCGGGGGGTGTGCTTTTTATGGCTTACTTTATGCTCGATGACATAATGGAGCTGAGAGAGGCCTTGCAGAACAATGATCTAAAAAAGCTATTTGATATGTGGGATGATGCATATTTTATGCTAACGTTTGGCAGTTTAATGTTCCTAATGTCCTTTCTTTTTATTGCCAACCTTCTCGTCGGTAAGTTCGGGCTCACGAGTCACATCACAGTCTATTCATTGCTCGTTATGGCCATCTTCGCTGGTGTGACGCTGGCACATAATATCTATATCTTCAAAAAGGCGTCGCCCGGGGCACATAAGTGGCGGGAGGAAACCTTGAAGGCCTGTGCACTGGAGCTGTTGAACAGATGCAGGCCCCCGAAAAAGACGAAGACAACTGAGGCGGTCTCATGAGGTGAGAGCATGAACTACGTAGAGGAAGTTGATAAGGCCTACGACGAGTTCCAGGACGTCTACTGGGATCTTGAAAGGCTCGTAAGGACTACCGACAGTCTCAGGGAACCTGATAAGCATCTCCTGCTTATAACCCTCGGCGAGCTCAAGGGCATAGTGGAGCTCCTGAGCGAGCTGCCTACGGTCGACAGCATCGACAGGTACATTGATGAGGATTTCGTGATCGGAAGGATTCGGGGCGCTACTGAGCTCCTGAGGGAGGTTAAGGGCGCAATCCTTGAAGGGAACCCTGACAGCCTCGCTGAGGAGGAGCTCGACGTGGGCGTGCAAGGCTACGCTGTTTATATAGGGGAGGAGCTTTTGGACATGCTTAAGAGGGCCCTAGAGAGAACCAGGCAGGATGGGAGAGTGGGTAGGGATGGAGGAGACAAATGAGTTGCGCGCGCAGGCGCTGATCGACTGTGTTGCGCTGTTGCTCTTAAAGCACGGCTGTATAACCGATGGGGAGGCCGAAGGGTTGCTGGACTTGGCGCTCGAGAAGGACATACTCACGGCTAAGATCCTAGGGCTGGAGGAGAGGGCGCTCAGCTGCGGCAATAAGGATGTAGCCCTGGCAGCGGCCAAGTTGTTAATGATGGCCTGGAAGGAGTTGAGCAACTCTATGATAAGGGGCTTGGCAAAGATTGGGAATAGCTGACCTCCTCCCCGCCCTAAAGGGCTAGGCTTTCAGTTGTAATCTTTGTACTGGAGCTCGTCAACGAACAACGCCTACGCCTTCCTCACTACCGATCCTGGTTCTCCTCAGGTTGCGGCAACGACTCTGGTGGTCTCTTTAGGAACCCGAATACGACTATCATCAATCCAAGCGGCACAAATGACAACGGCAATGCATATATTATGATTACCTCTGTATTGCTGAACGTGTTGTAAAACACATTCGCCAGAACGCCATAAAAAACCGTTGCGATAAGGAGGAGCGAGATCAGAAAAACGAACTCATGCCTCGCCTCTCTCGATCTCGTCTCATCAGGGCTATCCGCGCCCTCGAACAGCGCGGGCGCCCTGTAAGCATAATATAAAAGCACACCCGTGATAAAGGAGAATATTGTCATGAGGGCCATGTAGATGCTCCCATAGTAGGCGGCCGTCGCTACGAGCGCAAAGCCCGCACCGAAGCTTAGGAGGGACAGCCATAGCATGGCCGCCTCGAGCCTCTCCGTTAGGTTGCCCACGGTCTCACCCGGAGCCTCAGCTCATATTTTGTTTCGCGGGCTTTATAGCCGCAGGCAGGCTTCCTCTAAGCGTTTACATACGACGCTTCTCCCCCCAGATACCGTAGGTAGTCGCCATAACGTACATTATAACTGCGGTGGCGAACATCAGATCGTATATAGGCTTTGTTATATTTCCGTAACAGATGAGACCGCCGAGAAATTCTAAGGTTACTATGCCCGTTATTATTATTATGAAAAGCCATATGGCAAATAGCGAGGTCGCTAATCGTTTTGCGGCAGACGTTGTTTTGCATTGTCTCATTATGTTAGGATTTCGCGTTATTTTGATAATGTTGCGAGAGCTCTCAATGATAAAGAACGATGAACCTATGATTGTGAGCCAATAGGAGAGAAACTTATAGAAAACGTTATGATCATGGAGATACGCCAAATATCCTATGATTGCGAGAGAAAGAACCGCCAGTACCGCGAAGTACATCAGCGAAATTTTCAGTAACTTCCTCTTTACGGTCATCCTGGCGTCACCAAGCGCCTGACCGTCTAATCTCTATAGCACAAAAGCTAATAAGACCTACAGGTGACGGCAAGCCACTACCTTGCCCCACCCATCGCCCTTAATTTTGACGGCACGCTCTACAATATACTGTGAGGTGAGAGGTTGAGCCTGGCGACACTCCGCGTGCAGTACCTGCAGAGGCAGACGGGCCAGCCATATTATAGCAACGTAGTTGTGACGCCAGCAACGTTTGGCGTAATGCTACAGACAGGCCAGCCCCTGACTGCTATATTGACCCTTAACATTGGCGAGACTACTGACGAGATCAAGAGGCGCACCATAAGGGAGCTTGACAAGATACTTAGGGAGCTTGAGCCCAAGCTGTCCAAGATAAGTGACGAAGAGATCGTGAGGCTGATAAGGGAGGATAGGGACACGGATCACGGCAGGGATCCTTAGGGAGGGGCTAGGGACTTACGTGTATGAGCTAAATGAGCACAATCTCCTTGCCGCAGTTAGGGGGGAGTTTAGCCCCGCGTGGGCTAGGGGCTGTGGCAGAGAAGTTTGGGGTTCAGCGGTACGCCTCAGAGTTCGCAAAGCTGTTAAGAGAGGTAGCTGACAGGGTAGTGTGGGGGCTGTGACTGGGTTGGCTGACTACATATATGTTAAGGGCAAGGTCTGGGAGTTCATAGACAAGTTCAGGGGTAAAGGCTTCAGCATGGGCGACGCCAGGGCCTACGTCTCGTTGCTGGCGGACTTAAATATAGCTGGGGGCGAGAAAGACTACGCCGAGGCCCTCTACAGGGCCTATGAGGGGGCGCTGTCCCTCTATAAGTCAAAGGGGTTCTCCGCCCTGGCCGAGGACTACAAGGCGAAGGTAGGGGAGTGGGCCACGTTGGACAGGTCGTCGTTTTCGGTGAGGCCGCCCCCGTCTCACGGCCTAGACCTAAGGCCAGTAATAAAGGGGGCTACCGTGGTCTCGCTGTTTACTGGGGCCTACGGGCTGGACTTGGGCTTTGAAAGGGCTGGCTACGACGTAGTCTTAGGCCTAGACGTCTCCGACGCGTCCTACGAGAACTTTAAGGCGAACAGGCCAAAGACCCCCTTCATACACGGCGACATAGCGGGCTACAGCACCGCTGAGATACTCAAGGAGGCGGGCCTCAAGGCTGGGGAAGTAGACGTGGTGACTGGGGGCCCGCCCTGCCAGCCGTTCAGCACCGCGGGCAAGAGGGAGGGGCTAAAGGACTACAGGAGCAGGGCGCTAGTGGAGTTCATACGCTTCATAAAGGAGGCGAGGCCGAAGGCCTTCGTGATGGAGGAGGTCACGGGCATCCTGAGCTCCAGGCTAGTCCACATCCCCATGAAGGAGAGGGGCGGGAGGCCCCTGAGGCCCGAGGAGCGGCCTGGGTCGCTGTGGGAGGTAGTACTGGGCGCCCTGCGGGAGACTGGGTACAGGATAACCTGGGGGGTGCTGAACGCCGCGGACTTCGGCGCCCCGCAGGAGAGGGAGAGGGTCATAGTGGTCGGGGTGAGGCCAGACATAGGTGTGGCCCCTACGTTGCCCCAGCCGCAGTACACGAGGAGGCCTACCGCCACGCTGAAGGGCGTCACGTTGCCGTGGGTCACGGCCGCCGAGGCCATAATGGGGGTGAGGGAGGACATAGGCTACGCGGACTTACCGCCCAAGTACCTGAAGTATATCCGTTACGTGCCAGGCGGGGGGAACTGGAGGCAGATACCAGACGGGCTAAAGCCAGAGGCCATGAACAGGGCTTACGCTACTGACGGTGGTAAGATGGGGTTCTACAGGAGGCTGGCCTGGTTTGAGCCCTCGCCTACCCTCGTCACCTCGCCAGCCATGAAGGCCACGATGTTAGTCCACCCGTGGCTCGACAGGCCCCTCGGCGTGAGGGAATACATGAGGCTACAGGGCTTCCCAGACGAGTGGAAGGTAGTGGTAGGCGTCCAGGAAGCGTACAGGCTGTTCGGCGAGGCGGTGCCTGTACCCTTGGCCTATGCGATAGCCGTACATATAGGGGCGTTGCTGGGTTGGGTAGCGTGACTTTTGCAACGGCCAGGGTTAGTTGAGCTGTTACTTAAGAGGGAGATGGAAAAATATGAGGGTAGGTGAGCTTCGCCAAGAAACGCTAAGGTATATGAGTGAGGTCAGTCCTGAGTATAGGAAGAAAATGGGTCAGTTCTTCACACCTAAGGGTCTTAGAGAAGAGCTCTTACAGAAGATACCGAGACTTATTAAACCCAAAGTCCTAGATCCAGCCTGTGGGACTGGTGAGTTCCTACTTTCAGCTAAAGATTACTTCGTAGAACCTGAGCTTTACTGTTGGGAGATAGATCCTAGGCTTGTTGATATAGCTAAACGTCTAATTCCAGAGGCACATATTGAACGCGTTGACTCGCTTACTAAGCCCTTTAAGGAGGAGTTCGATGTAGTCCTAGGTAATCCCCCATACTTTGAATTTAAGCCTGATAACTCCTTAAGGATTAGATATAAGGAAATCATATGGGGTAGGGTAAACATATATGCTCTTTTCGTTTATCTTGGTTTGAAAGTCCTAAAGCCAGGAGGTTACCTAGCATACGTTATATCATCTAGTATGAACAATGGAGCTTACTTCAAGAAGTTAAGGGAGTTCATCGTGAGAAACGCCGATATAGTTTATATGAAGGTTATAGAAGACCCCTACCTCTTTGAGGAAGTTAACTACACATTCCAACTCCTAGTCCTTAAGAAAGTCCCTAATACTGGCAAATATGTGTTTATAAAAGATAATGCGCTAATATTCACTGAGAGGGCCGAGGAGCTGGAAAAAGCCTTTGAAGGTACCAGTGCCCTACGTGAGCTAGGTTATAGAGTTCAAACTGGTAAGGTTTTGTGGAACCAGAATAAGGATAGGCTCACGAGAGATCCGAGTAAGGGCATATTGTTGATATGGGCCCATAATATCAAGAATGGAAGATTAGAACTAAACAATAGTGATAAACCGCAATATATAGTATGGCCTAGAGAAAAAGCGGATGTAGGGCCAGCAATAGTTGTTACGAGGATCGTCGGTCACCCTAAGAGAGCTCGATTAGAGGCAGCTTTAGTACCTCCAGGTATGGTGTTTGTCGCTGAGAACCATGTTAATGTTATATATCCACCTCCAAAGACACCCTTAGAGGAACTGGAGGAGATCGTGAGGCAACTAAACTCTCAGGAGACGCAAGAGCTCGTAAGCCTCATAACAGGGAATACCCAGATATCGAAGAACGAGTTGGAGAAGCTATTCCCGATAAGATTAAGTCGTAGAAAAACAGGTATCCTTCAGTACTTCCTCGTCAAAGATGTTAAGACAGGGAGTGGCAATACCTTGGAAAACGTTCTTCCAATGAAACACAATCCTTAGCAGTCTTCTCCATCTCTTACTATCAGGGTCGAAGAACTCGATTATACAGTTGGTCTCATTCTCCGGGAATGTTACTCTAAAATCTCTTATCCTAAGAAGTTTATCTACTAGAGATGTTAAATCCTCAACACATATCTTACAGCTTTTCTTCCTAACATAGTATGTCCTATAAATGAAGTTACCTCCTAATAAGCTCTTTATAAATTGGTAAAATTTGGAGTAGGCTTTCATCATAACGTCTTCCTTATGAACCCCTAGGAGTACTAGTATAGCGAACTTCTTTATAGCCTCCGGGTCTTGTTCGAGAGAGCTTAAGTACTTCAGATACTCTAGCTTATCAATCTTAGCTAGCTCTAAAATCTCCTTCACGATTTTAGCTGCCTCTTTAATCTTTTGATCATAGCTGGCTAAAGCTCTCTCAACGGCAGACTCTACAGCTTCACCAGGCTTCGGTCTTAATAGATCTCGTAAGTATCTACCTCTCCTCTCCTTCTCATTTCCTTTATACTTTGATAGACTTGCTGTATTGTAGTAATTGTAGGAGCGGAGCTTCTTCAACACTATTCCATCAAAATTTTTATTCCTTCTAAACTCACTCCATGAAACCGGTCTATCACCTTTGAATAACCCAAACTTCGTTAAAGCATCTTGACTGAGGTTAGCTCTCGTACCCTTCCCACCCTCAACAAGCTTCAGCTCTATATAAGCTATCCTACCATTAATCAAGAACAACTTTATGTCGCCTGGCTCATGATACGATCTACCGATGAATTCCGCCTTCACAATATTAAAATCTTCTTTTATCTTCTTCGCAACTGCTTGAGAACATTTATGGAGGTCTTTAACATTAATATTATTCAAGAGGTCTACAACATTCCTCTCAAGCTTCTCAGCCTCACCTCTCTCAAATTTACCCATAAATCTAACCTCCTAGGTGAAGTATTATATCGGGATACCTGTCCTCGACCCTTACTTCAGATACTCCAGTAACCTTTACAAAGGTTACCAGCTTCACTACCTATACGTCGCACTAGGTCTAGTACGATGGGGTAAAGGCTACGCTCAGTTATTCCTTCACTATGATTCATACACCTTCACTTCCTTAAAGTCTTAATCGATTTATCACCCCTGATACCAACCCTTATGACGTAGCTCCTGTACCTACCGGTCGGGTCTACCTGCCATCTGAACCTACCGCCCACCTCGGGCAAGGACTTCGCCTCCGGTTAAGGAGGGATCTCCTCGGAACGTGGGGGTACATAACACTACACGTTGTCGAGAGGCAAGGAAAATAGCGGCTGGGGCTCGGGAAGCTTGAGAAGATGATCCTCCTCTATGCCGCTACGCAGGCTCGAAGGTTTACCGTCTCAGATGTCGTAGTATACTACGGCCTTAAGCAGAGATACGGCGGGGACGCTAGTAATAGGGTCTTCGACGCCGTCCAGAGGCTCGTTAGGAGGGGCTACCTTAGGAAAGCTGACCGAGGATAGTACGAGCTAGCCGCGAATCTTACCCCTAAGGACTTAGATCCCTATGAGGAGGTACTCAAGGAAAACCACCCCCGCACCAGCGGCACCTTCGGTGGGGGTATAGCGTCTTGAGGATCCACTTCCGGGGTGTCGACAGCTACTCCGAGCTGTTGAGGGTTATGTACGAGGTTGGGTGCTACCTCGATGTCGCTACCAGGGCTGTGGAGAGGTACCTAGTGGAGAGGCTGGGGGTATCTAAGTACCAGCTCCGGAGGCTTAGGAGGCTCGGTCGCGGGTGCCACTCTACGGTCGAGTACGTGGTGGTGGGGGCCCACGGTAGGTACAGGTGTAAGTCCAGGCCCCTCGTACCTGCAGCCGGCGGGCACTTCTACGAGCTCGGGGTGGATATCTACGTGTCCCGGGAGCTTGGGAAGATCTTCGGCAAGGTCTACACGGACAGGTTGCCAACTAACGGCTAGGAGTTAACCCAACTACAGCAGTCCAGCTGCGTTAGTAGACTAACGTTAGTCTACGTCCTAACGTATCCAACCGCGACTACCCCCGCCCGGCACTAGTTGCGGAACCGCGGGAGTAGCGGTAGTCTACTCCTTACGGGGGTAGACGTTCCACCCCACCCCTATTCGCTTCGAATGTTAGTTAGTGTCTAGCTAGTGAAGCTACGTTAGTTGATGTCAACTATCGAATAGGCATATTAGGAGGGGTATGGGTATACCCTCTAGTCGGTTGCCACTAGTGGTGTCCGTTAATTAACTACTGACTAACAGGTTGAGGTCTCTCTAGCTAGTGTAGTAGTTGTCTACCTCCAACAGCAGTTGGACAGCAGTAGACTGTAGCTACACTAAACTAAGGTAGCTACGTTAGTTAGCGACAGCCCCCCATAGGGAGTAGTAGAGGTTGCTTCACCAACTAACTGGGTTACTTCGAGCCCCGAGAGTGGTAAGAGTAATGGGTCGGAGATCCAGCCCGGAATTAAACCCTCAAAAGGGGGAATGCAGTCCCAACTCCCCCGCCTAAGAGAACCCTCGCCCTTCAGGGTGGGGAATTCAGCCTTGCGTAGTTACGGTGGTGTCCGCGTTTTGCTTAAACTTATTTTATTTAAGCAGGAAGACAAAATACGTATTTTGTTTATTCCTGATTCACGCGAACCAGGAATGGACAAAGTATTACTTTGTACTTTTATTAAAGAGAATCGCGATCCTTAAAAGCTTTGGAGAGAACCTGTTGAGGGAAAAAGATCGTAAAACTCAAGGCGTTAGAGAGGTTCACGGGGAAATGGAGTTACTTCAGGCAGTACTTCACATATGAGTTAAAGTTCACAGACTCCCGGATTCTGTGTGAACTAGCTCCCAGCAGGATCAGGCCTGCCACGCCGGAGATCCCGGGTTCAAATCCCGGCCGCCGCACCACTCCATAACCATAAGGTTTTCCACCTACTTCGTATAATAATGACCTTCAGAGACTTCGCAGGGCTAACCTATCAAATTATTAAACTTTAACGTCGTTAGAGACTAGGGAGAAGGTTTGGCGAGGAGAAGGAGGAAGAGAATTAAGCAGGTGAGGAAAGTCCGCAGGCCCTCAAGGTACTTCCAGTGCCCCCGCTGCGGCGCCATGACGCTGACAATAGATTTCAAGAAGCTGGACTCCGCAGACCGCAAGCTGGCGATAGCCAGGTGCGGCACCTGCCACCTCTACTGTGAGCTTGAGGTCCCGGCAGTCTATGACAAGGTAGACGTGTATAACATGATCTCGGACCTAGCCTACGAGGGTCGCCTGGACGAGTGCTCTAAGCCGTACCAAGAGCCGGAGGGTGAGGAGAGCGAGGAGCCTACGGAGAGTGAAGGCGAGGAAGGTCCTGAGGAAGGTCAGTAGCTTTTAACCCCTTCGTAACTCATTGTAAGCAAGCCAGCCGAGGATAGAGAGCTTGAAGGCAGGGAGAGTATTAACGTCGTTGTTATCTGAGAGGGAGAGGAGGAAGCTCCACCTAACCCTCATAGATCCCGAGAAGTCGACGCCTGAGGACGCTGAGGTCATAGCCAGGATAGCTGCCGAGGCCGGGTCCTCAGCTATATTAGTAGGAGGCTCTTTGGGGGTCTATGAGCCCAGGCTGTCAGATGTGGTGAAGGCCGCCAAGAGGTCAGGCCTCCCCGTTATCCTCTTCCCGAGCAACATCAATGGGCTCACGCCTCACGCCGATGCCGTCTTCTTCATGACCCTCCTTAACAGTGACGATCCATACTACATAACAGGGGTTCAGGCGCAGGCGGCCCCTATAGTGCTCAAGATGGGGCTTGAGGTTATACC
>OFEH01000398.1_pt1 | contig 15053 bp, 12 predicted proteins | sample 1521031 | NCBI WGS metagenome assembly OFEH01 (sample SAMN05518350, study PRJEB24110) | hypersaline lake metagenome | isolation source: Grendel Spring, Yellowstone National Park, Wyoming, USA | place: USA:Grendel Spring, Yellowstone National Park, Wyoming, USA | collected 2011-11-16
GATGATTCACAAACTATAAATATAAACGCATCAAAATATCGATAACCTATGAGCTCAGATCCTTTTTTAGAAAAATTCCTTAGTGGAACAGATGAACTGATTCTAGATAATGTAAAAAAGTTCTGTGAGAGATACTTAACTGATGACGTCATTAAAAAAATAGAAGAAACGGATGCCATACCAAATTCGATTGTCGAAGAGGCTAAAAATTTTGGACTTTTTGGAATAAGAATACCAGCAGAGTACGGTGGTGTAGGCCTAGATCTGTTGCCTTCACTTATAGTTCAAGAAATAATTTCTTCCTACTCTTTATCCGTAGGGGTATATTTAGACCAAACGCTTTTTGTTGAGCCCCTCAAAAAATACGGCACTGAAGAACAGAAAACAAGATATTTAAGAAAGATCGTTGAAAGGGGTGTAACGACTACTAGTGCAATGACCGAACCTGAAGCAGGATCAGATGTTTTGAGTATTACTACTCAGGCTGTGCGTGAAGGTGATGGATGGAGGCTTAACGGGCGGAAGACCTTTATAACGATGGGCGATCAGGCAAATTTGTTTATTATTTTCGCAAAAACTTCACAGCGTAAAGACAAAGATTCTCTATCAGCATTTTTAATAGAAAAAGGTAAAAGGGGATTAGAAATAGGGCAACCAATAAAAAAGTCGGGGCAATTAGGCACTCATATAAACGAAATATTCTTAAATGATGTTTTTGTAGATTCGAATGATGTCCTTGGATCTATAGGACAGGGTTACGAAATAGCCATGTATTCTTATTATTATGGGAGGCTTGTGGTGGCTGCACAGGCTCTTGGTTTAGCAGAGGGTTTAATGAGAAAAAGCGTAAATTACTCTTTAATAAGAAATGCATTTGGACAGCCGATAAATAAATTTCAGCTGATCAAGGATTATTTAGCAAAAATGGACGTCATGATAGAAACCGCCAAAAGCATGATATACAGAACAGCGCTTTTTGAAAATAATCCTCTATTTCCTGAATATTCTTCAATATCAAAGTTATATGCTACAGAAGTTAGCACCGATGTTGCACGAATGGCGATTAAGATTCATGGAGGGTTAGGAATAACTTATGATGCCGGAATTGAAAGAGCGCTAAGGGATTCTGTAATACAGGAAATATACGAAGGTACAAACGAGATACAGAAGCTCATTATATCTAAGAGCGCAACTGAAAAATACAAAGGTTGAGATGATAAAAATGAAATACGATATGCTAAATGGTATAAAAGTTGTAGAGCTTGGAAGGATTTTATCAGCACCTTATGCTTCAAAATTGCTATCTGATCTGGGGGCTGAAGTTATCAAGATAGAAGCCGGAGATGGAGACCCTTACCGGCAGCTTCCCCCGAAGATAGGAAATGAAAGCGTATGGTTTGCAAACTTCAATGAAGGAAAAAGATTTCTCAAAATTCCAGATTTAAAAGATTGGGCATCCAACGTCGACGTTATGGAGGCTCTTAAAACAGCTGATATTTTGATTGAAAATTTTAGACCCGGCGTTTTGAGCAAATTTGGTTTGGACTTCGTATCTATAAAAAAGCTTAATCCAAAGATAATTTATGTTTCTATTTCGGCATTTGGGCAGGAAGGAAGCCTTGCAGAAAAGCCGGGCTTTGATATCGTTGTACAGGCTAGAGCAGGGTATTTGATTGATTATTATAATGAAAAAGAAATTATACATAATCCACATGTATATATCAGCGATTATGCAAGCGGGTTATTCGCCGCTTTTTTAGCTACGGCCGCCCTTCTAAGAAAAGAGCGAAAAGCTGTTCACATAGATATTTCTATGTTTGACATTTTGGTTAATTGGTCTTCGATTTTTTATGCAATAACGTATCACGACAAAACTTTCGGTCAGCTCATTTTTAAGATGGATCCAGTTGCATACCCCTATGGGGTTTTCAAAACTAAGGATGGAAAACGGCTGGTTATTGCCGTTGTAGGCCCGAACATGGTTAAAAGGTTTTTTGAGGCTTTTAAAGAAGAATTTGTAAAAGAAAAATTAAACGTTGAAGATTTTCTAAGTCCATTAAAATTTAAAGAACTTCACAAAAAAGTGGCAAAAGTGATAAGAAGAAAGAGCTTTGACAAAATAAAGGAGACACTAGACAGGTACAGGTTACCTTGGGAAGAAGTCAAATCCGGGACTGACCTCATAAATGACCATTATTTGATAGAACGGAAGCTTTTTAAGGACATAATTACCCAATCTGGCGCAATCAGGGTAGCTAGAACCCCCATAAACATCAAGCTATAAGATGGCATATTCTAATGTTTTAACTTTTATGGGGTTAAGGGCATGTAATAATTTCCAGATAAGAGAGGGTTAAGGGCGGTACCGTTAACTTTATATTAAGGTTTATTTCTAGCTAGCACTTTCTGGCAAATGATTATGCAAACCAGAAAAAGGACCCCCGTGGTAATCATCTTTTATGTCTTATATCTCAAGTTTGAGCTTGAGAAAAGCTTCTCGTGTTCTTGAGCCGATAATAAAGAAGTACCATGTTGCCCATATGGAAGTAGATACAGAAATATTTTAAGAGCTTGGTTCTTTTGATGTGAGCAGGAAAGATGTTAAAGTTATATTTATAGATGAAACTGAAATATAAGCGGGAGATAAGTGTGGTTATGGGTTGCGTTTGAGCCTGAGCGGAAAAAATTTCCTTCTTTTCGCATTAGCTGACACCAGAACTCGCTGGATGCATATTATTTCATCATTAAGCTGATTAAAAAGTACGGAAAAAAGCCAGTATATACCGATGGAGCTCTATGGTAAGTAGACGCATGCAGGTGGTGCCGGAGTGATCACTTCGTTTATGACCAGAGCTTGAAGAACCTAATGAAGAGGATGAACTAATACATAAAGGACAGGAACAAAGGCTTTTTAGATCCTCTAGAAAAAGGTTCAGGTTTAAAACAGCAAAGAACTGGATTACTTTTAAATTCTTCTACAACTTTGTGTTCACGAATGAAGGCCTTCGGCGTGCGCCTCTTTTTGACGACTTTTGCCTGAATGGTTGAGGATCATCTCATTGATAATAAGCTTGAGGTGATCAGAATGAGCTTAAGTTAATAAAGCCAAATTAAGTACAAGATTATTCTAAAAATTATTCTACAAAAATAAAAATTGAAGCTTATAAATGAAATAAATTTTTAATAAGAAAAGAAAAGTTCGCTTTTCATTAATCTCTCTTTTTTTATAGCTAACGAGATTATTATTCCTATTACCCCCCATATAAATATAATAACAGTTCCATAACTTACCGGAAAAGAGATAGGCACAACCGAAAAGTAAAGAACGATAGCGAAAAATATCGATGCCACTGCTGGAATTATCACGTGCTTCAGAACGTTAAGTTCTTTTATTCGTTTGAAATACACGCTTAGGGAGATGTTTGTTAAAATATGGTATATAAAATATGCAACCGTGACTCCTGTAACTTCAATCAAAAAAGTATTTAGCGCGCCAAGGACATATCCTGCAGGGATGGCCAGCAGCAGCGCGATTAATATATTTAAGAAAATAGCATAATGGGGACTTTTGTATTTATGATGAACCTTTGCGAACATGGTTGGCAATAATATTCCATCCCTTGCAATGGCATATGTAACTCTTATGCCAGCATTAAAAGATGATAATGCCGAATTGAAAAAGCTATTAACGCCGAGAATAGTTAAAACTGCCGCTCCTGTTATCCCTATAAATTGTTTCGCTTCGATTATCCCAGGTATAAGTTGAGAACCAAAAGAGGCCATGTTATTTGGCCCCCAGCCTATTGTCAACGCATATGCTGCCAATGTAAGAGTTATTCCGGTAATTAACATCGAAACTATAACTGCCCGTCCTATTGTTTTGTGTGGAAGTTTAGCTTCCTCACCTAAAGTTACTGGCGTCCCAGATCCCCCAAAGGCAATGATAGAAAATATCATTCCTAGAAAAACACCGTTCCATCCCGTAGGACAAAATTTTGGGGTAAAAACAGCAATCGTATTAGCCGATCCAGAATTTGCCATTACAACAAGGCTGAAAATAATAATTATAAGAACTTCTAGTCCTCCGGTAATTATGCTGTACTTTAGGGTTTTGACCATAAATTTTCACATACGAGCTATAACATAACAACATTGGCCTTGACTTCTCTCTTAACGCTTATGTTTGTCTCAATAAAATAAATCTCTGTTGAAACATAGTCATTTTACTTGTTCTCTCTTTTCAATGGTAGCAGACTCTGTGTAAGCGGAGGCTGATGGTGTTGAGCAAAAACCATGGAAAGAGGTCAACGCTTAGTGACTTGAAGAAATACGATGAATTCAGAATGTTGTTATGCCTGCCCATAACATAATATCGATGACTATGGATGTTCTTGATATTACATACAAGGTTAAGGATATTTGATAAACAGGTTTTAGAAGCTATATGCAAGGCGACAGTTTGGAATGTCCAGGCATACCATATGGTATGAATGAAAGGCAAAGATGGCTGCTAGCTAATGCCATGGCTGTTGCTCATAAAAAGGCAAGTAAAAGGTGCAGCATTGCAACAATTAATCTGTGCAGCACAAACAAGCGTCACGGAAAACCATTGCGTTAGCTTATTTAATGATTAAATTTGGGAATTTATGGTCAAAACCATGAAGAAGGAAAAAATAGAGAAGTTGAGAGAAGAAATAAATAAAATTATATTTGAGAAGTTTTAGCATGAGCGAAAAATTATAAGCGCTCCTTTACGACATGCTAAATAGATATCATAAATACTCTTTTTGAGATTGAATAAGCCTTCATTGCGTTGTCTGCAGTTATTATGATAGCATTATCAGTGCAGTATCTACTAGATAGAATTGAAAGTTAGTTGAAACAAATGGAATATAGAAAGCTTATCTTCTAGGCATAAATAATTATTCGATAAGTGCATTTTGTTCTATTACAAGTAATCTCTTCAAATATTAACTAAACAAATAGACAGAATATACCTTTTGCTTGGGCCAAAGCCTTCATTGCATTATCTCCAGTAATTAGGATGGCATTAAACGAGATAGCGCTTTCTATAATTCTCTCATCATTAGTTAATCCTTCCATTTTGCCAGTTTCTGGTATTTCCTCCAACCTAATTCTGCCTATAGCTGCATATTTAGCTAGCCTTCCAAGCTCTTTCTTTCCTCCTGCTTTGTCGCATTCTTTCACAACGATTGGATGAAGCAAAATCGTGAAGCCCTCAAAAAACTTAGAGCTTTCTAAATCCTTACTTAAAAGTCCTCCTATGATTATATTACTGTCTGGTAAAAGAGTACCGCAATAATACCTTAAAGTGAAATTAAGATCTTTTATTGGCTTTTTACAATTTATACATCTTCCAACTGTTTGCCCTCCATCAATTGTAACTAAGGCTGCTTTACTTCTTTCACCACAAGATGGGCAAATTATTGATAGAGTTGTAATAGAGAACCGCCCTGTTTCAAACTCTTTTATGAAATCCTCAGACAAAATATCTTCTCTTAAAGGAGGTTCAATCTTTTCAACTTTCTCTAACTTACTATCTATCTCTCTAACCGTTCTAAAAGATTGTTTCACAAACCATGGCCAAGATTTACCTGTCGTCTTCCACTTCTTGAGCCAACTAATAGTTTCTTTATCTCCGGCATTTCCGCTTCCAATATTACAACCCTCAATCTTAAATTCCTCATCTTTTCTTATAGCTTCAATTACTTTTTCTCTTTCCCTCTTAGCAATTAACGAAGCTACCTTTGTCTCCAGATAATGTTCATCGGCTTGTTGAATAACTTCAACATCAGCTCCTGCATTTTTTAGGGAATGAAGATATCGCCGTAACTTTTCGCCTACTCCATAATCATCTAACACTATTCTACAATTAGCTGCTTGATAATTACGCATGAAGTTTGAGAGAATGCGTTGATAAACAACATCCATTATCTTGTTTAGATTAAATTTATCCACGTGCCACGGGGGTATTTTCTCTACGTAAAAATTAAGCCCATCCTTTTTCATAAGGTCTAATCGTTTTAAGACGTCATCCCAATAGCCAGTTGAACGTCTTTTCTTGGTATCAGCTACTCCAACTAATCTTTCAATTTCATTAAAAATAGCTTTGGGAAAAATTGCTCCTACTAAAATAGTGTGCCCTAGAATCTCCCCCTTTCCTGTTTCGTCAAGTCCTATGAGAAAATCCTTTGTAGGAAGAACAAAACGACTTCCAGCACGGGAATAGATAAACTCCCAAACTTCTTTGATAGAAGGGTCTGAGGAGGCTGTGCTAAAGAGTGTACCGGACTTGTAATAGGTAAGTGTAGCACCGGAGAATTTTACACGCCAAACTTCATTTTCGTTCTTAATATCCTTATCTTCTAACCCACCTTGTTGGATTAAGTAGCTCTTTATCTCATCCGCTGTACCGGCATCAACTTTCCACCTTTGATTAGGATATTTGGTACTCATTTTCTACCCTTTTCTAATCCTTGACATCTTTAACAGCTCTTCCCTACCCCTTTCATATTCTGGATAAATCCTTTTTACTATTTCCCAGAATTTCTTAGTGTGTCTCTTAACGATTAAGTGGGCTAACTCGTGAGCAATTATGTATTTTAAAATAAATTTCGGGTATCTTCTCGCCTCGACGTTTATGTAGATCTTATTTCTCTTTAGTAAGGCTAACGTATCCATATTAGCGACTTTTATCTTTAGATTCCCATATACTTCCATTCCATTATCTTCCGTAAGCTCCCTAAGTATTTCTTCTACTCTTCGTTGAAACTCCTTTATTTCTTCATCGATTTTCTCAGCCATATTCTTCCTCCAAGTTCGTAAAGATCTTCTCAACAACATCGTCCAACTCTTTAATAGGTCCAAAGTTCTTTATGACATTCTCCCTAACTATCCTCTTTACTTCTTTTCTCAAACTATTCTTTAAAAAGCTCTCCTCATTAAGCAGGTCATTATCATTGAGCTCTTGTATAATGTTTTTCGAAACTTCTTGAACTTTCACAAAATCTGGGGAATAATCTCTCATCACAACAACGATTGGAAAGATTTGCTTGAATTTTTCCCTTTCTTCTTCTCTAACTTTCAATTTTTCTTGTATTGATTTTATCCTTTCAATAATGCTTTTTGTTACCTTTTTTTCTTCTTTCATCTCATCAACTATTTTCTCTATTTCCTCTCTAATGCTGACGTAGAAATCAGACCTAAAATCTTCTGTCTCTCTTCTAAGCTCGCCTAGAACCCTTAAAGCATTTATCGGCCTACCTCCAGTTTCGAGCTTTGAAAGTTCCTCTGCTATGTTTACTTCTCCAATCTTCTCCACCTTTTCTACGTCAACAGTGTTTTGTATGAGTTCATAGGTCTTTCTCGACATGCTTTCTATTTCTCCTAACCTCATCCCTATACTCCTGTACCTGTTCAAAGTTATGGCAATGCGTATAACTAACTTGTAAAATTCGAGTTGTTTAAATGTAGCTTCACTCGGCGATAGTAGCTCATAAAGCGTTCTTAGCTTTCTAGCCTTTTCTACAAACTCTTTCTCTCTTCCGTTTAAAACTAAAGTTTCTATGGCTTTGTCTACATCTTCTAACCCCTTTATATCAACCCCTCCAAGCATATCCTTTAGCTCCTCTATGCATTTCTCAAACTCTTCCTCAGAAGCCTTTACATCCTTAATTAGGAGAAGAGCTTCGTTTATGAAGTCTTTCTCAAAATGCTGTAAAGCACTCTTTAGATTCTTAGCTACTCCGATATAATCTACCACTAGCCCATATTCTTTCTTATCTCCATAAGGCCTATTGACCCTTGCTATTGCTTGAAGAAGCCTATGCTCTTTTAGAGGTTTGTAGAGGAATAGCACTAAAAGCCTTTTGGCGTCAAATCCTGTTAATAGCATATCGCTTACTATCAATATCTTCGGATAATCCTGCTCCTTAAACGAATCCCTAATATCCCTGTTTATTCTATCAAAATCCGAATGCCCAAAGCGCTTTACAAGTTCTTTCTTATAGCTTTCGACTAAGCTTGACTTCTCTCTTGCTTGATAGGTCATCACAATCTCAGAATATTTTGGGTCGAAATGCTTGTCCAGTTCTCTCTTAAATAAAACGCAGCTCTCTCTATCAACTGTAGCTATCATCGCCTTAAGACCTGTCTTCTCGATTTTTGTCTTGAAGTATTCAGCTATGTCGTTACTAACTTTCTCTATCCTTTCAGGGCTTTTAAGCAGTGCCAACTTAGGTTTGACCTTCTTCCTCCAAAGCCTTCTCTCTTCTGGCGTTAATTCATCAACGACTTCTTCCTCATACTTAGAGAGCTCCTCTATCTCTTTCTCTTTTAAGTGGAGGTCCGGCAGCCTAGCTTCATACCTTATCTCTATGGTGAAGCCGTCTTTGATAGAATCGGACATGCTATAACGATGTAAATATAGCTCGCCCTTCGGGGAAAACTTTTGGAACGTATTTCTTTCAGGTTTTGTTAAAGGCGTACCTGTAAAGCCGAATATGGTAGCGTTCTTAAATATACCCCTCATAACGTTTGCCAATACCCCATATTGGCTCCTATGGCTTTCATCGGTAAAGATCACTATGTTTTCTCTTTCAAGGTTTATCTCTCCTTTTTCATGAAGCTTCTTGAGCTTTTCGGGCTGGAACTTTTGGATTAAGCACGCAAATATCCCCCTTTTACCCTCTCTTTCTTTTCCTCCCCACTTTAGGACGTCAATGAGCTCTTTTACGCTCTTTATTTTCTCTATTTCGATGCCTAAAGGTCCAAATTCCTCATCTACTATCTGCGTTTGTAGATCTCTTCTGTCAACGACTATGAAGATCGTTGGTACCTTAAGCCTCGGATCTCTGAGAAGCTTCCAGGAAGAAAAAGCCATCGTCAGAGTTTTTCCCGAACCTTGCCAATGCCAAATTAGCCCAAGCTTCTTTTCTTTTTCTTCCAAAACCCTCTTGACTATAAGGTTGGTTGCTTCAAACTGCATGTACCAAGCCATTACCTTCTTGTAAACATCCCTATACCTTTTGATGAATATGAAATTCTCTACCAGGTCTATAAGGTTCTTCTTTGATAGCATCCCGAAGATCGTTGAATCTAAGTATGGAAATGTTTTGAGAGGATTAACATCTTCCTCTTTAAAAGGATAATAGCTCTTCCAAATCCCCTTATCCTTTTCTAACGAATCATCGTAACTTTCAGCGTAATAGTTGGGGAAATACTTTGTTTCATAACCGTCTGAGACTATGCAAAATTGAATGTACTTAAAAATGCTTGGTATAGCTTTTTCATATTCTAAAATTTGCTTATATGCATCATACCATGTCACTCCTTTCTCCGCTTCCAAGAATGGATTCTTTGTTTCTATCGCAACAAGAGGAATGCCATTAACGAAGAGGCATAGATCAAATCTCCTACTTCTATCTTCCTCCTTAACTTCAAACTCTTTAATTGCAAGGAAGTCATTATTCTCGGGCTTTTCAAAGTCAAATAAGTAAATCTGCTTTGGTATTTCCTCGCCATTCCTTTTTATTTTAAACGGAATACCGTTTTTAACGAAATTTAGGAAATTCTTTACCCCCTCAATACTGTTTGGGAGCAGAGAAAGAATAGAAAGAATATCCCTTCTTTCATCCTCACTTAATGTTATACTATTTATCCTTTCTATAGCTTTAAACAGCCTTTCCTTTAAGAAGACCTCTTCGAGAGATTCCCTCTCACCTTTTACACCTTTACCCCACTCAACAACTTCCCACCCTAAATCTTCTTTTAATCTTCTCCCGATATAATTTTGGAGGGTGCGCTCAGCTAGCATCACACTCCCCCTCCTTAAGGAAAATTGCCTTAGTATCAAGAAGCATTGCCAAGTATCTTATTAATTCGATAGTCAAGGACAGAAAAAGTTCTGTTGTAGTGCGCAGAGCTACCTCTGGATGAGGACCTCCATAGTGTAAAAAACTTCCAATGTTATTAATCAACTTTTTCATGTCATTCGGGAACTCACTGGAATCTTGTTCCGTTGATACTCTTATTTTTGGTAGAAGTTCGTTCTCCAATATTTCAAGCAAATTTCTCAGAGAAACTCTCGCGCCTTCAATGTCATTTTCTTCCAGTCTAAAATAGGCATTCCACAAGTAGCTAACTGCTTCATCAAGTGCGGGCCGGTCTAAGTATAATGAAAGTAAACTAGCTTCAATCTTTGTGAAAAACTCTAAAAACTTCTGTGCATCATACCCTATAGGCTTAACCTCTAAGGGAAGAAATGTTTTTGCATCATATTTCGTAATAATGCATGCTATGTAACTCTTTCCAAGGTTAAATTGAGATACTATTTCTTTAGATAAATATAAACAAGGCATCAATTTTTCGAGTGGTGCATACCAATAAGTTTTTGTTTTAAATCGAAGCTTCTTGAACGGCTTAAACCTCTTTATAAGCTTGTTCTGTTCATTTCTGTTTTGTATGAGGTAAAGCTTTACATCCCTATCTTCCTTTATGTAAGGAAAAACCTCAATGTTAGAGGCGAATACGACTGGCACATCAATTCACCTTAACTCGAACCTTTCCAGTAAGAAGCAAATCCATCAATCCTTGCTTGATTTTTTCTAGTCTTGCTTTTTCTTTTCTCTCAATTTCGAGCTTTTTATCAACGGTTGAAAGAATTTCGGCGATCCTTTGCTGTTCAAAATAATTAGGTAACGCTATTTTGAAATTTTTTATAATTTCTGCTGTGAGGTTAGCTTGCGTAGTTTGTTTCGCGTGCTTTTTAAGGAGGGGTTTCAAATGAGTTAGAAGATAAAAAAGAAATTCAACGTTTGTTTTCTCGTTATTAGGGAGAATGGCTAATATCGCTTGGTTTGTAGCTACTTCAATTTCATTAATAGCAATTGCTCCTATACTGCCATACATCGCAACGAGAAGCGATTTTACAGGAACTAACCATGCACTGGAATTTTTAAGTCCAGCTTCTGTTATTGATGTTAAAGTAGATTTAATATATTTATAAGAGCTCGTCATGTCTTCGATTTTAACGAACGGGATATTTCCATTATAGTATTCTTTTTTTGAAGTTAAAGGAGTTCCCCCCGCTTTAATTTTCGTACATACCTCGCCAAGTTTAACAACTTCCCAATCCTTTGGTATTCTTCCAATCTCAGTATCCTTAAATTCCTTATGCCCTATTCCTTTAGTTAGAAGCTCCTGCATTAAGCCGTTTTTCAAGCGTTCAGTCTTAGCTATGGCTTCATCAGTTTTCCGAATAGCTTTATCAACGGTTGAAAGAATTTCGGCAATTTTCTGCTGTTCTTCAAGAGGAGGGAGAGGCATGCTAAGATTTAGAAGCGATTCTTTGGTTAATTCTTTAAAGGTACTTCCGCCACTAAGATTTTCTAATGTATGTTTCTGGCTTAATAGGTAATAGTAATAAAATTCAGACAAAACTTTATCATATCTTTTTGGAATTAGACCTTTGCAACCTTGATTAAAAGTTGAAGGTTTTTTGAGCACTGCTACATATCCGACTGGTGCCCGAGTTGAAATTATAATCGAACGCTCCGGCATGAGAGTTAAAGTAGTTTCTTTTAACGCGCTTTCTGTTATTTTTCTTTCGCTGTCATTAACATATATCGTTTGATTTAATTTGCTTAAATCAGCTGGAGTTAACCAATTTATAGTTCCTCCATCCCAATATTTTTTATCTCTAGTTGAAGGAGTGGTACCCGTTACGACATCAAATAAATCATATACCTTTTTAACTTCCCACTCCTTTGGAATCCTCCCAATTTCTGTATCCCTATATTCTGTTTCTTTGTAAAACATCATTTCAACACCTTGCTTAACTCATTAATGTATTCTTCAATCTTCTTTGCAGTTTCTTGTCTTTCCTTTTCAAGTTCTTTCAATTCAAAAAATTCTTTAAAAATATCAACAGAATCTTTTTCTTCTACTGGAACAACATAAAGTGTTACATTCAAGTTATAGTCGTTTCCAGCAATTTCTTCCTTATCTACTACTTTTGAGAACCCTTCGATGTTGGTAAACTTTCGGTAAGCTTCCACAATTTTATTGATGTTCTCTTTTGAAAGTGCGTTTAACCTCTTAAGCGAAGGATGAGGTATATACTCGTTTGATGCATTTATGAATAGTATTTTGTTTTTCCTTTCTGGTGATTTGTTTTTGTTAAAGATTATTATTGCACCAGGTGCTCCAGTATTATAAAACAGTTTTTCAGGTAGAAGTATAACACATTCAATCCAATCTTTCTCTACAATCTTGCTCCTTATGGATCTTTCAGCTCCTCCTCTAAACAAACATCCATTATCTATTACTAGCCCAATTCTTCCATTTTCCTTTGCAGAAGCTAGCATATGTTGAACCCAAGCCCAATCTGCTGTGTTGTTTGGAGAATAGCCAAATGAAAACCTTTCTTTAAAATCTGCTCTCTTTAAAATCTCCTCTCCATATCCATCTTCATTCCAAGGAACATTAGCTATAACTACATCAAACTGCTTTAACCTTCCTCCTTCAGTATGCCTTGGATACAACAAACTATCGCCAAACTCTACAAAAGCATCAGTAATCCCATGGGCTACCAAATTCAGTTTGCAAAGACCGTAAATGTCGGAATTATACTCTTGACCGTAAAGCAGAAGCCTCTCTTCCTTACCATATTTCTCTCTTACATACTTATGCGAGATTATGAGCATGCCACCAGAACCGCAAGAAGGATCGTAAACACTTTCTCTAGGCTTTGGGTCGAGAATGTTAACTAAGAGTTCGATAACCTCCCTCGGAGTGTAAACCTCACCTTCCTTAGCTTGAGTTGGAGCAAATTTATATAATATATGCTCGTAAGCGTCTCCAATTATATCGCTTGAAACATATTTATTGCTGAAATTGTATTGGTTGAATAGCTCAACTAGCTGCCTTAGCTTCTCCCTATGTTCTTGGCTTGTGAAGCCTAGAAAGCTAAACTTATCTATAACCCCTTTTAACTCTGGGTTTAGCTCTGCGATCTTTATTAATGCATTTGAAAGATTTTCTGGAAGTTTCTTAATATCCCCAGTTATACTGTCCCACAGCAAGTCCCTCCTCAAATAAAAAGTGTGGTAAACTTCGTTCTCTGCCTCTTTTTCAGCTGATTTCTCATCTAAATATTTCATAAATTCTTGCTTTTTCTCTTCAAACTCCTCTTGCCAAGTATCGCTTATCCTCTTCAAAAAGAGAAGGACGAGAATAAACTTATAGTCTGTAGCGGTCCTTATAATATCGGCTGCTTTATCAACGAGAGAATTTATTTCTTCACGTGTAATATTTTTTGGGAACAATGCTTTTTGAACCAATTTCTTATTCCTCCACGCTTCCTTTAAAATGAACATTAGCAGGACCTATTCTTTTTGACTTAACATGACCTTCGTGCCCCAAAGCTCTAAGATATCCCGATAGGAATTTTTTATTTTTGCCTAGCTTTTTAGCTAAATATTTAACAGTCTGCCCAGTGTCATTTTCCAAACATTTATTCCCATGATCCTTATTCATCAATAGCTCAATTATTAAATTAAGAGGCCTAGTTTTTAAATATTTTCGCAAGCGTCCTTTGTTTCCTTCTTTTCAAAATTGTACTTTTTAAGCGAACTTTATACATTTTAATCGTGAGTTTTAAGTCTTCTTCTGCACCTAATTTCAACGAAAAGAAAGAAAACGCGCGGGATCGATCTAACCGCATTGAAGCACACGACGCTTTCGGTTTAGGAAGAAGCCATAAAATTCATTCAAGCACACGGGTTAGTGGTCGAGCACGTTCTAGAACTAATAAAGAAGCTAGCATTACGCGAAGGCGCGATTAAGATCGACGTGGGTCTTTTCATGGACTACAACGAGGTAGACGACGGAAACCCGTGGATAGTTTTCAAAATCAATGTTTGCTTTTTCTGGTTATCCGTTTTTTAAGTCGATACCGCAGTCGCATTAGACGAAGAACTAGCACGCGCTCTTCTTGATCTTCCAGCGTTCTTTACAGTAAATTGCCATCACGCATAACCCATTTTCTCTAACCATTTTTTTGACTTAGACATTCTGTCTTTTGTTCAAAAACACGGAGAAAACAAATTGCCAAAAATCTGTTTAGTAAAAAGACGGGGCAGTAGCGTTCTGGTTGGGATTCGAACCCAAACAAGGTGCTTTTCGGCACCCGCACTACCCTTATGCTACCAGAACGCTACCCTTCAATTATACAAAAACACTTTATAAACCTCTAAAAGAAAAACATGAACAACCCCACATGCCTTTCACACTACTTTAGTCACTCTTCACTTTTCCACAATGATTTCGGAATTTCAAAAGAAGGTGCAACAGTTGATTCGATAATATAAATAGGCATCCCGAGTTGATCGTAAAATTTCAAAGAACGCTTGATAGATGTTATTGCAATTTTGAAAGACGCAACCGTCCCGTCCTTGAGCCTGTAAATGTTCGGTTCTTCGTATTCAACCTTTTCAACGCGCACTGCCTCTGTTCCAGCATCAGCAAGAGCCCGCGGAGAAGGAGCAACGTTCAAACCTTTATCGCGAAACAAAAGTTTTGCTCTTTCTAACTCTTTCACGTCTTCCTCTGTTAAACTTACCCTGCAAACCCGATAGCCCGATTGCAACGCGTTGTTCTCTAAAATTTCTGAAATGTTCAAACCGTCTTTCAAGTAGTCGCGCAATGCGTCGCGGACAAGCGCGGAAAAGTTAATAGGCTCTTCGTCAACGTGCTTAAAATTGTAGAATGCAACGTAACGTTTTGCTTTCTTAACCCAACCGTCCTCAAGGTTGAAGAATACGTTTTGCACGATAAATAATATATATGCTGTTTATAAGGAGGGTGTAGAAAATGAGAACGATTTAGCTATGATTAGTGCCGCATTATGTTGCACTATTTAGCTACAAATGGTGTCGCATTATGTTGCACTAGTTAGCTACGATTTGTTCTCATTTTCTACGGGGTGTAGAAAATGAGAACGATTTAGCTATGATTGGTGTCGCATTATGTTG
>OFEH01000400.1_pt1 | contig 15040 bp, 16 predicted proteins | sample 1521031 | NCBI WGS metagenome assembly OFEH01 (sample SAMN05518350, study PRJEB24110) | hypersaline lake metagenome | isolation source: Grendel Spring, Yellowstone National Park, Wyoming, USA | place: USA:Grendel Spring, Yellowstone National Park, Wyoming, USA | collected 2011-11-16
GAGGCTATAAAAGAGAAAGATTATTACCCTCCTATTATCAACATTGTTTTTTATCATGGAAAAGGTGAATGGAACATTCCTACATCTTTACCAGTATTAGAAGAACAAAACTTAGAAAAATACGTATCTAAGCTAAACTATATACTTATAGATCTAAACAAGATATCAGATGATGATATTATAAGTGAGGCATACCAAGATCTTTGCACACAGTGGGCCTTGCTTGCAATGAAGCATATATTTGATAGCATAGAAAGCTTTATGAGAGTATTTGAGCTTATAGCTTATTATATACTGAGTCATGATTATATAGAAACATCTCATTGCATATTTTTAACGCTTGATTATATTGTATCTGTGAAAGACAACGCTGAAGAGGTTGAGAGTATTTTAAAAGAACTAACAGGAGGTGATGAAAAAGTTATGACACTAACAGAAAAGTGGATGATGGAAGGATTGCAAAAAGGATTGCAAAAAGGATTGCAAGAAGGATTACAGAAAGGTAAGCAAGAAGGATTACAAGAAGGATTACAGAAAGGATTAATTAAAGCTAAAAAAGATGATGTTAAGAGTGCTATTCTTATTAAGTTTAAAGTGCTGCCAAAAGAGCTTGAAGAGAAGATAGAAACTACAGATGATATACAAACTTTAGATGAGATGTTTAAGAAGGTGATACTTGCTGGTAAGATTGAAGAGATTTTGTAAGCTCATATACATAACTTCAAACCCTCAATACTATATTTGATAAATCCATCACTGCAAATTTAAGATTTAAAATTAAGACAGTGTATATAAATCTATCCAATCCAAGTTTAAAACATGTAAAACATGATCCATAATCATTTTATTGTAAAGCTCTGGGAATTTTTTAAACTTTTCGTATTTTTGAAGAATCATAGATTTTGTCTCTTGGCTAAGTAAATCCCACTCTTTTTCGAAAATCTGCTTTTTTATTCGGTTTAAAGTGCTTGCAGCTTCTTCTTCTGTGGTAGGATAAGGGATTTTGTCTAAATTTATATTGTATTTTTTGTCTAGACCGGTGTATTTAAGGCGTTTTATATGCAAATCAAATCTTCCTATATACCAATGTTCATCGGAATTTGCCCACATCCTTCTTATAAAATCTGTGATAGAGGTATTTATATCGTTATCACACATAAAAAGCATAGCCTTTCTTCTTTTAAACTCTGGAAGCCTATACATATATTTTTCTATACCACTTATTATCACTTCTTTAGGAACTTTCTTTTTTAAAATATGATCAAGATAAAGCTCTTCTGCATAAGAAAGATAAAAACTGCTTTGCTTTAAATCAAGGAAAAAATCTTTTATAGCTTGAAAATCTTCTATGTTTCTATTATCTTGGTCTAAAAATTTATCTTTGATAACGATATCTTTTTCATTATCTTTCATATTTAACTTTGGTTTATATCATCTAAGGCTTGTTTTATGGCTTTTATTTGAATTAAAATACTCTCTAAATCTTTTAAAGGTATAGAGTTTGGACCATCGGACAGCGCCTTTTCTGGATTTGGATGCGTTTCCATAAAAACCCCGTCTACACCCACTGCCACAGCAGCCCTTATAAGATACGGCACAAATTCCCTTTGACCCGAAGAAGACCCACCTGCACCACCAGGAAGCTGAACACTGTGAGTAGCATCAAATATAACGTTTGCATACTGTCTCATAATAGGTAGCGATCTCATATCCACTACAAGGTTGTTATAGCCAAAGGAGGAACCTCTTTCTGTAAGGTAAAATGTAGCGTCTTTGTTTTTTGATTTTAGCTTATCTATTATATGCTTAGTGTCCCAGGGAGCTAAAAATTGTCCTTTTTTAACGTTCACACTTTTACCAGTTTCTGCAGCGGCAAGAAGTAAATCCGTTTGCCTACATAAAAAAGCCGGTATTTGAATGATATCTACCACCTCTGCCACAGGTTTTACTTGATAAGTTTCATGCACATCCGTGGTAACTGGCATAAAAAATTCTTCTTTTATTCTTTTTAAAATCTCGAGACCTTTTTCAAGACCAGGTCCTCTATAGGAGCTTACAGATGTTCTATTGGCCTTATCAAAAGAAGCCTTAAATACAAAATCAAACTCCTTATACTTCAAAGAAAGCTCTTTTAGATGAGAGGCCACTTCAAAGCAAAGCTCATAAGACTCTATTACACAAGGACCAGCTATTATAAGAAATTTCTTTTCCATCAAAAAACTCCGTAAGTTTTTCAAAACCACCCATCTCAAAAGCCCCTACAAAACAAACGGCTTCGCCTTCTTTTAAGTTTAAAATTATATTCTCTACATCAAAACTTGGTTTATCAAAATATCCTTCATAGGTTTTGTAAGCTTTTATACTAGATATATCTTTTATAGGGCTTTTAGAGATTATCAAAATACTGGAATCTTTATAAGAAAGCTCTGATTTTATATGTGCTTTTATCTTTTTGGCATTGAGAAGTTTTTCTTTATACTCCTCATCTACTATAAAACACGGTGAAACATCTTTGTTTACCACAAAATCTTTTGAAAAGATTATTTTTACATTTTGTTTCGTAAGGTATAAAACATCTTCTTTTGAAATAGAAAAATCTATATTTGCCTTTACAACACCGTTGGTAGGTTTTGAATAATACCTTATGTAGGAGAGGATTGGCTCATCATCTACAAAGATATACCCATTAAGTAAATCCCAACCTAAGAAGCTAAAGTTTATCTCTTTTGTATAAAATCCCATTGACTCTGCTAAAAGCCTAATATTTTTTATAAAAAGAAGCTCTTCTTTGGAACCAGGGCTAATCTTTGCCCACATAAAAAGCTCTGTATCTGGTTTTTGATTAAAAAGCCCATGTATGCATCCGCAATAATCTTGGGAGTATATTTCGTTTAGTTTTGTAAGCTCGTGCATTATCTGAACCCCACCACCCTTTCTATAATCTACGCTTATAAAATCTATACCGTACTCCTTAGAAAAGATAGAAGCTACATGATTTATTTGATTTATACTTTTTTTGGGACTCATCAAAAGCGTAGTGGTAATAGCTTTAGCACCCAAACTTCTTGCAATCTCAAAAGACTCTTTTAATCTTATATCAAAACAAACTTCACAGCGCTTACCCTTTTCTGGTTCTTTTTCAAGACCTTCTACCGCCAAAAGCCATACATCATCGTCGTAATTCCCCTCTATAAGAGGTATTCCAAGCTTTTCACATACTCTTTTTGTTTCTACTAGCCTCAAATCGTACTCTGTTTTAGGATGTATGTTTGGATCGTAGAAAAACCCTATCCATTCGTAGTCTTTGTAATCGTTTTTTAGCTTTTCTAAAAAGTATATACTATCTGGTGCACAACATATATGAACAAGTCCTTTCATTTCTGAACTCCCAACTTCAACACAAGATTTCCACTTTTAATCTCGTAGTCCTTTATTATAACACGCTCTTTAAACTGATTTGGCACCTTGGTATAAAGCTCGGATGCCTTTATATAAGGCCAGAAGTTTATATAAGGCTTTCCATCTATCACCTCAAAAGCGTTTGGTAAAAGCTCTATATCTTTTTCTAAAAGCATATCAAACCCAATAGCCCTTTTACCAGCTTTTCTATCGTTTATAAAATATTCCCCTTCTTTTAACCTCATTTTATAATCTTTGCTAAAAGCCAAAAACTTCTTTTTTACCACCACATCCATTACATGTGGCTCTAAATAAACCGGGACTCCCAATATATTTTCTAACTCTTTTTGATTTATCGGGAAATCTATGGTAGCTTCCATTAGGTTGCCAAAGTTTATTAAGTCTTCTGCAAAAATTCCCATGCTATAATATTAACTATGGTATCAAACTATGCAATAGTTTTAATCACAACAAAAATTATAAGGTCTATTTAACAGTCCATCTGAACTTATCAAACGTTTTATATCAAAACGATTTTGACTCAAATCCGTTCTAATAGAAAACGACTTTTATTTTTAAGTATTAAGCTTTTCTAAAAGAAGACCTTTAAAGGTGTTGTAGATTAGTTTAAAGTTAAACAAAGCTGTATCTTTTATAGAAGATTCTAAAGCACTTTGAAAATAATCTTCAAGTTTTTCAATAGATATTTTGTTCTTCACAGCTACAGCTAAAGCGTCTTCTATATCTTGGTTTGTGCCTCTTCTTAATTTCATTAAAATAAAATCGTATGGATTTAATACGCTTATTTTTAGATTTTCATCTTTATAAATCTCTATAGTTCTTTGTCTATAGCCTTTTGGCATAGATATCACGCTCCATCCGCTTATATTTTCAGAAAGATCGCTTACATAACCCATATTTTTTAACTCAAGATATATCTTTTCTACATCTCCTCTTATCACTTCTGCATCTATATCCATTGTAATTCTATAATCAACACCATAATAAACTAAAGCCTGAGCTCCCACTATTATTATCTCCAACGGTTCTCTGGTCTTTATGGCGATATCTTTAAAAACGCTTATTATATCCATTCAAAGAGCTCTCAAAACTTCAAAAAATCTCCTCACATCCTCGTTTGATATCTTTTTATCTACAAATGGTAAAGGCTTTTTCCTTTTTATAAGATAGCTATAGTTTGAATATATAACGCAGGCTTTTTCAAAATACTCCCTAAGTTCTTCTGTGACATACTTTTCCCAATCAACATCATCGTTAAATACTATCTCATAGGGCAGTATACTTTTACCAGCTCTATTTGAAATAAGCTCTTCAACGCTTGCCCTATCTTTACCATACAAGTTTTTTAACTTTAAATCAATCTCCATATGTTTTATTATATGCTATAATATTAACTATGGTATCAAACTATGCAATAGTTTTAATCACAACACCAAAAGATAAAGCAAAAGATATTGCTAAGTTTATAGTGCAAGAAAAGCTTGGGGCTTGCGTTAACATAATAAGCGGTGTAGAATCTATATACTGGTGGAAAGGAGAGATCGAAACCTCAGAAGAATCTCTTCTTATTGTAAAAACCCTAAAAGAAAAGATTGTGCTTTTGATAGAAAAGGTAAAAGCTATTCACCCATATACAGTACCAGAGATTATATCACTTAACATAGAATCTGGTATAGAGTCTTACCTAAAATGGATAGAAGACTCAATTGGATAGATAAGTTTTTTTGAACCATCTATTAAATATCTCCACCGCCCAGACGTGGTGTTTGTAAGCTTTTGAATTACCATTTTCATATAAAAATCTCAAAAACCCTTCGTCAAAAAATCCATGTTCTTTGTTTATCTTAAGCCAATCTTCCAAAAAGTTTTTCTTTTCTTTGTAAAACCATTCTATAAATGGATAAGAAAATCCCTTTTTCCTTCTATACACTATCTCTTCTGGTAGATATTTTATAGCTATTTTCTTAAGAAGGTGTTTGTTTTGGTTTGATATACGAAGAGCTGGGTCTACATTTAACACAAGCTGATGAAGTTCATGATCAAGCATAGGTGCTCTTAGTTCTACAGAATGAGCCATAGCCATTTTATCCACTTTCATCATAAGCACCTCCCCTATCCACATATACATATCTACAAAGTAATACCATATAGATATATGATGATGAGAAAAAGGCTCAAATCTTTTTGAAAATAGCTCAATATTATCACTCTCATAAGAAAATCTTAAAAACCTTTTAAGCTCATCGTTTGTAAAACACTCCCCTATAGTCCTAAAGATAATCTCATCTTTTAAAGCTCTTTTTAAAAGCTCCGATGCTTTAGACAAGTCTGAAAGTGATTCTAATATAAGTTCTTTATGAGGTTTTTTTAGGATTTTACCAATATCTTCATAGTTTAGATACTTATAATAAAGATCGTATCCAAAAAATAGCTCATCAGAACCCTCTCCAGAAAGGGCAACTTTTATACCGTTTTGTTTGATGTAAGAAGATATAACGTATGTGGGCAAAGTGGCAGGATCGTTTATAGGCTCATCTAAAAAATAAACCACCTCATCTATTTTCTCTATAAAATCCTTTGAGTTTATGCTGATAGGATGATGGCTTGATCCAATAAACTTTGAAACTTTCAAAGCCCAATCAAGCTCGCTGTAGTGCTCATACTCGCTGTACCCTATAGAAAATGTGTTTATATTTTTGCCAAATGTTTCTTTGGCAATCTTTGAATACAAAGCGCTTACAAAAGAAGAATCAAGACCTCCAGAAAGAAGCGATGCCACTTCCACATCTCCCACAAGCCTAAGCTCAATAGATTCTATAAGCTTATTTTCTATATCTTTTAGTATTTGATCTTCGTTTTGATAGCTTTTGGAAAGATAATCAAGGGGATTGTAATACTCTTTTATACTAAGCCCATTTTTATCTAAAATCCCAAAACAAGAAGGAGGAAGCTTATATATACCCTCATACATAGTCTTTCCATAAGAAGGGGCCAAATATCTAAAATAATCTGCCATAGAATCTTTATCTGGAAGTGGCGTTTTGTCAAAAAACTCAAGCAGTGCTTTTATCTCCGATGAAAATAAAAAGTTATCTTTTATAAAAGTATAATAAAAGGGTTTTTTACCAAACCTATCCCTTGCAAAAAAAGAGATTTTTTATCTGCATCGTATATACAAAAAGAAAACATGCCTCTTAGTTTGCTAAGGACCTCTACACCAAAATATCTATAAGCTTTTAAAAGCACTTCGGTGTCCGAAGATGAGTTAAAGTTTATTCCTTTTGATATTAAAAAATCCCTTATGGACTTGTAATTGTAGATTTCGCCGTTAAAAACGATAACGTTGTTTGTTTCTTCATCCACCATAGGCTGATTGCCCAAAGGAGATAAATCTATGATAGAAAGCCTTCTATGGCCAAATATGATATATTCGTTTTGGTAGATACCATGAGCATCTGGTCCTCTATGAGCTATTTTATCTAAAGCTTTTTTAAAAAGATTTGTATCTATAGATGCTGGATTTCCAAAAAGTCCCAATATACCACACATATCAATATCTTTTTAGGTCTTTGGCTTTTAAAATAGTATCTGTTAGAAAATCTAAATCCACCTTCATAGAACCCCAAACGTTTTGAGCAAGCTCATCGAAGCGTTTTCCTATAAGCTTTAAAGCGGTATTTACCAAAGAGTCTTTGTCGTTTACCTATTTCATAAGCCCCACATCTACTACATACTTATCGTAATGACTTATAAAGCTTCTTGTGGATATAACAGGTGTTCCAAAGTAAGTGGCTTCAAGGTTTATGGTACCGCCTCCTCCGATAAACAAAGATGCGTATGCAAGAAGATGCTGTATCTTGTATTTTTTTTCTAATATGATGGCAAAATCAAAAAGCTCTTTTAAGGGCTCTGCCTCGTATCTTGGTATTATTACAAACGTTGCATCTATTTTATCTTTTAGTTCTAAAAGCCCATCATACAAAAGGCTGTATTTTTTCATCACGTAAGAGGCTTTAAACTCCTCTTCTCTTACCACTATAATGGGTTTATCTAAAGTTATCTTCATTACATCCTTTACATAGTCTATATCTGGTTTAAAATCATAAAGCCATATCAAAGGATCTATGAAATCGTATGTATAAACCTGATCTTTTTCCAAAGCAAACCTATAAAATATCTCATCTGGCACCACGAAAGGTTTTAAGGCCACAGTAGAAAGAGGAAGCGTAAGCCTTGCCTGAGGCAGGGCTTTTTTAAAATCATACTTGTAATCAGACAAAGGTATATCGTAAAAATTTACTATAGGTATACCAAGACCGTAAGCCACTCTGTTGGCATCTACAGAGCATATGCTTACCATAATATCTGGATTGTACTTATCAAGAAGTTTTGTCATTTGATACATTCTTTCTATGCTCGCATGAAGCTTACCGTTTAGAGTACCGCCCCCAAATCCCCCTATAACTTCGTAAGGAATATTAAGCATATCAAGGAGCTCTACAATCTCCTCATAGCCTTCTGATTTTCTGGTGGTAATTAAAACACGCTCCCCTTGGCTATCAAATTTTTTTATAATTGGACTAAAAAAAAGAGCTGCTTTAGGTGTTACTATATCAAACCATATCATTCAACATATTATAACAAATTATATTTTATCTTCTAAAAAGAATATTTAGCAATATTGTTAGTAAAATACTTAAAATTATAGAACTCACCAAAGGAAAGTAAAACACAAAGTTTCCATTTTTATAAACAATATCCCCCGGAAGCCTTCCTAAGGGTATGTTTAATTTTCCAAATATAATTATCAAAAGCCCGAAACCAATGAGTATAAAACCAAATATTATTAGGAGTTTTGCAAGTTCGTTCATAGCTTTACCTCTATAGGGTAATTTTCTGTAAAGCAAGCATCACAAAAAGAATCTGGTTCTTGAACAGACCTCATAAGCCCTTCTAAGGATAAATATTTTAAAGAATCGGCTCCTATAAACCTTCTTATATCTTCTACAGACATATGGCTTGCCATAAGCTCTTCTTTTGTGGGCGTGTCTATACCGTAATAACAAGGCCCTATAACCGGTGGAGAAGCTATTCTCATGTGTACTTCTTTGGCTCCGGCTTCTTTTAAAAGGTTTACTATACGCTTTGATGTAGTCCCCCTTACAATAGAATCATCTATCACCACTATGCTTTTATCCTTTATAATACCTTTGTTTGGATTTAGCTTCATCAAAACGCTTAGATTTCTAATATCTTGAGTAGGAGCTATAAATGTCCTTCCTATATAGTGATTTCTAACAAGTCCCATTTCATAGGGAATATTTTTATATTGGCTATATCCTATGGCTGCTGGCATACCAGAATCCGGTACTGGAATCACTATATCTGGAATTATATCGTCCTCTTTAGCAAGTTCCATACCCATTTTCTTTCTAACGTTGTAAGAGTATTCAGAAAATATAAAACTATCAGGTCTTGCAAAATATACATGCTCAAAGATGCATTTTTTTGGTTTTGGGCTTTTAGCAAAAAAGTAAGTTCTTATACCGTTTTCATCTACTATAGTGATTTCCCCAGGCTTTATCTCACGCCAATAATCTGCTTCTATAATATCAAAAGCACAGGTCTCAGAGGCAAATACGATAGCGTCTTGACGTCTCCCCATCAAAAGCGGCCTAAAACCAAGAGGATCCCTAGCGGCTATAAGCTTACCGTTTATTATCATAAGTATGCTATAAGCTCCCTCCACAAGCTTTAAAACACTAACAAGATAAGGTATAAGCTCTTCATCCAATATATGAGCATTTATAGATGTATCTTTTTCTACTACATCTAAAAGCCCTAAAAACACCTCTGTATCAGAAGAGCATTTTAACTCTACCTTGTTTGCAACAAGAAGCCTTCTTAGAAAGTTATAGTTTGTAAGGTTTCCGTTATGAACTATAGCCACTTTCCCAAACCCTTTACTTTCTCTAACTATAGGTTGAATATTTTGAACAGAACCACCACCTGCAGTAGAATATCTAACGTGAGATATAGCTACCTTACCTTTTAAATTTTTTAACTCTTCTTTGGAAATGGCCTCCAGCACAAGGCCTTTGTTAGCAACTCTTTTAATATCATCCTCATAATAAGAGCATATACCAGCGCTCTCTTGGCCTCTATGCTGCAGAGCGTATATACCAAAGTAAGCAAACGTTGCTGCCTTTGGGAAATCTAAAGTTTCCTCTTCGTTCAAATAAACGCCAAAAACACCGCACATCAATTATAATATAAATGATTTTTGTTAAAAAGTTATGGCAAATTTTATAACTACTCTTAGAATATTTTGTGGCATAGTGGCCTTTTACTTTATAATATCTTCTCACTACTTTATAGCTCTTATAACATTTAGTATAGGAGCAATATCGGATTGGTTTGATGGCTCCGTTGCAAGAAACAACAACGCTGTCACAGAGTTTGGAAAAGTGTATGACCCTTTTGCAGATAAGATCTTAGTTTTAACAGCGGTTATGGGGCTTTTATACAAACATATGTTAAACCCCTATGCAGCTACGTTTTTGATGATAAGAGAACTAACGGTATCTTTTCTAAGAAGCATAGCAAAAAATAAAGACAAAGGGGCTATTTTAAGTGGAAAAATAAAGGCGTTTTTTGAGATGTTTAGTATCATTGTAATACTTCTTGGTGAGGTAAAATTTGGTAATATGCTTTTCGATATAAGCCTTATTTTTGCATATATTTCTTTGTATGGTTATTTAAAAGGATGGTTTTATGAGTGATATAATAGAGATTTTTGGCAAAAAACATACCGCCCACGGATTAAATTTTTACCTCACGCACTTTGACCTTTTGGCAAAATGCCTTGATAGAGACCACTACGCTTTCTTGGTGGGAGGATACGTAAGAGATAGAATAATAGGAAAACCAATAGACAAAAGTGTAGATGTGGATATTATAACCACTCAAGAACCAATAACCGTTGCAAACCGTTTTAAAGAACTTCTTTTCCAAACATACAACATAAAAGCCGATGTATTTGAGTTTGAAAAAAAAGAACCTTGGATAAAAAGAAACAAAATAGCCACTATAGTATTTAACGAAGGAAGTTTCAAATATAGATTTGATATAGCAATATTAGAAAGTGGTAGATTAAAAAGTTTTTTTGGTCTAAGACCAAGCCCTGAAGAGTGGGAGAAGATCCTTGAAAAAGATTTAAAAGATAGAGATTTTACCTGCAACGCAATAGCTGTAAACTTAGATGATGTACTATCTGTGGGGGCTCAGCAAACTATTCTTTTTGATCCAACTGGCGGTATAAAAGACTTAGAAAATGGACTTGTAAGAGCAATATCTTATGAAAATCTCAAAAAAGACCCTATAAGGCTTTTAAGGGGAGTGAGAATAGCAAACGAGCTTGATTTTGATTTAGAAGAGGGTTTTATAAATTTCTTAAAAGAAAACCATACACTTATAAAAACCAGTGCAAAAGAAAGGATAGCAGTAGAGTTTTTTAAGCTTTTAAGATTAAAAAAATCCTACAAGGGAATGGAGCTTCTTTTTGAGACAAATGCCATTTACAGCATAATACCATATTTAGAGGATATAAAAAAAGTTTCAAATCAAGGGCATCATCACATATACCCCCTTGATAAACATACGTTAAAAGTCTATGAGTATGCGGATAAAATCCTTGAAAATGAGGATGTAAACTTTGATAAAGAGCTTTTAGATTTTATAAAAAGCCAAATACCAGCCTATCAATTTTTAGGGGATTTTGGCACAAAAGAGGCTATAAAACTAAGCGCTTTACTACACGACATAGGAAAGCCTCACACCATGAAAATAGATGAAAAAGGTAACATCACCTTTTACGAGCATGACAAAGTAGGAGAAGAACTAACAGCAAAAATATCTAATGAGCTTACCTTTGGAGAAGATCTTTCAAGGTTTTTACAAAAAATGGTAAGAATGCACCTTAGGATATTTTATCTAAGGGAATCTTTGGAGCATCTCACGCCAAGAGCCTATGGAAAGCTCTTAAGAGAAGTAGAAGATGATATATACCCTCTTATGATACTAACTATAGCAGATGCCTTGGGATCTAAAGACGATGAGCCCACTATGAAAGCTTTAGAAAAAACCATAAAAAATATAATAGAATTTAAATTAAAAAATGTACCAAAGCCTATAGAACCACTTCTTAGTGGAAAAGATATAATGAATATACTAAATATACCAGAGGGGCCTACCATCGGGCTTTTAAAAAATAAACTATTAGACCTTCAATACGAAGGTGCAATAAAGACAAAAGAAGAAGCGATAGAATGGCTTAAAAAAGAAGGTGAACATATAAATATATGAAACTCTGGGACCTTTATGAGGGCAAAGACTACAAGATAAACCCCACTTTAGATAGAATACTAAAAGCAAGAGACTACGTAGGAAACCCAGAAAAACACTATAAATCCGTAATAGTGGGCGGTACCAACGGCAAAGGCTCTACCTGCGCTTTTTTAAATTATCTTCTGATAGAGCATGGCTTTAACACCGGATGGTTTGTATCTCCTCATCTTGTTAGAGAAAACGAAAGATTAAGAGTAAACAACATTCATATAAAAGATGAAGAGTTAGAATACTATGTCAAAAGCCTAAAACCTGTATTTGAAAAATTTGAGCTAACTTACTTTGAAGCTATAACTCTGATAGGGCTTTTATACTTTAAAGACAAAAATGTAGATATAGTAGTATGGGAAGTAGGAATGGGCGGAAGATGGGACGGCACCAGAGCCTCTTCACCTTTTATTGGGGTTTTAACAAACATAGGAAAAGACCATATGAAATGGCTTGGCAACACCGTAGATAAAATAGCAGCAGAAAAGCTTGAAATAGCAAACGGCACAAAAGCACTCCTAATAGGAAACAACAGATACCCACTATACCCAATGGCAACAGAAAAAGTAAAAGAGCAAAACACAAAGCTTTTTGTAGCAGGGGAGGATTTTGAATACAAAGGTTATGTAGATAAGCATAGCACTTATATAGAAGAGTTTAATTTTTTAGATTTTAACATGAAAAGCCTAAAACTTGGGCTTTGGGGCAAACATCAAATAGACAACGGAGCTTTGGCATTGGCATCGTTTCTTAGTATACCTACGGTAGAAGCTCTATTTAAACCAAAAGAAGAGCTTATAAAAAGGGCGTTAGAAAAAACCTATTGGGAAGGGCGTATGGAGATTTTAAGAGAAAAACCCCTTATAATGATAGATGGAGCTCACAACGTAAGTGCTTTGGTAAAGATTATAAAAGATATAAAAGAACATTTTGATATAAAGCTTGTGATGGGAAGTTTAAAAGACAAAGAATGGCAAAAAGAGTTAGATATACTAAGAACTTACTTTGATGAGATTACGTTTGTACCCATTCACTACAAAAGAGCAGAAGATATAGATAATATGCTAAATTATGCAAAAAGTATAGGTTTTAAAACCCATACTTTAGAAGACGCAAAAGATATTTTAAATCTAAAAGATGATGTATTTGTCTTTGGTTCTTTGTATCTTCTTGGTGAGTTAAAAAGAGCTTTGGAAAAATCATAATTTAAATATTCTTTTCTATCTCATTTATTACGCTTTTTATAACAGGTAGATATTTCTTAATATTTTGAAAAATCTTATCGGCAACCTCTTCGTGATAAGTGTGAGATGTAAGATTTCGATCGTCTATTGCCTCTAAAAGTGTAACAACATCCTGAGAACTTAGATAGCCAGACCCGAAAAAATCTCTTATACAAGATTTTGGAGATCTGCATTCTATTCCTTCTTTTAATTTTAAAAACTCTTTAACAGTTTTCCATAAAATCTCTATGGTAAACTCAAACCGCTGTATAGTAGAATCTCTGAAAAACGAATAATCGGCGGTATTTTGAGAGTTTATAGTTTTATCGTAGGACTCTTTTAACCTTGAAAACGCATTTTTTAAATCTGACAACAATCTATCTAAAGCCATCTTTGTCCTTTTTCGTAAACTATAGGTTTAAGATGAGGTGCCATCTTTAAATCCACAAAATCCACCTTGTAAGGAAGCGTGCTTTCTTCTATTATATATCTTAACAAAGTCAAATACTCTGTTATATCCTCTTCTGTGTCAATAGCTATATCAACATCGGAAAAATCTGAATTGTTTCCATAAGCCCTAGAACCAAACAGATAAATTTTTACATTCTTATCTTTGAAATAATCTTTTAAAAACTCTTTTAAATCTTCTATAGTTTTTATCTTAAAAGCCATAAACTGGTATAATAGTATAGCATGATCATATACGTAAAAGCGTTTTGGAGGTGCACAACAGTTGCTATTTTTTGTAAATGAAGAAAAAGAAAAAACAATAGAATTAGCAGAGGATTTGGTGGCAATATTAACTTCATTTGCTACAAAAATATACGGAAAAAGAGGATCTAAAAACAAATGATAACTTTACAGTGCTTGCTTGAGTTTCAAAATAAGCAAGACAAAGAGATTGTATTAGATTTGATGTGTAGATTTTCATCAGCAATGAGATATGCATACAAAAGATTATTGGAAGGTGAAAAAAGAAAAGATTTAAAAAAGATACTATCAAAACTATTTAACATAAACACAAGATACTCAGATGATGCTATTCTTTTAGCACAGTCTATGATTTCATCATACAAAGAAAGAGGGCAAAATCCAAAGAAAATCATATTTGGCTCAAGAAAGTTATTTGAGCAATTAAGCAGAAATCATTTAACAGGTAAAATAAAAGAAAAACTAAAAGTGAAGTGGAAAGAAAGTAGACAAGGCAATCTTTATTCAAGAGGCGATAAATCTAAACAAGGAAATCTAAATTTAAGGCTGCAGTGGATAGGTGATAAGCTTTATTTGAGAATAAATATAGGAGATAGACAGTACGTTTATGCAAAAGTAATTAGAACTGTAAGCAGGAAGAACGATAAATGGATAGATTTTATGTTAATGCTATTGAAAGCTAAAGAATCTGGTAGTTGGTTTCCATATAGTGTTAGGTTAACATTGAAAAACGGTAATGTATATGCTTTTATATCTGTTGAAGAAAAATTGCCACCTATTACAATCAAAAAAGATAATGGTATTATAGGCATAGATATAAACGCTTATCCCTTTCATTTAGCATTAGCTTTTGTAAGTAAAGACGGTAATTTAGAGAAATATCAAAGTATCAGTTTGAATGAGTTGTTAGAAGTAAATTCAGAAAAAAGACAATATTTAGAGTGGCAAATAGCACATCAAATAATAAAAATAGCAAAAGAAGAAAACAAGGCTATTGCTATTGAAAACTTAAAGAAACTCCCTAAAGGCAAAAGAGGAGACGGGTTTGCAAAATTAAGAAGCAGACTGCAAAAATGGAGTTATAAAAAGCTATTAAACAAAATAGAGATATTAGCAAAAAGAAATGGAATAGAAATTAGAAAAGTAAATCCAGCATATACATCTTTAATAGGCAAATTAAAATATGCACCGCAATTTAACATAGACAAAGATATTGCAGCAGCATTTGTAATAGCAAGAAGAGGATTGGGATATAAGGAAAAACTACCTAAAAACTACAAAGGATTATTAAA
>OFEH01000402.1_pt1 | contig 14970 bp, 12 predicted proteins | sample 1521031 | NCBI WGS metagenome assembly OFEH01 (sample SAMN05518350, study PRJEB24110) | hypersaline lake metagenome | isolation source: Grendel Spring, Yellowstone National Park, Wyoming, USA | place: USA:Grendel Spring, Yellowstone National Park, Wyoming, USA | collected 2011-11-16
AGGTATAGGAAGAGGGTTTGCATTACAACATTGTCCAGACAATTCAATAACAGCATATATAGATCTTGACGTAACTTATACTCCAGCTTTCAAGAAAATTGTAAAATCTGGAATTAAAAACGCATTAATACTTCATGAAGCAAATACGTTCATTGGAGCTAAAGAAGAAATCCTAAGTAGAGGAAATTGGAAGGATTTGAACTCGAGTGAAGATTGGGAATTCTTTTCTAGAATGAAAATTCAGTACGGACTCCCAATAATTATAGGAAAAAACTTTGTATATAATGATCATAGAGAAAAGAGATATGCTAAAAATTGGAGAGAGTATTTAAAAAGAGAACTAAGATGGAAAATTGATAATATTAGAGGTACTGGTTACAGTTTTATGGAATTAATGAGAAAAAGACAACAGACTTTAGTAGAAGAGCTAGCTAAACCGTTAGCCTATTTAGTAGCAAAGGTAGAAGGAATTTATAGGAACTCAAAAGAGCTAAATAATTGGAATTTTACACTAAGGAACTTCTTTTATAACATTGATGACCCTCAAAAATACGGAATAGATAACGAATTCATTTATCCGCTAATAGTAGAAAGGCGATCGAATATAATTGATTATAATAAAGTAAGAAAGATTTTACTAAATAATTTCCTGAAACTAATTGAATATGATTGCGGTAACTATTCAGTTTTCACTAAGCAACTTGATCCCTCACTAAAATATAATTATAGAATATTAAAATGCTAATTATCTAAAAAAATTATAGCCGTATAGTTAAGTAGTACAATATTAGTTATACATAATTATTTTACATTAGAATGCCAATGTAAAATCAAACTCCTATAATACCTTGAAAACAAAGACGTTAACATTTTATTCTTCTTTTTTCTTATCTTTTTGTGCCTTTTATCTCAGTTATTATTACTGCTCATAATAGAAAGAAGTTTCTTCCTTATGCTCTAAAAAGCCTAGAATCCCAAACTCTTCCAAAGGATAAGTTTGAGGTAATTGTTGTAAAGAACTTTGAAGATCAAATAAGTGATGACATAATAAGGAAAAATGGATGGAAAGACATGGTAACTAATGTAATACCTCAAGGGGGCATGATAGCAATAGGTCTTGAGGAATCAAAGGGAGATATAATAACCTTTTTAGATGATGACGATTTGTATAGAGAAGACAGGCTGGAGAAAATATATAAGACATTCAAATCGGTTCCAGAATTAATATACTTCCATAACAAACAAATATATATAGATGAAAGCGGGAGACCTCTTACTTCAGAATATGGAAATGAAAAAGGCTTTACAATAAGGCTACCGCCTAGAATTGTTGATTGCAGGCTTGCTTTTGTAGAGCCAGGAATCTTTCACAATCCTAGTTCTATAGCTGTTTTGAGGAAGCTTTTAGATGAAAACAAGCATTTGCTTGGATTAATTAGGTACTCCACAGACTTCTTTATAGCTGCTATAGCTTTAAATCAAAAGGTAGGGCTTTTATTTGAATCGAGTGAAAGACTAACGCTTTATAGAGTTAATACCATGAGTTTTACACCATACTCATATACCTCGAGATCAAGCCGACTTGAGATGAGTCTACCAGAATTAGCCAGAGCATACTTTACTTGGGCTCTTATGGCTAACTTAATCATAAACATTCTTGATGAAAATTGTAGGCCCTATGCCGAGTTCTATGAGGCCTTCAGGGCTACAGAAACGGCCTCTATGCCATCCTGGGCCACCGGCCAGAGGTTGACAGTGAACATATTCGAGAGGCTTGAGCAGGCAAGGAAACTTCTGAGTTTAGGTTCTATAGACTTTAAGAACTATTTGATTATGGTTACAGATGTAACTGTAGCTTTAATGCCGGACAAAATTAAACATACTTATTGGAGCCTCAGATGGCTGATCGGCAAACACGTAAAATGATAAGATTTAGGTTTTAATTCAAATTTGTTTACTTTTCTCTGCTCCATTAATGCTGCATAAACTTGCACCTGCTACTTGCGGATATGGGGAATTGCATATCTTTAGTTTTCACAAATCATAAAGAAAATTAGAATTTTTGCCTTTCATAGTGAGAGCCATCATTATACTGTCAGAAACCTTTAGTATGTTTAAATCTTATAATAATCGGAAAAGGTTATTAGATGGTCAGGATAAGTTTTTGATAAGTTCAAGATTTGCCTAGTGCCTTATAAGAAAGTGAGCTGATTATAAATCGTCTCTTTACTGTAATTCTCCATGCATTACAATGGTTACTAAATAATTATAATGGATAATGATTCTAGGGATAAAAATAAAGAGATCATAAAAAAATATGTACTGCTAACTGATAAGACACTATAGATATGAGAAAAAATTAGGATTTTCTGAAGCATTAAATGAAGGTATAAAGCTAGAAGAAAATACATATTAGTTTTAGGTGACGACTTAATTTTGAAAGATAAAAAATTATTGCCTAATACTTTAATTGTGAAAGTCTTTAGCTTTAATGCTCTTTAATAACTCGCTTTTTGTGTCTTCAGCCTTAGAAGTAGGAATAGCAATAAACAGCACATATTGATATATTTTAGGTTAAATATAATAAAATTACTGTTTAAATCAAGTGAAACTATTTTTTATTTAGCCCCTTGGGTACTTTGATTATATTGTATATGTGATACTTTATGAGATTCAAGTTATTTATTATTTAAAACCTTCACTTTTACAGCCTCAATTAACGACCTAAATTCTGGATAACCAAATGGTTCTTTTCCTATATAATTAAGAAACCTATCGTCCCAGTTAACGCTTATTTTCTTTAACTCTCTCCTCTTTACCCTTATGTAACCTAGTTCCATAAATACAGAGAATACGCCCTTAAGTTTAGCTGTTCTATTAGGCTGGTAAAAGGACTGTAACAGCCTTATTAAAAATATGGGAAGAAAATTTGTAATTATCCTCTTCTTATTGTAATATGTTAACAAGAGAATTAACTGATTCCTATTTAAGAGATAACTCGTAAAAGAAGATGGATGCTTCTTAAAAGTGCCGTGACCTTCGTGGTATACCCTTGATTTAGGAACCATCAACACTTTATACCCTGCACGATAAAGCCTCCATGACAGCTCAGCATCTTCCCAGTAGAAAAAGTAATGCTCATCAAATCCTCCTATTTTCTCTAATACGTCCCTCCTAGTAAGTGCAGCAGCTGTAGAAAACCAAGGTATCTCTCTTGGTTCGTCACTGTACGGCCATTCAGTATATAGGCTTTGTACTGCGGCTATTTTATCGTCTGAGTTAATAACCTCAACTAAAGAATTTAACCAGTCTTTAGGTACCATTACGTCATTATCTAAAAAAGCCATAAACTTAGTCTTAAACTTCTTTATAGCAACATTTCTTGAGTAGGCTGGGCCGTAGTTTTTGTCCAGTTGAATGACTTCTACTCCCTTCTCCTTCAAGTATTCGATGCTACCATCTTTTGATACGCTGTCAACAACTACTACATTTGACGGATATTGGGTTTGCAAAACGCTGTCCAAATACTTCTTAAGTAATTCTACACCATTATAGTTGACCACGATTATAGGTATTTCCTCGACCACGATTTCTCAACTACAATTAAGAGTCGTAAAAGAGAAATTAAAGCATTTGTATGTAAAAAAGAAACTCAACGTTTAAGAAAACTATAAGGAAAGATTGTCAAATCTTTTTGCTCAAGTTCTTCAAATACTTAACATACCCATCAAAATTACCCAAATCATACACATCCTTTACTTTTACAGCGCGGAACTCAACGTCTTCATTTGACAAAAGTTTAATATCATTAGTTAACCGGAACTCACCTTCATAACTGAACTTCTCAAGAGCGCAGAAAATCCTCTCATCAAAGTGATAGTAAGGTATAATAATCAAGTTAGACTTAGGCTCATTCGGTTTCTCTTCAACATCTATTACCGTATCGTGTTTGACTACTACAACGCCATAGGGCATTGGGTCCTTGACAGTAGTAACCTGAAAAGAGTTTACACGCGATTTGGACAAGTCCAAGTATCCCACTATGCTTTCAGGTGCAACAACAAAAAACTCCGCTAACATAAGGCTTTGTTACCAACAACGCATTGCTGAAGCTGTTTTGCTCAAACTATTAACAAAAGCAATATTACTCCTCTCTCAAAAGTTAGTAAAATCCCTTCAAACTATTGACCTATTTTACTTTCTCTACTAACCCCAAAAATCTGTATAGATTCTGGTAAAAGAACTACTCTCATAGTAAATTATTTAAATAGGAGAATATATAAATAGTATCATAAGGATGAAATTCATGATAGTTTCAATTATAATTCCAACATCCAATGGAGCACAAACCTTAGGACGAGTATTGAGATCTGTATTGTCTCAAGACTACGAAAATATGGAAATACTGATCATAGATAACGGATCTGAGGATAATACTGAAGAAGTAGTGCAAGGGCTGATGAGTGAATCAAACAGACAGATAAGATACTACAAATATCAACATAAGCTTGGTCATGCTGGGGCAATAAATGAAGGAATAAAAAGGGCTCTAGGAAAGATGATCATTGTTTTACACGATGATGTAGTATTATGTCAAAATAATTGGGTCTCAAGCATGATCCGATTATTTGAGGACCAAAAAGTAGGGGTAGCTTCATCACTCTTCATTACGGATCCTAAGGATTTAAAGGGTATAGATAGGGTTTTTTCATATGTCTACATATTGGGCTGGCATGAACCAAATAATAACCTACAGGTTCAGCCAGTCATGTACACTGGCCTTAACAACGACATGATTAGAGGAGAAGTAATAGAAAGAATAGGGCTCCTAGATAACACATATAAGTACGGAATGCATGACTTAGACTTTTCTGAGAAAGTAAGAAGGTATGGATGGAATATAGTTTTAAATCCAAAGGTTCATGCTAAACATCTCCTCTCATTTTATCAGAGATCTTTGAAATCCCACCTTATCAAGGCATGGCAATATGGATTTCCTTCTTATCTCATGATGAGAAGATATGGATATTTGCCGAACTTAGACAATTTATTGTTCTTTCTGATGTTAATGCTCTTCTTCGCTTCATTTATTCTTCCTTTTAAATTTGTTCTATTTACAGCATTTATTTTATTGGCTTTTTCCTTTTTTGTAGAACAGCCAAATTTTTACGGTAAATCAAAGTTCTGGATATGTTTTAAGAAAGTGCTAATATCTTTAGCAGTTGCTATTGCTTTAACTTTAATCTAGAAGAACTTGTTCTTCATTGGAATTGGAATGACAGTACCTTTATACAGAGCCTTAAATAACACCCTTGCCTGTCACAAGGAAACCAAAGACCTTAAATGCACGTTACAGATCCCCTTCTATATTCTGTGGTCTCTGAAGTGATCTTTCAAATAACCCCCAAGAAACTAATAAAAGCTTTAAGTTAAAAGATTTTCTCTGAAGCTATCTTAAATGATTTTATTAACTCAAAAAGTCTTTTATCATTAACTAATTGACCTAATAGAGAACTATCTTATCTGTTCCTTTAAAACCATATTTGGTCTTTATTTCGTTTATTTTTTCATTTATTACTAATCCTCTAATATCTATTCCTATTGGAATTACAACTGGATTTATTCTATAGTATTTTTACTTTTTCCTTTATTATATTATTTGGAGCAATATATAAAGAAGCAAATCTATAGATTAATGAAGAATAAATCTCCTAAGATTTTTTCTTAAAGTAGACTTTCCCTTAGACTACTTGCACCTATGATAGTCACTACTTTCCTATTTGAAAAAAGAATTTTATTGAAGCATAAATATCCACTTATTGCATGAATAATATCTGAATCCATAAGAATTTTGGATTTGCTATTACCGTTTCAAGTGCTCTAATATTATAACCTATTCCATTTATGTAATTCTGAAGTTTTAACGTAAATTACATTAAAGTTTTTATTATATTGAAAAATGTCGTCTTTAAAGCTTATATGTAGACCTATAACATGAATTCCTTTACTACTTAATCTTTTGGCGAGTTCAATGAATATACTTCAATACAATCCCAAGGTTTAGCACTACCTGGTAATAGAGTTACCTACATTAAACTTTATATATTATTTTAATATTTAAGGTTTTGGAAACCATTTAGTCAAAAATTTATATTATTAGCTTCATATTAGTAAAATCTAAGAATGAACAATTATCTAGAATCTATTTATTATATTCAATAAATTCTTTTCATAGTTCTCTACTGAAAATTTTTCTGAAATATTTTTCATATTTCTCATTTCTTTTTCATTCCAATTTTTCATAGCTTGCTCTATTTTCTTAATAGCATCATCATAATCTTTAAACATATATTTTTCTGGAACAAAGTCTATTACTCCCCCCTTATTCCTGGTAATAGGTATTAAACCTGAACCCATACCTTCAACTATAGAAATACCAAATCCTTCAATGTATGGAGTAGGATTAAAATAAACCTTAGAAGACGATAGTAATTTTATTTTGATTTCCTCAGTTATATTAGGATACAATTGTATATTTTTAGTTTTCTTATGCAGTATCTCTTTAAAATAATTTGTATCCTGAAGATAGCCTGCAATGATAAAATTGTAATCTATTTCTTTAGCTACCTTTATTATATTATCAAGCTCTCTGTCTCTAGAAAATCTAGATATAGTAATTACACTATTATCTCTATTTATATTATTTATTTCTCTTAATTTTTCTAAATGAACGGGAGGATATAATATCTCTGCATCTATATTCCAAAAATTTTTAGCCTCTGCCTTAGTCCAACTACTATTTACTAAAACTAATTTTTCTTCTCTAATTTTTTCTATAAATCTCTTTCTTATTAAATACTGAGGCATTAGAGTTAGTTTTTTTCTTAATGGAGATCTCATTCTATAATCTACATTAAATTGATGGAAATATACTATATCTGAAGCTATAGGTTGTATATCTCCATGCATATTAATACTAAAATTTTTTTTATAAAAAATTTTAGAAAAAAACATTTGTAACGTTACGTTAGAAATACTTGGTAACTTCATTATCTTTATATTGTTAATATTATATCTTTTTAGATAATTAAGAATTCTATCAGAAATTTTCATTGTAATAAAGGTTACGTTATATCCATTTTTTGATAATATGCCAATAGTATCTACAGTCATTAGCTGTATCCCTCCTAAAACGCTAGCATCAAATAAAATTAATGATATGTTCCTCATTTTACTCACTAATTTCTTTATATAAATCAATTAATTGACCTATTATTTTATTATTATCGAATTTTTTTAATGCATTATCTCTAGCAATTTCTCCCATTTTTCTAACTTCTTCTCTAGGCATTAGTGAAATTTTATATAAAGATTCACCAAAATCTTTTATATTATATGTATTAACATGAAAACCATCAACACCATCAGTAACTTGTTCTATAAGTCCCCCATTACCTTTAGTAACTATTGTAGGTCTTCCAGCTAACATTGACTCTGTAACTACTCTTCCCCACGTATCTATATTAAGACTTGGAACAACTACGAAATCTACGTCTTTTAATATATTTCTAAGGGACTTAATGTACTGATCATATGAAATTCTTTTAGTAAGGAGAACGTGATCTTCAATTCCTAATTTTTTTACAATTTCTACAACTTGAGCAGATTCTAAACCTCCTGGTACTTTAAGTCTTATTTTATTATTCTTTTTGAGAGCTAAAGAAAAGGCTTCAAGCAGTTGAAATATTCCTTTCTCTCTATCGGGGTAACTTAAATATGCAAAAGTAAAAAACTCGTTAGGTTCATAAGGAATATAGTCTATATCAAATGTTAACGCATTTATATTAATTACCTTTATTTTTTCTTCTGGATAGCCTCTACTTATTAGTATATCCTTAACTACCTTACTCAATGCAATTATGGCTGACGCGCTTGAAACATTTTTCTTAATTCTATCCATTTTTCTTATAGCATATATTGCCTCTGCTTGAGATGTAAGCTTCCTTATTCCATTTTTCTTATGCCTTATGCATTTACTAACTTTTAAAATGCTCTTGCAATCACAGTCGTTTTCTTCCATTGAGTTAAAATAGCACGTAGGCCACCAATATTGAACATTGATAACAGTTTTAACCCCTTTCTTTTCAGCAATTGGAATTATTCCATGCCATGCATTAGCTATGTGTATTATGGAATTATTCTCAGGAGAAATTTTATCAAGAATTTGTCTTGAGTAATATTCGGAATTTAACATACTTTCCTCTCCGAAAATCTTGCTCTTTGGCGGAGAAGGCAAGACATTATAAGGAGATTTAAAAGTAGTATAAAATTCTGCATCTATGCCTTTCTCCTTTAATTTTTCATACATAATCAAAGTTGTTGCATAAGTTCCTCTTTGTTGAGTCTCAGTAAGTATTCTTACTTTCATTAATTTTCACCTTAAGGGATTATCAATACATTTTTTGCCAAAATGTACAATCTTACCATAAATATCTATCTCTCTTGTGTAATATTTTAATTACTAATATATATAAATATTTTTGGTAATTTTAATAGAGCAACAACTTTAGGAGAATAGGGAAATCTTAAAAGTGAGAAGTTAGAGCAACTATTATTCAATATTAATTAAGCAATATATTTCAACGCATTTTTATTTTAAGAATATTAAAAATTAAAATTTTCTACATAATATTTATAATTTATTTTTTACTAAATATTTACGGTGTATAGATTGCCTTTTGAATTCGAAAGATTAGATATATCTGATGTTATTCTAATAAAGCCTAAAATATTTAATGATAGTAGAGGTTACTTTATGGAAACTTTTGTTAAAAAAACATTTGAAAATTTTGGTATAGATTTTAATGTTGTGCAAGAAAACCAATCTTATTCAAGAAAAGGAGTACTAAGAGGACTTCATTATCAACTCGGTAAATATGTGCAAGCGAAAATCGTTAGAGTACTGAAAGGTGAAATATTTGATGTTGCTGTTGATTTAAGGCAAAGTTCTCCAACATTTGGGAAAAGCATTAAAGTTAATCTTTCTGAAGGAAATAAAAACATGCTCTATATACCAAGGGGGTTTGCTCATGGATTTGAGGTATTAAGTGAAGATGCTATTGTTGTCTATTTAATAGATAACGATTATGAGCCTAAAATGGAGGCAGGTATAAGATGGAATGATCCAGATTTAAATATTAATTGGCCGATAAAATCACCAATATTATCTGAAAAGGACTCTAAATGGCCTACAATTAAAGAAGCGAAAGCCAATAATTTATTAATTTAGGTGAACATAATGTCGTATAAATTTCTCATACTTGGTAGCGGTCAGTTGGGTACCGAACTAATACAGCTTGCTAAAGATGGAGCTTACACTTATCATAAACTAGACCCATTGGGAAAAGGGATTCAGCTCGATGTTACTAACTTTGATCTAGTCGAAGATCTTATAATAAAGCTCTCCCCAGATATTATAATAAATACAGTTGCTTTAACAGATGTAGATAAATGTGAAAAAGAGAGGAACTTAGCTATTAAAATTAATGCTGAAGCTGTAAAACACATTGTTAGGGCTTCTAGAGTTTCAAGTTCTTATTTAGTTCATATATCTACAGACTATGTTTTTGATGGTAGGAAAGGGTTGTATAAGGAGGATGACGAGCCAAATCCAATAAATTATTATGGGCTTTCAAAGCTTTTAGGAGAAACTTACGCTCTTTCATACGACGACTCAATTATAATTAGAACTTCAGGTATTTTTAGGCATAAAGGATTTCTAGCAACTGTAGTGAAGCAACTCAAATCTGGGAAACAAGTATATGCATATAAAGGATATTATAGCCCAATATCTGCTAAGTTGCTTGCAGAATCAATAGTTAAAGTGATTGAGCTGAGAAAAACCGGTATTATAAATATAGCTGGAGAAAGAATTTCAAGATATGAAATTGCTATAAAAATTGCTAAGATGCTGAATTTAAACATAAATGATATACATGAAATTGATAAAGGGGGAGATTGGTTAGCTGCAAGACCTTTCGATTCATCTCTTGATATAAGTAAGGCAAAGGCTTTATTAGGTTTTGATTTTTATAGCATAGAAAATAATATAAGATATTTAATTGTATAGGTGATAGGTATGGAAGCAATAGTTTTGCATGGAGGTCAAGGTACAAGGCTAAGACCTTTAACCCATACTGGACCAAAACAATTAATAAAGGTAGCAGGTAAGCCTGTTTCGCAGTGGGTTATTGAGCAATTAAAGAAAGCTAACATAAGTGATATAATTATGATTTTGGGCGATAACAATCCACAAAAGGTTGTTGAATATTATGGGGATGGTTCAAAATTTGAAGTAAAAATAAAATATATCTATCAAGGTAAAGCGAGAGGCTTAGCGGATGCAATTTATAGGGCAAAAAATCTGGTAGGAGAAAAGTTTTTAGTTTATTTAGGAGATAATATAGTTCCCTATAATTTATCAAAGCTAGTTGATTTTAAGGGGTCAGCATCAATATTACTTGCAAAAGTTCAAAATCCATATAGGTTTGGTGTAGCAATTATTAAAGAAGGAAAAATTGCTAAGCTTATAGAAAAGCCTAAAGAACCTATAAGCGACTATGCTCTTGTTGGTGTATATGCCTTTACAAGAGAAATATTTGATGTAATAGAGAATTTAAAGCCTAGTCCAAGAAATGAATTGGAAATAACAGATGCTATACAAGGCCTTTTAGATAGAAATAGGGAAATATATTATGATATAGTAGATGGATGGTGGAAAGATACTGGAACTCCAGAGGATATATTGGAAGCTAATATGGTTCTTCTTGACGAATTTAATCAAAGATCTATTAAGGGTATATCCAATGGATCATCAATTGATGGAAGGGTTACAGTTGAAGAAGGAGCTCAAGTTTTTAATAGTAGAGTAATAGGACCTACATTTATAGGATATAATTCTATAATAAAGGATTCATACATAGGCCCTTATACAATGATAGGGGATAGCTGTAATATAGAAAACTCAGATATAGAGAACTCTGTTATTTTGGATGGGTCTAATATAAGTGGTGTATCGTTAAGAGATTCTCTTATTGGTCAGAGCTCTAAAATATTAAGGATAAATAAAAGACCTATTGCTATGAGATTTATAATAGGAGAGCGCTCTTCTCTTGAGGTGTAAGTTATGGAAGATATTAAAGTAGCAATTCTTGGGGGAGCTGGTTTCATAGGATCTGCATTTGTAAGAGAGCTTAATAATAGAAATATAAAACCTCTAATAATAGACCTTTTAACCTATGCAGGAAGACTTGAAAATCTTAAAGGAACAAAGCATGAATTTATAAAGGCTGATATAAGAGACTATAAACTTCATGATATTTTAAGAGAGTTCAAACCAGATATAGTTGTTAACTTTGCTGCAGAGAGTCATGTAGATAGATCTATATATAGGCCACAAGACTTTGTAACAACAAACGTAATGGGCACAGTAAACGTATTAGAATCATCAAGGAGGTTAGGTTTTAAGTATGTTCATATATCTACTGACGAAGTTTATGGCGAGAGGTGTGCTGATGAACTCTCTCCTTTAAATCCTTCATCGCCATATAGTGCATCTAAAGCATCAGGAGATATGTTTGTTAAAGCATATTCAAGAACTTATGGCGTTGAAAATATAATAGTAAGGCCATCTAATAATTACGGTCCAAGACAGTTTCCTGAGAAGTTTATACCAAAAGCCATAATAAGGAGCTTAATGAACCTTCACGTTCCAGTATATGGTGATGGTAGTCAAGAAAGGGATTGGATATACGTTGAAGATACTGCTAAAATAATATGGGATCTTATTAAAAAGGCAGAATGGAAGGGTGAAGTTTATAATTTGCCCGGAGGTCAAAGGGTTACTAATTTAGAGCTTCTTAAGCTTTTGGGCCGTGTTATTGGGAAAGACATATCAATAAAATTCGTAGATGATAGACCTGGTCACGATAGGATTTATTGTATGTCAACTAAACTTAAATACGAAGTAACATCTCTAAGCGAAGGACTTAAAAAGACTTATGAATGGTATAATCAAAATAAGTGGTGGTGGGAGCCCTTATTGCAAGATAAGTTCTTTAAGGAAGATGAACCTTGGAAGGTATAATATTGTATTAATTTTAAATAAGTTAGTGGGTAAAGTTTTTGCAAAAAGGTAGTTCAGTTAATATTTATTATAATAAAAGGCTATAATGATTATAAAAGTTTTTATCCTAAAAATTTAATATAGACTTGGTGGTTTTCACGAATAAACTTACAATAGCATTGATAGACGATACCGATTTATCAAAACCAGGTAAAGGCCAACAAATAAGAACCTTTGAATTATATTCAAGAGTTTCCAAATATTTCGATATAAAGCTGTTTCTTCAAGATTTGTCTGATCCATCTATGTTATCATGGGCCTCTGAATTAAATGTCATTAAATCTTTACCGGGAAAATTAAGCTCATGGATAGGTAGTTTTGATTCAATACAAAAAATGATTTCTAAAATAAATGAGGCCGATATAATAATAGCTGAACATATATATGGTATAAATAGATGGGCCCCTTTGGCGGCGAAATTAAGGAATGTCCCATTTATCTATGATAGTCATGGTAATGAGATTGAAGTTTGTGGATATGATATAAAATGTTTATTATCTATAATACCTTTTGAAAGATATATGTATAAATCAGCAGATTTGATATTTGCTATAAGCGAAGAAGTTTCCTATAATATATCGAAGATTTATGGAATCAATAAGAAGAAAATAGAGGTATTATATCCAGGTCTTAGAAAAATTAATTGTAAAGAGAAAGGTAAAAAAATATATGATATAATGAAATTTTGGGGAGTTAATAATAAAAGCATAGTAGCTATAATGCATGGGTCATTTGATTATAAACCTAATATGGAGTCTTTAAATCTCTTGTTAAAATTAAGCAAAGGGGCAAGAAAAGATTATAATGTTGTATTCGTTTTAGCCGGAAAATCTAGTATGATGAAACCAGGTTGGATATCAGATAACGTGCTATATATAGGATTTGTAGATGATATAGACGAGCTTTTATGTGCAGCAAACGTAGCTTTATCTTTAAATGTAAGTGGAACAGGGGTTCATATGAAAGTCCTTGATTACCTCTCAGCCGGTTTGCCTATCATAGCTACTCCTAAATCGCTCAGCGGTATACCTAAAACTAGTTTAAAAGATTATCCATTAGTCACAGTAGAACCAAATAATTTTATTAATTTGGGAAAAATAGTTTCAGATCTTAATTCAGAATTTTCTGGGCCATTATCTGGTAAAGCAAGTTTACCAACATGGGAAGAATCAGCGGAACAATTTGTAAGAAAAATTAATGATTTCTTACGTTAAGATATTTTAATGCATTCTCCAAATATTTTTTCATAGTTATTTCCTCATTTTCATTTTTAGTCCTTGAAATACTAGGGTGAAAAAGATGAAAAACGGGATTATTAGGAATATAAGCATAAAGGTATCCCTTAGAAACTAACATAATTCCCAATAATTGTTCATAGGATTTAGATGCCCCTAGATTTATATCTTCTGGAAGCCTTATACCTTCTAAGGCATCTCTTTTAAATGCCATATTTACTCCTCTAAACGGTAATGATATACAAGATCTGTTAGGTATGCAAGGCCCATGCTTTACTCTTATTTTATTATCAATGAAAACTCCACTTTTAAATAGTTCCAAACCAGGATAGGGTTTTGAAAATGAACTTACTATTAATTTCCTATAAGCTTTAACTATTAAAGTATCGTCAGGACCTTTGACAAATCCATTACCTTTAACATAAAGTATATCCCTGCTACAAACTCCGGCAAATTTATTGGGTAAGCTGTTGATAATTTCCTCATATTTTTTAAGTAATGACGCAGGCGCTATAGCATCATCATCTAGGAAAACTATAATATCTCCTTCTACTTTTTCAATCCCTTGATTTATAGCTCCTGTCAATCCAATTCTATTTTGTTTATACATATAAATTGGTAAATCAGAGCTGTCAACCAGATTTGATGTATCATCACAGTTGTAAATTATTATTATTTCATCAGGTTTTCTTTTTTGATTTTTAAGAGAATTTAATAAAAATTTTAGCTCTGGTCTGCAAAGAGTTGTGATTAAAATTGATATCCTCAATTTACTCCCCTATAAATTTACAGTTAGACAGATTATATTTTTTCAAAAAATTTTCTTCTTTAACTCCTGCTATAACCCAAGAATAATTTTGTAAGCATTTGTAAGCATAAAGATTTATTTCATTAAGCCTTTGTATAACCCATTTTAAGTTTAAGTTAATAGCAGTCTTTTCCAATATAGTAAATATTACATCAGAATTTTCAGCTTTTATTTCTTTTACAGGATCAACTAGGCCTGAAACCATAAATTTAAACATAATATCATAGTTATTTAATATTTTATCATATCTGTAAATACCCTTAATTTTTGCTATAGTATAAAGCAATAATCCTGATGGAACCAAATATTTTTTTGATTTAAAATAAGGAAGAGAAATATATTCTGAAAACTTGTACCCATTACCTCTTGGTAAATCTATTGCTAATCTAACTGACCTTTTTATATTAGAAAGGGATCCGCTTGAATACCTTATAGTTTCAAAATTGCGTAAATTGCTAAAGTTTATACTGTTTATGGGTTTTCTAAAAATTACAGGTATAAAAAATTTAAATCCCATTCTAGCCATAAATTCAACATCTTCAGCATAATTTAAATCTTTCCAACCGCCTTTTTTAATAGCGTATTCTCTTGAAACTAAATGATACAAAGGATTAGGAAGACCTAAAGATAAACCCCAATCAATTGATTTATGATAATATTGATTATATTCATCATCTAAATCAAAATAAGATGCATAGGAATTTTCAGGACACTTTTTAATAGCATAATTTCTACCTAAACCC
>OFEH01000404.1_pt1 | contig 14922 bp, 13 predicted proteins | sample 1521031 | NCBI WGS metagenome assembly OFEH01 (sample SAMN05518350, study PRJEB24110) | hypersaline lake metagenome | isolation source: Grendel Spring, Yellowstone National Park, Wyoming, USA | place: USA:Grendel Spring, Yellowstone National Park, Wyoming, USA | collected 2011-11-16
GTCGGCCTGGAGCCCAAAGGACTTTAAGGTGAGGATCTTCATTGCCTTCCCCTAGCGCCTGAGGGCTCCTAAGCGCCTGCAGAAGTCAGCCTCCTGGCCGCCTGGGCGCCTCCTATTACCTTCCTCAGCTCCCCGTAGACGTAGTCAAGCCTCATCAGGCCCAGGTCGCTGTCGTCGAGGTTAAGGGTCCAGAGGGTAACGGCGTCCCCCAGCGGCCCTAGCTCCTCCTCGAGCGACAGCAGGTAGTAGATGTGGGTGAGGGCCGAGGGGTTCGGCACGACTACCCAGACGTTGGAGAGGACCTTCTCGAGCAGCTCCCTCCTCCTCAATATCGTGGTCCAGACCTTGTGGATCACCGTGCCCGTGCCGTAGAGGGTCTCCACCTCAACGTTGAGGCCTTCGACCATAACGAGGTCTAAGGCCCACTGCTGTTAACTGGGGGGTTAACAGAGATGTTAACGACACCAGCCTAATCGTGAGGTAAGGCCCTTAGGCATTAACCCTGGCGTCACCCATAGTACTTTTTGGCGTAAAGCTTTGTCGGGAGTTCGCGACTTACCATCGGATAGCTTGCTTATCCCTCAACGCAAAGGCCCTTCGCACAGCGGATCCCTCGGCAGAGGGTCTCGAGCCCCGATCCGTGGGCAAGGCTACGCCGACCTGTTCTTTAGGACTGCCTCCTTTACGGCCGCGTAAACGGCCTTAGCTATGACCTCCCCATCTTAGAGTGGCCGCCTGTATAGGTTATGCGCGCTCCCTCACCGGGGACAACGATCATGTCGTCCGTGCCAGTCCCGGTGGCCTGAACTTGGGGAGCGTAGCTGCCCCTTAAGTCGAGGTCCTGAAGCGCGCAACCTTCGCCTCGGTCGCCGTTATCAGGGTCTTGGCCTCGCCCCCCTCGTACTCCTCGTAGTATATGACGGCCCTAACGCCTTTGCCCGACCAGAAGTCCCTGCTGCCCTTAAGCCTGACCCTTCCTGAACCACGAAACGCCATTAGCTGGGGGGTTGAGGGAGCTCCTGAGGGCCCCTACATCCTTCTCCCCGTCGAAGACGCTGCTGAGCCTGTCGTTTGGCCTGGAGACGAAGAGCGCACCCTCGTAAGTGACTTACCCCTCCTAAGTTTTTATCGCTATGTCGTCCCTTACAAAGGTCCTCCGCTACCGCGAGGGGACTCTATCAGGGAGCTTGAGCCTCTTCAAAAGCCCTTACCTTTAAGGACAGAGCTGAGGCGTAGGAAGCCATGCTGGGCGGGACAGGGAAGCGGTCAGTCGACGGGGAGCTCATCACCAAGGTAGCGGAGAGGGCGTACGAGAGGCTGAGGAACTATAGAAGTTAAGGGGTGATGAGCCCCTCAAGAGGGCAGACGAGGTCCTCAAGTCCATAGGTGAGACGATAGCGAGGATGGCAAGGCTGGCAAAGCCTATTACGCTTGGATGCGATGATGTATAGAACTACAACTACTTAAAACGTTAATACGTTGGAGGACGTCATATAAGGTGGCGTGGCAAACTTGCAGGAAATTATAAATGCAGATATCAGTATAATTGGTGGAGGGATTGCAGGCACATCAGTTGCAAGAGAACTATCAAAATATGATATATCAATAATTGTTATTGAACAAAAACATGGGGTTGGTCTAGAGGGAACTTCGACAAATCATTCATTAGTATGCCAAGGGGGTGATTCCTTAACTTTTAGACCTGGGACTTTGCATGCAGAATTAAACATTAAGAGCATACCATTATGGCCAAAGCTTTCGGAAGAACTTAACTTTAAATTTAGAAGAATTGGAGGTCTTTGGCTAATAAGAGATAATTCAGATTATAAGAAATTTCAGAAAATGGTTTCAAGAGCTTTTAAATCTACTTTAGATCCGAAATCGCCTCTATTAATTCCAGAGGGTTCTTTTTCGCCTCTAAGATTTGTTGATAAAAAAGAATTGAAAAACTTAGAACCAGAAATTTCAGATAATTTTTTAGGAGCTCTTTATGATCCAAATTTAGCAACTGTTGATCCACCAGAAGTTGCGAAAGCTTATGCAGAAAATGCTAAAGCTAATGGTGTTGATTTCCTTTTTAATACTAAAATTAAAAGTATAAAAAGAGAAGAAAATAAATTTGAATTACATACAGATAATGCTTTAATAAAATCAAATATTGTTATAAATGCTTCTGGAATAGAAGCTGATAGAGTAGCTGAAATTGTAAAAGCAAGAGATTTTTCTTATGTTCCTTTAAAAGGTACGCTTGTAGAATTTGATGAAGAATTGGGAAAATTAATTAATCATGAAACAACAATTTTACCTAGAGGAAGCCCGCATTTGCAAGTTGTTTCACCTACAGTTGATAACAAACTAAAGGCTGGGATACATTTAGTGATGTCTTTCAGATCTGATAAAGAGGTTAAAGATTATGCAGTAAATCATGCAATTAATGTGGCAAAGACTTTATATCCTGCACTAAGGTTTGAAAACCATATAACAAAATCTTTTGTAGGATTTATGGCAATGACAAATCCTGATACAGGTTGGCATGATTTTGTTATCGCTAATCATGATTTCGTTCCAAATTGGATTAACATAGTTTTAGGACCAGCAGGTGTTTCTGCTTCTCCCATGTTGGGTAAAAAAGTAGTTGAAATCTTAACTAAATCTGGCTTAATATTAAAAGAAAAATCAAATTATAATCCTAGTATTAGAAAGAAGGTGGAATCATGAGTTTAAATTTAGATTTAGCTAGAAAAATAATTAAAGCAATGATTAGATTTTCAATCGATAACTATATGTTACCAGGAACTTATGCAGTTACCGATTCTGGAGGCCATGTAATAGCTATAGAAAGAAGAGATAGCGGATTACCAGCTACTATTGATTTAGCAATAGATAAGGAAGAGAGCAATTCAAATCTAGGAAAGAATTTAAAAAGGAAATGCAATAATTTTAAAATAATTTTAGATTAATTGTTTTTTGTATCAACTATATAATTTTTTAATTTACAATATTATCTGCACAATAATAGATTAATACATTAGCTTTAAAATTCACTACGCGATTCACTACGCAGTATCCTAATATACTATAATTTTTTAATTATAAAATAAATAATTTTTTAATTATAATGCTATAGCTAAAACTAGCAAACTTTATTAATCATTTACTTGCCGGTATTACCAAAATTTTAAGTAATACCGACTATTTTATTCACCTTAAACGCTACACCAATTTATCTGTATAATTTGGGATAAAATTATGGAGACCCCTCCTTAAAAGTATTACTTAGCAGTATAAAGAAAAACTAATGGAGAAATTTAAAAATAAAAAATATATTTATATAATTTAAAATTATAAATATAAGTTAAGATAACCTCCAGTTATCTCTACTTTACCCATAAGAACGGTAGAGTTAACCGAAATTTAACTTCCTTTGGTTGAGAAAAGGTTAAATTTCATTTAGCAAACATAAAACATAGAAAAACTAAAGGGGGATTTAGAATTTCAAAAGGCCGCTTTTCTGGATTTGGAAGAGCAATTATAGAAATCATAATCTTAATTATTATTGCTATATCAGTTTATACATTTATGCAATTTTTAGGACTATTTTTTATAAAATTAAAGATTTATATGTGGGTTGTTAAAGATTTAATAGAATTAATAGCAAGTTTGTTAGTTGTAAGAATTATAGGTAACGGAATAACAAGAAATTTATTACCAAAATATAAAGAAAGGGCAATTTCTATAGGCAATTTGTTTAAAATATTGGGTTATTTAATAGTTATTGTAATAATTATTGCATTTACAAGGATTAGCACTGAATTAGCATTATTTGGCGGTACAGTAACTGGATTGGTTTTAGGATTGGCTTTACAACCGGTTTTAGGTAACTTATTTGCAGGTTTAATAATACTAGGTACAAGATTTATAAAACCAGGAGATATAATAACCATATTAAATTGGCAAGTGCCATATCAATGGGCATCTAGTCCATCGTACAAGTTTTTTTCTTCGGACTATATTGCACCGGGATTTAAAGGTAGGGTTTTAGAGATTGGTTTATTTTCTTCATCAATGGTAACTGAGCAAGGACAAGAAATCAAAATACCAAATCAAATATTATTGGGAGGTGCAGCTATAGAACATTATACACAATGGAGTAATTATATAACAAATAATATTAGGGTAGAAATACCTATAGCTGACATAAAACTATTTGAGAACAAAGCTAAGGAAGTTTTATCCAAATTTGGCAATAATGCAGAGATTTATTTATCAGAACAAAGCGATAAAAATTATGTAATTTATTTAATTAGAATAACTATACCTATTGATGAGAATTGGCTAATAATTAAAGACAACGTTTTGAGGCAACTAATTTCATATAAATAATGAAACTTACCAGTTTATCTACTGGTGCACTAATTCTTTAATTTACATTAACATCATAAATAAACTTTTATTATATATTTATAGATAAAATGATGAAGGTTTTATAATATGAACAGAAAAATAAAACTCTTTACTTGAGGGTTGGAAGAGGAAAACTGAAAAGGAAAAGCCTCGTTAAGAAAACCCAAGTTGAAGAGGGGTAAAATACAGTCTTTCTCTTCAAAGCATGGTAAAAAGGGAAAAGTGCTGATAAAGAAGTATTCTCACCGTGAAAAGAATCGTGTGCTTGATTATGTTAACAAGTTCGTTAATAAGTTACTAAATATGTATTCCATGGCTACGTTTGCTGTTGAGAAGCTAAATAAGCAAAAAATGTTTGAAGACGCTAACGACAAGTTGTCTAAAAGGATCTCTAGAACTGTATGGAGGAGTATTCAACACGTGCTTAAATATAAAGCTGCCCTTTATGGCTCTTTTGTTAAGGAAGTGAACCCTTACCTCACATCTAAGTTTTGCCCAGATGTGGATGGGTTTCCCGAAAGGTTGGCAGAACTTAAATGTGAGAGGTGTGGTTTCACTTTAGATAGGCAGCTAAATGCATCATTAAATATCTACCTCAAGATGTGCGGGTTTTCCCACCTCTTTTTTACTCCTACTTGGAGTAGGTGGGTTGGGGTTATCCCGCTAAAGGGGCGGAGGGGTGTGGATGAGGCATTGCTCCATGACCTCCATGAAGTTTAAAGGCGTAGGGCTTGATATCAAACGTTATCAAGCCTTATGAAACCTAAAGCCCTACCTTAGTATGAATCATTAAACCGTATATGCATGCATATAATAATCAAATATCTTATCAAGAAAATCCAATAGATGGAGAAGATTCAGTATTTTATTGGTGGATTAAAGGGGATTATATTTTTATTTATAACTTTTTTTCTAATATAAAATTATATAGTTTAGAAAAGAATCATTATAAATAGGACTAATATGGAGATATTTGAGTTTAAACCGTTTGACGGTATTGCTTTATCACCGTTAGAATCAAAAAATATAGTTGATAATAAGGCAACAACGATAAATTTAGAAAGAGATATAGGTTTATATAAAGAAAACAATGGTAAGGTTATAATATATTTTAGTGATAATATATTTGAAATAGATAAAGAGGTTTTAAAGCATCATATGGATAGAAGGTCTGTATTGCTAATAAATAAAAATCAGGATTATTATGAGGCTGAAGTAAGAACCCCAAACAATTATTATAAGTTAGTTCCAATAGAATCAGGAGTTACTTTGGAAATCAATGGTATACATATGCATAGAATTAAGGGAGTAAACCCTTTAGAAGATGCAAAAAGAAAAGTTAGATTAGCTAGAATAAGACCTGGTTCAAACGTTTTAGAAATTGGAACTGGGCTAGGATATACAACAATAAATTCTCTTAAAATTGGAGCTAGAAAGATTGTTACAATTGAGAAAGACGAAAATGTTTTATGGCTTTCTGAAAGGAATCCTTGGAGCAAAGAATTATCATCAAACAAAATAACTATAGTTGTTGGTGACGCATTTTCGATATTAAAAGAAATAGATATGAAATTTGATAATATTATACATGATCCTCCAAGGCTAACCTCTAGTTCAATAAGTTTATATAGTAAAGAATTTTATGAAAATCTTTTTAGATTATTGAAACCAAAAGGTGTATTATTTCATTATACCGGAGAACCTGGTAGAACTAAAGGAAAGTCTTTATCGAGTAAAGTAGCAAGTAATTTAAAAAGCATAGGTTTTAATGTTATAGGTTATGATAAATATGCTATGGGAATCATAGCTATAAAAGGTTAATTGACTTTTAAGTAGTTTATTTTAATTGCTTTTATTGTATAATATTTTAAATTTTTTATATTAAGAATTTATTAAGCAAAGTCGTTTACAACAGAAAGTCTCGCCCTTTAATGCAAGTAGGAGTTCAGATTTAAATTCAGACGCAATATAGTCTGGAGAAAAATACCTAAATTAGTAACATCAAAATTTATCCAATATTTTACTCCTTATTATGATAAATTCTTATTTATAAAAAAGCAAATTAATAAAACTTTTTAAGCTCCTTCCGCATAGATTGAAACCTCATACCATTCTAATTCTTTCTCATCTTTTTTACTAACATCGATTGTTTTTCTTTCCTCTTTCTTATATATTAAGTTGCTCATACCATTCACCTATTTTATATATAAGTTGACGAAACCTTATAAGTTACTGCACTAGATAAAATAGACAAAAGTCTTACTAAATTCGATTTGTATTAAAAAATTTATTATCAAGAAAATATATTATCATAACTCAATCATATAGAAAATTTAATTATTTTATAATTAAAATAACCTAAAGTTAAAAAGAGTTTATTTACAATAAAAATTTTTCAAATCTTTAAGCTAGAAAATAGAGCTGACATCTTCATTATTCAATTTACTATTTTCATTGTTTTTCCATTCAGTTACTAAATCGAGATCTCCTCCTAATTTTTTGCTTTCACAAAGCTGTATTTTTACTAATGCAGGCAATTTAGCCATGCTACCTATTATTATAGCTTCTCCTGGATTTAAACTTGGCAGTAAATCGGCTAAATCGTCGCTTAATTCTTCGCTTGCTTCTTGAACATACTTTATATCTTGTGGCTCAACCATTTTTAAAATAATTTTATTGTTTGTCTGACTTAAAACATCAGAATTAACATTTTTCGGCCTTTGGCTTACTAAAATAAGACCCACTCCAAATTTCCTTCCTTCTCTTGCGGCTCTTGAAGCCCAATATAAAGTCAAGGTATCGGCATTGTTTGGTATTAGAACATGGGCTTCTTCTATTACAACAAATAATGGCACGGGATATCCATTTCTACCTCTTTTATTTAGTTTTCTTTCCTGTAAAATTCTTCTTAAATAATGACTAACAACTGCATCTGCTCCAATTTCATCTAATTCGCTTAAATCAAAAACTGTTAACTTTCCAGGTTCTATTATTTTTTTTAAATCCATAGGAGTATTGGGATCTAAAACATCTCCATAATAATCTTGAATATCCTCAAGTTTGTTCAATACTCCATTAACATCTTTTTTAATTTGACTATCAGATAAACTATTATTTAATTTTTCCTTTAATTTGTCCATGAACTCTATTGCATTAATTTTTCCCCCTTTTAACTCATTTTTTGTATCAATCCATGCCTTTCTTAAAACTCTCTCCTGATTTATTGCATTAACAGGAAACCTTGCTAAATCCTTGAGCTCGCTAAATTCCATTACAGCCGGATTTATAGAAGGCTTAACAACTTTACCTTTATCTTTTAAATTTAAATCTCCATATTCTCCGTGCATATCAAATAAAACGACTGTACCCCCTAATTCATCAACCACTTTTCTTGAAAGAACACATACTGTATTGCTTTTCCCTCCACCTGTTACAGCTAGAATTGCTAGATGCCTTTGTATTTTGTTTACATTTATTTTATATTCAACGCTATTACTTGACATAGTCGAGGATGACAACTTGCCAATTGATATCCAACCCTGTTTCTCATCACCTCCAAATATGTTTTCCAAGTCTTCTTGTTTGGCTAAATAAACATCAGTACCTGGCATAGGAGGTATTTTTGGAGATTCTATTAACCCATTTTTAAGTGTTTTCAGATAACTAAGCCATCTAACTGAACCTTTGAGATAAGATTCCTTAACCAGTTCTCCATGAGTTATTGCTGAAATTACTGATCCGACAGACTCAGGATCGGTAACGCTTTGAGGTAAAAGCCTGCTTCCAGAAATTAACTTTTCTACTATACCTAATACACATCCTCCAGGTGTTTCTACAGTTAAATACATACCAGCTGATAGCCTTACATTTTGATTATCCTGATTATTTTCTGAAAAAATAACCAAGCTTCTTTCAGGTTCACTTTCCCCTACAATCCATCCTAAAGGAACTTCACCGCATATCATAATACCACCTCAAAAATAAAGCATAGTCCTCTCCCTTACTTCGCCTTCCAATCCAGAAATCTTAATTAATGATTCCATATCGTTGTATGTTATAGTGGCATAATGATGGGCTAAAACAAGGGACGTAGGATATCCTTTTTGAAGAGATATGGAAATAAGCTTTGATAATAATTCTTCAGTCAGGCTCTCATAATTTGGCATATTTTTTTCGTTATCTAATAAAAACTCTATTTGTAATATAGACCCACCTCTTGATAATCTAGCATATAGTTTTAATACGCCCAGCCTCCTTTCAAAAAAGTCTGAAATATTACCTATATTAGGGAACATTTTATCTCCCTTTCTTTCTCCAGTTATATTGTATGAACCATACCTTATACTGTCTTCCCATATTAGATAACCTGGATTTGAAGGCTCAGCTCTCCTAATTATATGAACGTCTGGTAAATTGCTTTTACAGAAATCTCTTGATCTACTAGTTTTGGTTATAAAAACTGGAATTGAATTATTTTCCCATATTTTTTCAATAAGAACCTTATAAGAATACAACTTTTCCAATATTTCTAACGCAAGATACCAATCTGAATCATCTAAGCTGTATCCATTTAGTGCTCTCTTCATTAATAACTCTGGCATTATCGGGTGTTCTACTTTATCACTTATTAATTCATTAATATCTCTAATATTTTCTTCATTTTCTTGCATCTTTTCTTTTGCCAAATCTATTAATGAATCTAGCATATAACCATTCTTTATAGAAGATAAAGGTCTCCACCAAGCAATTATAGGTACAATACTACCATCAAATAAAAACATACCATTTTTTGGTATCGAATTTAATGATGAACTTGCTTCTAAAATTTCTCTATATAAAGAAACTCTAGACATAGAATACTTAGGGGGTAACAATAAACCGAAAAAAGCCTTTTCTTCCGGCTTACCTTTATCATTTGCATTGCTAAAAATCTTAGAATATGATTTCACAGCATAAATTGTAAAAGTCTCAAATTCTGAAACTACATCTCCTCCATCTTCAGCTGAATACTCAACCATCTCTCCCTTTTCTGGTAACTCTCTCCAATCTATTTTACACTTGTTCTCGTATGGGAACTTTTTAATTATGTTTAATATAATATCTTTATTTTTTAGAGCAGATTTAACTAGATTTGATTCCATAATCTCACCCGATTTTTTCCTCGTTTTGACATGAAACCTTCGATATCCCGTTTTCTTTCTTCACATTACATATTTGATCTATGCTATCCATTATATCACTATGATGAGTTATTAATAGCAATTGATTAACGGGTGGAGGTACTTCGCTTGTTTCACTTTCAGTAAGCTTTCCCAAAACTTCTACTAAAATCTTCCTTCTCTGTTCATCTAAACTCTCTGTTGGCTCATCTAGTGCCAAAAATCCTATCTTAGCTTGTATTATTTTATTTAATGCTATTATAAATGTTAATGCTATTACATTTTGTTCTCCGCCGCTTAAAATAGAAATAGGTCTTTCATTACCTTCTCTATCTATTACATATACTCCTAGATTTCCATCACTATTTTCTCTTATTTCAATTCTAGAATAATCAAGACCGAATCTAGAAAAGATGTTATTCATTTCATTTTCCAAAGAAATTAATGCATTATTATAGAGGGATCTTTGTATCTTATCAAAGATGTTTATAGATGCAAGCCCAACAACGATTTTCTTTTCTATGGATTCTAACGCTTCTACTTCATTCTTTAACCTAATCAAATTGTCTTCGTTTACCTTTTTCTCTCCTTCCAGAGCACTTATTTCTTTTATTAATTTTTGATATTGATTTTCTAAATTATCTGCATCATTTTTTAATTTACTAATTTCTTGCTCTAATCCAGACATATAATTAATTTTAAAATTAATATCATCAAGTTCTTTTAATTTTATATCAAGTTCTTCTTTCATTTTAATTAATTCTTGTTCATTTTTTTCTCTATCTTCTATGTACTTATCTAATAAGCTAACCTTAGACTCTGCGTCTTTAATTTTATTTTTTGCCTCGTCAACTGATTTAGAATCTGTCTTATTTAGCAATTCTTTTTCAATTTCTTTAATTTTATTTTTAATTTCATTGTTAATGACAACCTTTTTATCATATTCTTCCAACTTTTTAGGAATATCCTCTACATTTAAATTAATAACTTTGAAATAATTTAATGCACTTATATATTCATTGTGCCCTTCTTCTATTTCTTTAAACTCTTTCTCAAGTCCTTCAAGTTCTTCAGATTTTTCATCCAATTCAGAACTTATTAACAAAAGCTTTTTCTCAGACTCTTTCATTTCATCACTTATTTCATCGTTTATAGATTTTAGTTCATTAATTATATTCATTAATAACTTCAATTTATTTTCAATTTGCTTTACTTTATCAATTAATTCTTTATCTTTTTCATTAAGTTCTTTGAGTTCTTTTTCATGTTTTCTAATCTCATCTGCATAATTATTTTTCAAATCACTTACAGTTTTGCCCGTTAGCTTACTATGACAAACCGGGCATTCACTGCTTTCTCCAGGTCTTTCTAATACACTTATATAATTCTTCATTAATTTAATATTATAATTAATGGTACTTATTTTATTCGATATCTCTTTTTCTTGCTCTTTATTTTTTTCATTTTCTTTCTCCAATTTTTCATAGTAATCCTTTGCTTTTTCTATAAAATCATTTAAAGAATCAGTTATATCTTTATACTTCTTAAAAACATTAATATCAACTACATCGCTTATTAGCTCCTTATAATTATTTAATATACTATTAACTCTATCTTTTTTCTTATTATAATTTTTATTAATTTCTTTTATACGAGCGTGTTCAACTTTTATTGTATCCAATTCTTTTCTTAATTCTTCAATTTTTTTACTTAATTCTTCATATCTTTTTTCAATTTCACTATTTTTTAGCAATATACTATAATAATACTTTATACTTTTTAAGTTATTTATTTCATTCTCAAGGATTCTATTTTCATCAACTAACTTTGTGTATTCTTCCAAAACTCCATACATATTCGCAATAGGTTTAGCTTTTTCTATTTCAGCTATTTTAAAATCAATAGATTTTATTTCAGACTCTATGGAATTTATTTCAAGTTTAATTTTATTTATTTCAGACTCTATGGAATCCTTCTTTGATTTTAAAATTGTTAATTCAATAATTTTGTTTTGCAGATTTAATAGCTTATTATTAATTTCCTCTTTTTTGTTTTCCATTATAACTTTTTGCGATTCTTTTTCCTTCATATTTCTAATTATTTCATTTAGTTTTTTATTTATATCATTTACTTCTATTTTCTTCTTTTCTATTGTCATTTCCAAATTATCTTTGTGCCTCTGCTTTATATTATAAATTCCAATACCTTCTTCGAATTTATCAGGCTTTATATCAATCTCTGTCAAATTTTCTTCTACTTCTTTATATAATTTTATTCCTAATGCACTTTCAATTAATTCTTTAAAATCTTTTCTAGAATCACTCATTTTGCTTGCTATATTACTCAATATATTTTGCTTAACTATAATCGAACTTTGCAAAAAATCACTTACATCAGGCAATGATTGCATATTTAAATATTGCTTTAAAATATTTTTATACTCCTCCACCTTTGATGCTTCAATTTTACCATTCCTTTTTAGCGTAACTTCTGTATTTAATCCATCCTTGCCTCTTCTTGTTAAATATATTATAAGCTCTAATACATTATTACCATCTAATTCCCTTAGCTTAACCGTTATTGTTGCCTTACTCGAATTGGTTTTTATCAAATAAGATCTATCTCTCCAAGGTTTCAGTGTTAATGCAAAGAATAGGGCTTCCAATACACTACTCTTTCCTGCCCCATTTTCTCCAACTAATGCAGTGCTGCCTAAAGAAAAGTTTATTTTTGTATCTTCATGGCTTAAAAAGTTTTTTAATGATATTGAATCTATAATATAGTATCCCATTAAGCCAACACCTTCTTTAGTTCTTCTATGCTGCTTTCTGATAACTTTGTTAACAATTCATTTACTCTTTCTTCATTTTTTTCGAATGCAGCATCTCTTAATTCTATTAATAGCCTAGCTGTGCTTTCTTTAATTTTAAATTCATTAACCATTATATTTACTGGGTCTAGTAAGCTTTTGCTTAAAGATTTTACTGAATAAGGTCCTTCTCCTAAATCTTTATTTATTCTTTCTAATAAAGGTATAATAACTAAATTTTCTTCATTCTTTACCTTTTCTACATTTTGCAAAACTATCTTAGAGACTATGTTTTTAGGTATGCCTATTTTTAAATAAATGAGAGGATTTTTATTATTTTTTTCTAAAGTCTTCTTTTCAATATCTACAATACTTTTAATTTTACTATAGATTTCTTTTTCGTTTGTTATTTCTAATTCCTTTACAACATTTTTTCTAACTTGTATATCTATTTCCTGTATACTAGGAACATCCGTAGAAAGATCTATAAGCAATGGACCCCTTTTGGTAGAGAATCTTGCCTCATTTGATTCTATTGGATATAAAGACCCTGGATAAGCATAATACTTTCCTTCTTTGTTTATCCATCTCCTATGAATGTGCCCCATTGCTATATAACTTGCTTCTGGCAATTCATTTACAGAAACTAAAGCGTCATGAACAAATATGGGCTCTACAGAAAAATGTGCAACAAAAACTGTCTTCCCGCCTAATCGCTTTATAGCTTCATTGTAATAAGGCAATAACTCTTTAGCAAGCTGCCTTCTTAAATCTAGGTTTAATTTTTTAAATGGATACACAAATACATTTAATTTATTAATTGAAACTTTTGTATTCTCGACAATTTCTTCATACGTTTTTTCTTTTGATGTAGATTTATCTGACCTTATTTCATATAATGGTGCATATACTTTATCAACTGCGGAAGAAATTACTTGCAATATAGTTGTTTCTCTTCTTCCTGGGGTATCATGTTCTCCATGTGCTAGTATTATTGGTATTCCTAAATTAGTTAATTCTTTAAACTTCTGTATAACAAATTTTAAAGAATCGTTATCAGGCTTTGGGCTATCAAATAAATCTCCTGAAATTATAAATAAATCAGGCCTTTCCTTTTTTATCATCTCAACGGATTGATTAAAGGCCTCTTTTATATCTTCATAAATAATGTTTTCATTATATGGCCTAGCACCAATGTGAAGATCAGACATATGAACAATTTGCAATTTTTGAACCTCCTTTATTTTATTTATGTGTATTACCTCTTAAATATTATTTCATGCAAGATTCCAATTAAAATTTATTATATCTTAAAATAAATTTAAAAATACCTAAAATTTATTTAGAGAATAAAAATAGCGTAATCAATGAACCTATAAATCCAATAGACATAATAAATGATAGATAATTATTCGATAATCCAGATAAAACAAAATCTATACCAGAAATTCCTGCAATTAACACAAACATTCCTTCTACAAGAGATAAAACTAAAATTTTGCTGTCTTTTTTTATTGCAGATATAACTAGCATAGCAAGAGAAATCATACCTATTATTATACCCAACATCATATGAAAAGGTAATAAAGGTATAGCATTAAAAATATACATCATATAACCCATCATAAAAGGATGACTTGAATAAGGTTGTATATTCATTGGTGCAAATAAATTTATTATCATACCAGTTATAAATTGTATTGTCAATAAAGATAATTGGATTGTTACTAATGAGGATGGTATAGTGCCTTTATTAATTCTAATTCCCATATCTTCACCATATATTATGATAAATAAATTATTTATGTGTTTTTGTTAATACTAGACACCGATAATATTATAAACAAAAATTAGGAATATAAAAATAGAAAAAGCATAAAAGTTTTATACAACATAATCCATTAAATTGACCTCCTTCCAGCCATGAAGGGTTCCTTGAGGTCTATTAAGCTTAAAAGAATTTTAATAAAATTATTTAAACCACCAATAAAATACGGAGTCCTCCGCATTTATTGGATTTTCTTGATAAGATATTTGATTATTATATGCATACATATAAGGCTTTATTACCCACTGCAAATTTGGTTGATATTCATAAACATATAAATAGAGGCTTATAGCAATTTGCTCTGCTTCTTTGTAATATAGCTGTGCCATGGTATTATTTCCTTTTAATGCTTCAAAATTTGCTAAGATTAACAAATTGTTTAATTCCTCATATTCTTGAGACTCATTTTGGAACAAGTTAGCCAAAAAAGTATTACCTTGAGAAGCAAAGTATTTGCTTAAATTCTCAAAGTATGATACGTTCCATCCATTAGGTGCTGCATAGTCTCCACTTTGAAGGTATAAGGCATTAGTAAAATCGCTATCCAATGGATAGTCTGGAACCCACTCTAAATTATATATGGGCATTGGATTTTGACCTGGAATTTGATACGACATTATAGTTGATTGAGTCATGTACAATGGTTGAGCATTTATATTTGGATCCATTTCATGCAATGCCTGTGCCCACATTTCTGCTGCTGTAAAATCAACAGTATCACC
>OFEH01000413.1_pt1 | contig 14618 bp, 14 predicted proteins | sample 1521031 | NCBI WGS metagenome assembly OFEH01 (sample SAMN05518350, study PRJEB24110) | hypersaline lake metagenome | isolation source: Grendel Spring, Yellowstone National Park, Wyoming, USA | place: USA:Grendel Spring, Yellowstone National Park, Wyoming, USA | collected 2011-11-16
CGCCTGAAGTATTAATCCTATGGAGGCTACGACCCTGGCATCGAACCTATCCGCCAACCTACCGCCGAATGTTGCTGATAATGAACCGAGTAGGTAACCGGGCACTAGCCATAGTGACGCCTCGAATGGGTTCAATCCCCTAACGCCCTGTAGGTACATGATTATTAGGAATAGTATTGCGTAGTTCGCCATATATTGAAAGAAGTAGGAGAAGCTCGATAGGGTGAACATCCTAATCCTAAATAGGCTGAGCCCAATGAGTGGGTACTTAGCCCTGGACTCTATGTATATGAAGGCGGCGAGTAATATTGTGCCCAGTATTAGCATTAGCCCGATCACCGTGTTATAACCAACACCTGCGTAGGTTATGCCAGCCATCGAGTATAGGCCCAGGGCTAGCCCTAGTGTTACTGCGCCGGGTATATCAAAGCCCTGCCTAACCCTGATACCCTTATCCCTCAGGTATATCAAACCTGTTACGAAGCTGAATATGGCTATGGGCACGTTTATGTAGAATATCCACCTCCAACCAATGAATGTGGTTATTACACCACCAGCCAGTATTCCAGCCACGGCGCCCAGGTTCCAACCCATCGATGTTGTTCCAAATACGAAACCCCTCTCGTGAGGTTGGAAATAATCACTGGCTATTGCCATGGTATTGCTAGTCATCAATGAACCACCGAAGGCCTGCACAGCCCTAAACCCGATTAGCTCGAGGGCATTGCCTGAGAGACCACATAATGCGCTACCTATTCCAAAAAGTATCATACCTAAGTTGAACATTTTAGCCCTGCCCCTAATATCGCCTAACTTGCCCAGCTGTGTTGAGAATATTGTGACAGCTAGTATGTATATTAAGATGATCCAGATTAGTGTTGATAGGTCTGTGTGAAGTGCTGTGAGCATTACGGGTAGTGCTAATACGACTATTGTGCTGTCCAGAGCGACCATGAATGAGGATAGGGTTAATAGAGTCAGCACGATTACCTGCAACCTCTCCATTAACACGATATCAACGCCCCACCTTTTAAAGCTAATTTCACATTTCAAAATCTAAACTTATAAGCAGGTTACATTACTTAACTGTCAATGGTTACAATAAAGGACATAGAAATCTACCCAGTGAGCGATTTGGCAACGGCTAAAGCCTCACCATGGGCTTCCGTGTCAATAATTGTTAGGGTTGTTACGAGTGACGGTCAGGTTGGTTATGGGGAGGCTGTGCCTACATTGAGGGTTAACCCCGTGGTTAGGGCTATTGAGGAGGTTAGGAGGTTTATGGTTGGTAAGGACCCATTCAGGATAACGTATCTATTCAGGGAGTGGTATAAGCACGAGTTCTACATTAGTAGGTCCTTCGAGTCGGCCACGGCATACAGTGCAGTGGATATTGCATTGCATGACTTGTTGGGTAAGTACCTGGGCGTGCCCGTGTACCAGCTTATTGGTGGTCTCGTTAATGATAAGATTAAGGCTTACGCAAATGGTTGGTATAGTGATTGCGTGACGCCTGATGACTTCGCAAGGAGGGCTAAGGATGTTGTCTCCATGGGTTTCAAGGCACTTAAGTTCGATCCCTTTGGACCATACTTTGATCAAATGGGTGAGGAGGGTCTTGAGGAGGCTGTGGAGAGGGTTAGGGCTGTTAGGGAGGCTGTGGGTAAGTACGTGGACATACTCATAGAGACGCACGGTAGGTTTGATGTAAACACGGCGGTTAGGATGGTTAAGGCCATGGAGGAGTTCAACCCATTATTCATTGAGGAGCCGGTACACCCGGACCTCAACTTTGAGGGTTTGGCGAAGATTAAGGCAGCCGCACCCAGTGTTAGGATTGCGGTTGGCGAGAGGATAATCAGCGTTGAGGAGCCGCTCCAACTGCTCGAGAGGGGCTTAGTCGATGTGCTACAGCCAGATATCACGAATGCCCTCGGGTTCACTGGTATGGTTAGGATAAGGGCTCTCACGGAGGCCTTCGGTGTTGAGTTGGCGCCGCACAATGCCTTTGGACCTGTTCAACATGCGGCAACGATACAGTTCGATGCCAGCACATACAATTTATTGATTCAGGAGAGCTTCTACGACTTCTGGCCCCAGTGGAAGAAGGACATAGTCAATAATGCATTCAGGATAGAGGATGGGTACTACAAGGTGCCCAACAGACCCGGCCTTGGTGTTGATGTTAATGAGAAGTTACTCAATGAAATGAGGTTTGAGGGTATGGAACCATTCCACGAGGAAGAGCCTGTGTGGGTCATAAAGGGTACCTGGAGAAGCTATAAGTCAATGTAAGGAAGACTTAAAATAATTTATAAATGAATAATATGCCGTAAAATGTCAAGCCGTAGCATTGGCCAAGGTACATGCCCAAAATGCGGTAGGCGAGGTACGTTGGTTATTAAGACCTTGGGTGGTGGTTACTATGCCTATTATCGACACGGTAGATCATGGTGTTACCTAGGACCCCTTAACAAGGTATACGACGAGGTTAGGAAGAGCCTTGACCCGAACTACGTAGAGGAGTTCGATGGGTTCGTTGGCAGGGTTAGGATGAGCTTGAATGAATCGGTGACCAGCGTGTTTAGTTGGGTTGGGGTGATTCGCATGGGGATAATGTATTTATTGATCCTTGGTATTACCTTCTATATACTATTGCTCATGGCATTAATAGTGATGTATCAGGACCCACCATTATTCTTACTAGTAGGTAGGATTCTCGATCTAATCAATAACGCCATCAGTTTGGTCATAACCTACATGTACATATACAATGGATTCCTTGAACTAAGTAAAATCGATAAAACCTATGGATTGGGCTTTGGCGGTTCCCTGATTAGGTTGATCGCCTTACTATCCCTCATAGTTTTTGACAGTATCGTCCTAGCAATCAACGTACCAGCTATTACCGGCTATGTGATTAAGGACGTGATTGGTGCCGTAATTGTGATTGCATGGGCCCTCATATTCACGCCAATATATAGGCTATCCAACGCATTCAACATAAAACCAACGAACGTGGGGATTATCATAGCCATGATAGGTTATGCACTCGACTTGGTGCCCGGTATTGTGTTGATTGGTGCGCCAATACAATTCATTGGAGAGGGCATCATAGTACATGGGTTAGGGAAATTACCAGTATCCAGGTCACAATAGTATTGAAATGCACGAACGTGTGGTAATGCTTTACCAATAAAAGGTGGTTCGGCAACAGCATTTCGATGCGTAACCCAGGTTATAGTAAGTTAAAGATGCAATACATCATCGCGGCGCTAACTGCAGTAATAACAATATTAATTATATGTTAATAGTGCAGGCAATCCACGGTCAAAACTATAAACCTAGTTACTTAGTGAATGGAGACATAGACATTAACTACGGCGCCGCGCTGACATACTTCGAGGGAACCAATGGTCTAATAATAGTCCTAGGACCCAACAAGCTCTATAGCAATGTCCTAATGAGGGCTGAGGAGCTAGGCATAGGTGTCCAGAGGATAGTTTATGCAGGCCTTAACCTAACCCTAGCCCTAAACCTAGTGAGTAGTCATCCAGGTTCAATCCTCATACTAGACATACCGTACGTAAAAATTAAACCAAACACCCTAGGTCCATTATTGGCACCATATCTGAAGTACGGCATCATAGCCTTTTATAACTCCACAGAGCAGGAATTACAGGAGTATGCGTTAAATGCCCTATACTACGCCGAAATAATGGGCAATAAAGCCGGCGGTCATTACTTGGCCTTTTTACCGTACCTATCAGGGGGACCGCCATTCACCGTGGAAGTAGTCACGGATTACCACGGTAAATTCGACGTATCAATTGGCTATAGCCTAAGCATTAGGGGCTTATTATTCGTGCTTTATGAGCAAAGCAATGATCAATACTATGACCCATGTGCCGTAACGTCCAGGTCTCGGCTTATTTTACCGGGTGGTTATTATTATGTAAGCCCCTTGTTTAATGATTATGCCTCACCATACTCCGATAACTATGTATCGCGATGGATTTGGGACTTCTGTATATATTACTCAAATGGTTGGGAATACACAGCCACAGTACCCGATTATATAGGCCTACTCCCATACGACTTCATGGCCATAACGCCGCAGTCGAGTTACAGTATTTCATATACCGAGTGGCCACAGCCCTTCACAACAGTAACGACGTACGGCATCGGCCTTGCTAATGATTACGCCTCATCGTGGAATTACTATAAGGAGGGCGGAGGTGTTAGTAATGGATTAGCACCAATACCTGGACCTGAGGCTTACGAATCACCGACAACTCAATCATCAGTAACACAATATGAGCTGCAAATATATTTTAACCTGGGATTGACCATCTTTTGCAAATAATTATTGATAATGTTTCTGACCCAGCCAACATAGTCAATGGTCAACCAATTGCAGGTGTTTATGCCAATGATACCTGGTCACTCACCCTTTCCAACCCAGCCTTTGGTGATACGGTACAGATGAGCGTTGGCGATATGGGCTTTATGGACCTTCCGCAATCGCAAACCCAGCCTAGCTACACTGGTTACTTACCCATCCATGGCAATTTCACGATCGAGTCCCAAATAGGGCCCGGCTGTATGAGTTATTATTACTACGCCATTGAACTCAACTGGTACATTATTTACGGCACCTCACCAATATCTTTAAGTTTTAATGATCAGAGTTATGAATTATGGACGCCAGCAGCAGAGGGTGTGGTGTGTGAGCCAATCGTACCACCCTGATTTATTATTTGTTTGGACGATCATAATTAATTTAAAAGTGGCTTAGGTTTGTTAGGAGATGATGAGTAGTGATGTGTCTTCAATTATTAAGCAATTGAACGAACTTGAAATGAAGATCTTAGCCCACATTTACCACTATGGTCCAGACACACCTTGGCTACTGGCTAGGAGGCTCCTTGGTGCTGCTGGTTGGAGACCCATTGTTCCTGAGGATGAGGTTGAGCGAGCTGTACAGCACCTCGTACAATTAGGCCTACTCCAGGAGTTCAGGGGTTCACTTAAGGGTAGGGTCACAAGTTCAGTAAAGCCCTGGCTCAAGGTGAAGCAGAGAAATCCGGAGAGGAGGGGTAGGGGTATTTACTACGATTTAACGAAGATCGGCAGAAAGGTGGCTAGTGAGGTTTGGAAGAATTACGTAAGACCTAACCTAAGGAGTGACGTGAACCCTAAAGGTAAACCCTATACCAAGGGTCAGAGAGGCTTGGCCTAAGTATGCTCGATGTATTCTTGACGAAGGATTCCTTCCTCATTAATGCGTTGGTTAATAATTGAATATCCAGTGGTAGGCTTGGTCCGTAGTGGGCTAGTGTGTCATTTGGTGTGTATAGTACGGGTTTGTTAACCCAGTTGAACTCCTGTGGTCTATATTCCTTGGTCTTGCCCTCATAAATAATAAGACCTGGATTTACCCTATCAACAACACCCAACATGCCATCCCTATTGGTTATTAACTCAACGCATTTAAGACCCCTAGCATACCTAAGACCAACCCTGTTAAGTGCTGAGGCTATATACGATGATTCGCACGGTATGACAAAATCGCCAAGCGACAAAACAACAAGCACATTATCAACGCTTACAGCGGATTCCTTCAGGGCATCCATGTAGGTGTTAATGACCCGTGCCGCCTCATTATCCATATCAAGCAGGTTACCCACCATCTCGAAGGCACTTGCTATGGCGTTTAGGTTTGTGGGCATTGGGATTGCCAAAACAGGCGCTATCATTGATAGCGAATCAACCAAATGCTTCTGTACGGGATACGCCAATATTATCAGGTCAGGTCCTAACCTCCTTATCGATTCAATATCAGCCGCTGTGAACGAGCCTATCTTCATAGTCTTCATAGCCTCCCTCGGCCTATAACTCCACACATCACTGGCCACAACCCTGTCACCGGCACCCAGCACGAATAGGTACTCCGTTATTGATGGGTTAAGACTAACAATTTTCCTTGGAACGCCATCCAGGGCTTTGGTTAGCAGCACGCTTTAACCTGGAGAAACCAATTAATTTCTGTTACCTAACCATAGCATAATGATGAGCCAGGACTTTAGCGAGCGATGAGCGAATCTTCTCGCCCCTGACTTTAGGTAGAGATGATCATCAGTTGGCTCATAATTAATCATCCATAGATCATAAACTTAGCCCTCATCACCAGGGGATACTTAAGGGAAAGGTTTATTAGCCATTTGGGTTTCCATGGCTTGATTATGTCGTTTGACAAAGTAGGTAAATTGATAAAGGAGGATTATGAGTTAAGTAGCCATGATCATGAAAACAACGATTTACTAAAGGTCATTGGAGGAATATCCAAGCTTAACGAGGCCAATAAGGCTGTGTTTTGCCGGTGGGTTAAGTATGGCTTTATTGAGGGTTCCAAGGCCTTTGTTTCCCCTGTGGGTACCATCACATTGACCGATTGGTCCTCTGATGTTGATCCATTAATCCACGATCTAATAAACAATGGTATAGCCACCTTGAATGATAGGGGTTATGTGGAGATACCGTACATGATGCGGTGGAGCGAGATCATAGATTTAAGCCCCGTGTGTGTCGATGATCCACTAGGTATTGATCCCAGTGAGACCATATACCCAAGCCCGATGATAATGAAAGTACCACCCTCAAAGGAGTTGATTGAGGACTCCTATGATGACTTATCGAGATCTCTAGCAAATACGATTAAGGGCTTTGACTTCTACATAGATGGTGAGGTTGTTCATGTGGGGCTTAATGTGAGATCAATAGGTTTTGTAAACCCAGTACTGTTTAGGAGCCCGATTGATGTTTTGGTGGTCACGGATAATAGGTCAATCATAGCCCATAAGGTGATTGACCCAAGTCGTACAGTCCATAGGGGTTTGTCATCCATGGAGCATTACCTGTTGGACGGCATAGATTACGCAGTGTTGGTTCATAAGTACACTTATTATGAGGATCATGTGGAAACCTTCAATAAGATCATTAGTAGGCAGTACATTAGGGATTCTGGGTTTGTGATTGTCCCATACGAGTTGGATTACATGATCTTCCTCAAGTGGCCCCGTTATAATTCCATAGTAACCAAGTCCCAGAGTGCTGCGAGTAAGCGGGCGTTAATTGGCGGTGCAATTAGTTTTATGCTTAATGCCCGTTAAGTATTAAATTTAGGCTCAATTGAGGTTTTGCGGTGTTCGGATGTCATTGGTTTGGATCTATGTTCCACCAGGTACTGAATACAAGAGAGAGCAGGAGCTAGATCCTAACCAAGTACTAATGATAATTAACAACGGTTGTGAAAGTATCAAGTCCCTTTTGGATTACATAGTTAATAATGTTCTGCATCAAACACGGTATGTGAGGGCTAGTGCACGGGCTTATAAGGGTGGTGACGATGCCTTAGTACATTTTGTAATAAATGTTGATGGTGGTAATAGGGAGGTTATGGTTATTGTTTCAAGGAATCCGGCGGATACCTTATTCAATTATTACACGAGTTCTTCAACGGAGAATATCATTGAATGTGATTTTGGATAGTTTAGAAAATATAATTAGTTATTTCGGTATTTTAAAGAAAAACATTATATATACTTTACGCAGTCACTAGAATATTAAAATTGATAGGGTAAATTTAATTAAGGGAAGAGTATTAATACATAGCGATGCCAAGTGTATCCTATGGCAAGTACACCCTGGAAATCCCCGTTAGGGTTAAGTTGTTCATAGACGGTGAGGAGGTCTCCTCAAGCAAGGGCAAGACATTCACAAGGGAGAACCCGGCTCATTTTGATCAAACCATAGCCGTTATTGAGGAGGCTTCGACTGACGATCTCAATAAAGCCGTGGACCTTGCAAGGGAGGTTTTTGATAAGGATAAGTACGGTTGGGTTACGAACTACAGGCAGAGGCTCAGGATCATATATAAGACGGCTGAGATACTCAGGGAGGAGGCTGAAAGGATTGCGGTCACAGTGGCCCTCGAGAACGGCATGCCCATTAGGCAGGCCAAGGCTCATGTGCTTGCCGCCGCAGAGGTCTTTGAGTTTTATGCTGGTCTTGCTGATAAGGTTTATGGAGACTCGATAGTGCTTAGTAATGGTAATGTATCATTAATATTCAAGGAGCCTGTCGGTGTCGTTGCTGCGGTATCTCCTTGGAACTTCCCAATGACCCAAGCCGCGAGGAAAATAGCCCCGGCACTGGCCGCTGGATGCACGGTGGTTTGGAAGCCCGCTAGTTACACACCGATGAGTGCCATGGAGATTTACAGGGCTTTGGCGAGGGCTGGGTTGCCGAAGGGTGTTGTCAATGTTATTTATGGACCTGGAGCTACCGTGGGTAATGAACTCGTTAGGCATCCAAAGATTGATTACGTAAGCTTCACTGGAGAGACAACAACGGGTAAGCTAATCATGCAGCAGGCAGCCGCTGGCATTAAGAGGGTTGGGCTTGAGCTTGGTGGTAAGAACCCAGGTATCGTCTTTGACGATGCCAATATTGAGGAGGCCGTTAGGGCGATAGTGTTTGGTGGACTTAGGAATACTGGGCAGGCCTGTGGTGCTATTAGCCGTGTCCTAGTTCATGAGAGCGTCCATGAGAAACTTGTTAATAGGTTAGCCGAGGTTTCAAAGTCTTTGGTGATCGGTGAGCCGCTCAACGATAACACGGATATGGGTCCACTGGTGTCTAAGGCCCAGGAGGAGAAGGTGCTTGGATACATAGATTTTGGTAAGAAGGCGGGCTTCAAGGTTGCCCTAGATGGAGGTAAACTATCTGGCGGTATTTATGATAGTGGGTATTTCGTGAGCCCCGTAATATTCGACGATGTGGATCCAAAGAGTAGGTTGGCACAGGAGGAGATATTTGGGCCCGTCATTGCAGTGATACCGTTTAAGACGGAACAGGAGGCAATTGAGATTGCAAACAACGTGATCTACGGATTAACAGCCTCAATATTCACAAAGGATCCAGCCAAAGCCCTTAGGGTAGCTAGAAAACTACAGGCTGGAACCGTTTGGATTAACGACGCCTATACACAACCCACCGAAGGTATTTGGGGCGGCTATAAACAGAGCGGTATTGGGCGTGAACTTGGGCTTTATGGGCTTGAGGAGTTCCTGGAAATTAAGCAGGTATATGTCGACACCACGGGTAGTCTCGATAGACCTCACTGGAGAACTGTCATGAAGATAGATAAGTTATGACATTAATAAATCGTGATTGAGCTTAAAATAAAAATTATTCAATAATATTACAATTCATGATGAAACATTATAGTATGCATTTTCATCTAATTGATGAGTAATCTTTTTAAATGATTGCAAACCAACTTGAGTGTGTTAGATGTAAGTGTTGAGTATGACGATGGTGTTAGGGAGTTAATTAAAAGTATGAAGGAGAAGTACGGCGACATCATAATAATACTTGGTCATGGGTGCTGCTCACCAACTGAACCTCAGATCTATAGGGCTTCTGACTTCATTGTTGGTAGCGATTATGTCGAGGTTGGTCGTGTTGATGATGTACCATTCTACATAGAGCGTAGTCTCGCGGAGTCCTATAACGGTTGGGTCTTGACTTTAAGGGTTGAACCGCTTAATGGGGCTGTTGATGACTCATTCTCGCTTGACGTGCTTGAGGGCGTTAGGCTAAGGCTTGGTTTTAAGAAGTTTAAGATATCCATACCGAAGGAGTTGAGAATAAGTGAGCTCCCTCGGTAGGCTTAGGTAAACTTATATATTTTGCATCCATTGATATAGTGTGATAGATTTTGAATCAGCAAGGAGAAGGTTAGTAATATCGCTTAAGGAGGAGGGTATAATAAAGAGCGAGAGAGTTGAGCGGGCCATGTTAAGGGTTCCCCGCGAAGAGTTCCTGCCCAACTACCTAAGGTTATATGCATATGAGGATACACCGCTGGAAATAATGTATGGCCAAACAATATCCGCACCCCACATGGTTGCCATGATGTGCGAACTTCTAGACCTGAAGCCCGGCATCCGATTGCTTGAGGTTGGAACAGGTACAGGCTACCACGCTGCTGTCTGCGCCGAGGCCATGGAGAGGAGAGGAGAAGTCTACACGTTGGAGTACTATCCAGGGCTTGCGCTATATGCAGTGCAAAACCTGGCTAGGTTAGGTTATTTGGACGTGATTCATGTAATAATTGGTGACGGGTCACGAGGCTTACCGAAGTATGCACCGTTTGATAGGATACTCGTTACCGCAGCTGCGCCCAAGGTACCGCCAAAACTAATTGAGCAATTGGGACAGGGTGGTATAATGGTTATACCGATTGATGAGGGCTTTACACAGATTCTCTATGTGGTCATTAAGGAGGATGGTGGCATTAGGATGAAACCTATTACCTACGTGTCCTTCGTAAGGATGAAATATAGTGAGGAATAGGATTTATAAGAGCGATATCGAATACAGAAGTTGTGGTGGGTGTTGTAGATCGCGGTAGGAGGAGACTTATATTATTCACAACATCCTTGGCAGCGTTTCAGACTCCATATAATTCAACTGTTCTATCCTTCATAACTCCAGTACTTGGTAGGTATTTTCATGTACCACTTTACATACTTGTTTATGTACCGATTGTTTACCTAATACCACTGCCAACATTAATGATCGCGCTGGGTAGGTTATCTGATATATACGGTAGAGCCAGGGTTTTCAAAGTTGGGTTCGCACTCTTTGTTATAGGTTCCATAATTGGCGCACTGGCGCCCAATGTTTACATTTTAATATTATCATCATTACTCATGGGTATTGGTTCATCAATACTATCGCCGGGTTCGGCGGCAATAGTCAGCCAGGTCTTTCCTGAGGGTGAAAGGGGGTTTGCACTTGGTATTAACGCAATGTCTGTGTATCTAGGACTAACATCTGCACCGTTCCTTGGAGGCATTATCACGCAGTTCCTTGGTTGGCGATCTGTACTGTTAATAACGACTATCCTTTCAATACTTGGTTTAGTGATTTCGTTCATATCCATGAGGGGTATTGATATTCTAAGACACAGGATACCAATTGATGTTTACGGCTCAACCACCTACGCATTGGCATTACTTAGTATTGTAATGTACCTGCTCTTATCTGCAATGAACAATTGGTTTAACTATATTTATTTACTAATTATTGGTGTTGCGTTATTGATATTATTCGTGTTAATTGAAAATAGGATAAGAAATCCTATGCTTGAATTGTCATTATTCACTAGGAATATATCCTTCATGGCAGGTAATTTAACAGCGTTACTTAATTATATAAGTACGTATTCGATACCGTTCTTACTATCACTTTATTTACAGGCTGTGTTGGGCTATAATCCATTCATGGCAGGATTAATACTTGTTTCTGAACCGATATTCATGGCTGCATTGTCGCCAATTAGTGGTAGGTTGTCTGATAGGTATGGTTCCAGGGAAATAGCGGCTCTTGGAATGGGCATTATTGGGGTGGCATTCGTAATGTTGCTAGTGTTAAATATACGCAATTTAATTAACATAGTAATATCGCTGGCTGTTCTCGGAATAGGCTTCGGCTTCTTCTCCGCGCCAAACACGAACTCCGTGATGGGTTCTGTAACGTCTGATAAGTATGGTGTGGCATCTGGTGTTTTGGGTACCATGAGGTTTACGGGGCAATTGCTGAGCATTACTGTGGCTAGTGCAATATTAATTAATTACCTAGGTAGGTATGCCGCGTTGTACCTATTCACCGGCATACCACTTATTAACACAGTGATCTACCAATCATTCCTACTTGGACTAAGGGTTATGCTCATTATCTCGGCTGTACTTAGTTTTATTGGCGTTTATACATCATTGTTACGTGAGAAATAATTAATTATCATTTTTATATGGAAACCAATCCATGAGAGCCATGATGCTGCATCATGGTAAGAGCCACGATAATTTCTTCACCTTAAGTCCAAGCATTAGTAGTACCAAGTACACCAAACCACCGATTAGTGCGCCCGTGAACCCAGGCGGTGCGTACTTAAATGTTGATGGTAATAGTGTTGGTAGGTAATTCATGAGTAGGCTTCCAATTACGAAACTCAGGATTGCGGCTATACCAATATGCTTCAAGGGCTCTTTTGGTATTGAGTAGAAGTAATCACGCACATCAGCAAGAGTCCTAACCCTACTCCTAAGCCTTAGATACCAATCGAAGATTAGTATGAAGGTTAATGGAAATATTGTTAAACCCACCAGATTCAGGAAATTAACTATATATGTTAATATCCATATTGAGACTATTATTGATGCAATGCCAAGTATCAATATGGCAATAGGTTGCGTAAGTCTAGCCCTGAACTCACTCTTGAATTTCCTAATGGCAGGGTCTATGGCAACTAATAAGTCTATAGCTGATGGATATAGGTTCATTGCATTCGTATGTATTATAGCCAAGGAAGCCCCCAACGCAGCCACCAACACCCACCATGGTGTTCCAGGTGGGAACTGTAATGCGGCCACATTCCAATTATTCGCATAGTATTGACCGGCAAAGCCGAGAATCCCCATCAAATATATTGGTATTATAATGCCAACAGGAGTTGCCAATGCATATAGAACATTAATTCCGCTGTATGGTTTAGCAAAGCGTGATGTTGTTGATGTCTTATAAGCCCAGGATAATGCACCAAATGCGAGCATTAGGTCTATTGCTGCGCCCCATGACTCATTACCACTTGGCTTTGTTGCCCAAAGCACTGCCCAGTTGACGTGGTACGCCGTTATTAGGTAGTACGTAAGCACCGCGTAGCTTATTAGGAGTATTATTGATGTATACCTGTAGAAGTACTCGAGCCATTTGAAGCCAAGTATTACTAGGAATATTTGTATGGCACCCATTATAACGTACCAGTACATTATTGGTGTATGAGTTACTGCCGAAAGAATCTCCGACCCAACCGCATTGTTTAGTGCGAACCACCCTATGTTGATCACGGTATACAGCAACGATAGCGCCTGGGCTGTTCCATAACCAAAGGTTTTCCTGGCGATTACAAGTGCTGTTAGTGGTATTTGGCGGCCCATCTCGGAGAATAATGCCGTGGGAATTACGCCTAGTATAAAGGCTATTGTAATGGCTATTAACATCCCCCTCAAACCTAAACCAAAGAGTAGGTAACCGGCCAGTGGGGTTGCTGCTGATGCCGAAGCCATTGCCCAGAATATGAATAGGTTATACCAGTGATACCTCCTCAATCTATTTGGTATTGGCAATACGCCTATTGTTTCGAGCTCCTTGCCAAAACGTCCAAATTCAGGTAACCCCTTTGCTAGCTCTTCAAGTTTCTCCTCATCAAACTCTTCGAGAACCATATTTAAAAGGGGAATATGCTTATACTTTAAAGCATTACTGTAGCTAAGTCACTGTTTAATCCAGCGTTTTATTACATCCATTGTCAGGTACCTGAGCTTAAGTTCGCTCTTTATCGTATCCCATTCGTGGAGTATCCTCACAGCCTCATTTGCAACCCTAATGGCATCCTCAACTCCCGCGTCTGGTATGAATTCGTTGGTTTTCCTATTGGCTATGGCCGCCATTATACCGCCAGCCCTTGCACCGTGTACATTGGCTATTGTGTATATGGTTGCCGCCTCCATCTCGAAGTTCAGCACGTTCATTGAGGATAACGTATTAACAAGATCCCTTGACCATGGAGGTAAATAATCGTTGAAGCCTGGTCTTCCTTGCCCAACGTAGAAGTCAGCCGTGGACGCCGTTAAACCCACGTGATACCTAACACCCAATTGCTCAGCTGCGGTTATTAAAGCCAGGACTACGTCGTAGCTAGCCACGGCTGGGTACTCAGGCATTGCGTAGGCGTTGCTCGCCCCGTCTAGCCTGACTGCGCCTGTGTTTATTATCACGTCACCGACCTTTATCCATTCCTGGAGTGCGCCTGTTGTGCCAACCCTGATGAACGTGTTTGCGCCCAGTGTTAGTAATTCCTCGATTGCTATTGCCGCAGCTGGTCCTCCAATCCCTGTGGATACTGCCGAGATTGGCGCACCCTTGTAAGTGCCCGTGTACGTCACGTACTCCCTATGAACGGCAACCTGCCTAGCGCTGTCCCAGTACTTGGCTATCCTTGGTACCCTGTCTGGGTCGCCTGGGGTTAGTACGTATGGCGCTATATCACCAGGGCCAGCCATTAGGTGGTACACCTTAGCACCAACCATGGGCTTGGACGCGGACATTTGCGATCACGAACACCATAGATTATTAGGTAAATTTTAAACATAATCTCTCTTAAAAATACTTCGTGGGCGAGAAATTAAAGTTTCGTTTCGGCACCGATGGTGTTCGCGGTATCATAGATAAAGATTTTAATGAAAGGCTCGTCGCCGTACTTGCCGAATCAACGATCAGGTACTGGTCACGTAGGTACGGATTGAAGCACCTATTGGTTGGTTATGATGTCAGGACTAGATCAAGGACTTATGCAACAATAGTCGCAAACGTAGCATTAAACCACGGTATTGATACAGTGATAACGGGAAAGCCAACCCCGACTCCTGTTGTTGCTTGGTTTGGTTTTCGTTTTGGTTTTGATTTGATTATTCAGATCACGGCTAGTC
>OFEH01000414.1_pt1 | contig 14570 bp, 12 predicted proteins | sample 1521031 | NCBI WGS metagenome assembly OFEH01 (sample SAMN05518350, study PRJEB24110) | hypersaline lake metagenome | isolation source: Grendel Spring, Yellowstone National Park, Wyoming, USA | place: USA:Grendel Spring, Yellowstone National Park, Wyoming, USA | collected 2011-11-16
GATTGAGACCTCTCATCGTTACTTCAGTTCCTTCAGGGCACCAATAAGTTTTGTTTGTACCTATAGGGGATTGAGACCTCTCATCGTTACTTCAGTTCCTTCAGGGCACCAATAAGTTTTGTTTGTACCTATAGGGGATTGAGACAGACTGAATGCATTCCCTAGGTATACCATATTACAAACGTTTTGTTTGTACCTATAGGGGATTGAGACACATATACTTCAGGTATCATATTCATTACCTCCTTTTAGTTTTGTTTGTACCTATAGGGGATTGAAACTAAAGTGCTTTTCATCGACATATACTAGGTTATCTGTTTTGTTTGTACCTATAGGGGATTGAAACTGCCATCGTCCCACCATCGATCCTCTTCGTATTCTTCGTGTTTTGTTTGTACCTATAGGGGATTGAAACATTTAAACACTTCCATTTCCATAACAACCTCCTTTTTTGTTTTGTTTGTACCTATAGGGGATTGAAACTAAACTCTTCTTCAAGTTCTTCTGTAAGGTACTCATGTTTTGTTTGTACCTATAGGGGATTGAAACTCCAGTCACTTGCCTTGAGACATTCGCATAGCTCTCCTGTTTTGTTTGTACCTATAGGGGATTGAAACCAGTTTTTTCTATCACCGTTTTGTATGGTTCAAGTTTTGTTTGTACCTATAGGGGATTGAAACTCCAGTCACTCATTTTCAAGCATTCACAGAGTTCCCTGTGTTTTGTTTGTACCTATAGGGGATTGAAACTAGTAAAAGGTCTTGCCTTCTACTTGCTTTGGATAAACGTTTTGTTTGTACCTACAGGGGATTGAGACTCTTCTTCTCGCTTTCATAAAGACAAGAAGAAGGAGAGAGTTTTGCTTGTACCTATAGGGGATTGAAACTTGCCTAAAAAGCTACAGTAATAGTATCTAAAGTTACCGTTTTGTTTGTACCTATAGGGGATTGAAACATACACTCAGGACAGTGGAGTCCCTCGTCCCATTCTAGTTTTGTTTGTACCTATAGGGGATTGAAACTAAATAGTATGAACAGCCACGCCTTCAATTAAGAAATGTTTTATTTGTACCTATAGGGGATTGAAACTTTTTCTAAATATTGGATCAGCTATGAGACTACCTTCGTTTTATTTGTACCTATAGGGGATTGAAACCCGTGATAGATAAAAGGAAAGTCAAAAGAACATGAAAGTTTTATTTGTACCTATAGGGGATTGAAACAGAACAAAAGATCGTGTATGACAATTGCAAGTGGAAAGGTTTTGTTTGTATCTATAGGGGATTGAAACGCACCTTTCCATATGAAAAGGAGCACAACAAATGGGTTTTGTTTGTACCTATAGGGGATTGAGACTAATAATCACTGTATATAGCTTGTTCTTTAATGATTGTTTTTTGTGTACCTATAGGGGATTGAAACTTTTTCTAGCTATATCGTCGTTGTCATGTTAATTCCTTCTGCTTGTTATTATTAGAGATTAAGACTCAATATAATTATTTCAAAAGGCTTGTGTTTACGCTTGAAGTTTTTACACCTCGCTAAAGCATCTAGCTTTTTAAAAGAGTTTTTACAACGTCTTCAAACCTATCAGGAGAATATCTAACTATTGTATTATATTTTATTTTATCTTTATTGTTGATAAGAGCAACATTGATAATAGCAACTTCTGTTATATTCCTTTCAAAACCGCAGTGAGCTTTGAAATTACGTTCATTGAAATATCTGTTGCTTGATCTGTTTTTATTATTTCCGCGCTGATTGTTATATTCAACTAAATCGTACAATGTTTCCCATTTTTGGTTTTCCCATTTGTATCCGTTTTTACATGAGTTATCAACTTCATTTTTTATGTTCTTATTGAGTTCTCTGCTTAGATAATCTATGTTTGTATCAAAACCAAAAGGTTTATATAAACTATGTCCACCTGTAAATGTATCTTCTAAATATTTCAAAGATACAAAGATTTCATCTTTTTGAGTTATATTTTTTTGAGTTATATTTTTTAATCTGTCTTTTAATACTCTAATCATGCCTTTAGCCAAGCCCAACGTTATAAACATTTTCTTAAAAGCATTTAAATTTAATTCTGGAGACTTTATAAAATTACTGTTAAACTTATCTTTTAAAAGTCTTATTAATTCTTTTGTTATGTCATCAATCTCTTCTTCGTCGTATCTAAAATTTTTATCTAAAAACAAATGGCAAAGAGCCAAAGGTGTATTGTTTTTAAGTGCAGAGTAAAATAAATAAGCTTTGTATACAATCTCATTAGTTTTGTCTTTTAGTTTAGAGTTTTCTTCCGCTGGAAAATAATTAAATATACTATTAGCAAAAGCACTAAAAACATTTTTATAGGTCTGTAAATTGAGTCTCTCTATATTATTTGTATTGGGATTTTCAGGAAATTGAAAAAATGCCTTTACATCTAGTTGAAAATCTTTGTATATTTTATATGTTTTTGTTGCATCTCCAAGTATCGGTTCTGAAAAGCTTATATAAACTTTTAAATAAGGTTTTTGTAAGCTCATTTTTTGTAAGCTAATTAGGGTTAAAAACAGTCTTCCTGCTTCTATAATGGCTGAGGCATAAACATTGAGCCCGGTTGAAATATCTAAGTACATCTCTTCAAATGGTTCTTCGAGGTATCTTTGCATCATATCTATCATGATTCTAAGAACTACATCTCCTAACGCTGTTGAAAACTTAATCCCCATGTACTCGCCTATGCTGTGTATAACTATAAAATCGTTGGCTTCTTTTGAATGAGGATGGTATTCTAAATAAGCGTATGGATCTTTTAAATATTGATTTATTTCTTCGGTATCTTTTGCTTTTAGCTTGTCAAAAAATTCATCTAACTTATTGTTAAATTCTGGTCTTCGCTCACTTAGCAAAATACTAGACGGGTATATCAATATTACTTTTGAAGGATCACCAGATTCATCAAAATGCTTTTTCAAGGCAAAAGAGGAAAGCTTGCTTTCGTATGTTTTTTCATCTATTTGAAATTTGTAATCTGTTATGATGTTGTGGTCAAGCCTTCCTATTTGATATATTATCTTTTTAGTTTGCATTTTCCAATTTAACCCAGCCAATTGGTACTGATTTGACCTGATCATAACCAATTTTATTCTCTGTCACCCTTCTTGTTCTTGGATAGCTACCATCTATACATTTTATCCTGTCTTTTAGCAATATCAAAGTCTGGCTTATTTTACCTTTGTATTTACCTATTCTTAAGAGTGGAGATTCTGGTGTATTTTGGTTTTTTAGTTTTTCATAAAAAGATTTTATCTCTTTCATATTCACTGAGAAAAATTTTGCCTCATATTCTATTATGCTGTCTGAAAGCTCATAGCAAGCTTTTTTCCAGTCTTTTATTGTATCTATATAAAATTTATATTGCTCTGGTCCAATATCTAATTTAGGTATGATATTTTTTAATTTCTCTTCAAACTCATTATCTTTTATGCTTATATAGGTTTCTGTATTTTCTTTGATGAGCTCTGCGTACTCTGAAATAGATCTTCTAGAAAATAAGGTTACAACATTTCTAACCTCTAAATGCTCTATGCCTATAGGGTCTGAATCAAATACTTTGAAAAATGTCATTAGCTTTAGATAATTATTTATAGAAAAAATACCTTCTTCTAATCTACTTACATTGCTACTTACATTGGGCCATTTTTCACATACTGAGTTTGCCTCATGGCTTAAAATCTTAAACAAGATAGCAAACCTTATAAATCCTTTTACAGTTGAACCTGGTATATAAGCTCCGTAATCGCCTTTTTTGTTTAAAATTGTTTTTATATGCTCCGATATTTCTCTTGGTTTATCGTTGTTGTTTGCTAAAAGCCTCAAACTGTATTTTGAATAACTTTCAATCGGTTTGTTTATAACTTTGTATATATTTTCGTAGTTTTCTTGTTCTATGAGCTTTTCCAATAAAGAAGATTCTTTTTCTGTAAGAGATGCCAAAAATTTATCAAAAGAAAGCACATTCACGCGATCTCCAACAACCATAAAATCAAAAGTTTTTTGTAGTTTGTTTCCACTGCTTACATGGATAGGGGTTATTGTTTTTAACTTGTAATTATGCATAGGCTACTCCCAAAGGAAATTCTAATCCGTATTGAAATATGTTGTTACCCACTTCTTTTATAGTACCTACAAAATTTTCTTGATCTTTTTTAACTATAAAAGAACCTTCTTTTAGATAAAGAACCTTTTTCTTTAAAAATTCTTTTTCAAAGGTATTTTCTGTATAGTTTTTAAATGTTTCTATATCATAATAACTTTTATCTTGATCTATATTGTTTGTTGGTATAACAGGTGATAAGCTTACAAACTGCTCTGCTTTTAGGTTTATAATACCCTCTAAAGAGCTATATTTAATCTCTTCTATTTTTATTTTACCCCAACCTATGTTTTTGTTGGCACCTACGCCTATTTCTTCTATTAGTTTTAAAAGTCCTTCAAGTTCTTTGTCAAAATTATCATCAAGAAGGTAAACCAGAAAAAACTCCTCATAAGTTTTTATAGTGCTTTCTATGAAAAATAGATTTTCTGAGTGGTGAGACACTCTATTTATTAGGTTCCTTACCTGTGTATGTATGGTTTTCCCAAGCTTTATATCTGTGTTTTCTTCTTTTATAATCCCTGATTTAACTTTGTAGTTTGCATAATCCTCTTCGTATCTAAGTTTCCCTTCTATTACCTTTTTTAAAATATCAAGTGTTACATAGCTTGCTTTTTTGAAGTTTTTTCTTTGAAACTTCAGCTTAAAGTCTTGGCTTTCTCCTCTTATAGGAAGGATAGGCTTTGGAAATATAAACTGATCGTTTATATAAGGAAAAGCCGAAGATATCAAAAATTTTGGGCTTTTAACAAAATCAGCTAAAAAATCTTCTAAAGCTTCTTTCCCATATAAAAGCCTATAACTCCAACAAATAGCCCCAAAAAGCGTAAAGCTTCTTAATATAGAAGCAGGAGACAGGTATGTTATCTTGTAAGCTTTAAGCACTTTTTACTCCAAAGATTTTTTGTAAATCTGCTGGATTTTGTAAATTTATTGGGACATCTTCTATTTTGTCTTTTGTGCAATCTGTCCATAAGATTTCTTTTATTTCAAACTTTACCTTTCCATATCCTCTGGAACCGCTACCTCCTAGATAGTCGTCTTCTATTAGCCTAATCCCTTTTTGAACCGTGTCGTAAAGATCTTTTTTATCTCCTTCATGAACTCTTATTTTTATCTCTCCTTCAAACTCTGAAAATGGTATAACCCTTTCTTGATATCTTGGATGCTGTGCTGTACCCTTTACTCTATCTATAGTATTTTCTACTTTTACCTCTACAAAATCCCCGTCTAAGAAGTTTCTCCATATGTTATTTATAGTCTCTTTTGTAGGATAAAAATCTTCTATTCTCAATCTTACTGGCTCTTCAGACTTGGCGTTTTTATGAGCACCAAAAAGCTTGCACACCTTACATTTACCACAATTACAAGGCTCTCCTAGTTTTTTATTTACCTCTGATAAGGCTATTACTTCAAAACCTGGTTTATCATTATCCAACATAGGCTTTTCTACCCATTCAAGCAAAGCTCTCATCTTACCTTTTATAGATGAGCCAGGTATATAAGGCACATCTTTCTCAATTTTATCATCAAGTTTTAATGCAGGTATTTTGATAACGATGTTGTCTATTCCACCTATTTCGACGTTTTCCTTAGAACCCCCTATGTGAAGCCCCGTTAAAACTACGATCTTACACTTTAATTTTATGATCCCTTTTAGTGCTTTACTCATATTATTCCTCCTTGGGAAAGTGATAGGTATAGTATGCTAAAACTGATTCTAATATATTTACAAACTTTTCAAACACATCTTTGGCGTTTTCATTCATATCGTTTTTTAGTCTAAGAAGAAGCGCTTTCATAAAGTTGTAAAACTCATCGTCTATTAGTTTTCTTCCTTTTGAATAGGCAAGCTTTGGTATCAAAGCCAATACTTCTATTTTTATCTTGTTAAGATCTTCGTCGCTTTTTAGTCTATGCTCCAGATCTTTTATTTGATCAAAGAACTTTCTTAGTTGAGTTTTCTTTAAAGCATCTAAAAAGCCAATTCCAATGGCTATCCCTTCGCAAATTCCTTCTGGCTTTATATATTCTTCTAGATCTAAACTTAGCATGGGTGTATTGTTTATATCTTTTATGCAAAGATCTATAAGCTTACCATAAGCTTGTTTTATATTATTTTGATTGTTTCTAATAAATTCTCTTCTTTCTCTGGATTGGCTTTTATCGTAACCTTTCTTTTTTTCAACCAAAATATTGATGTTTTTACTCATCTCAGACTTAATTTTTTCATCCATGCTTTTTTCCTCCTCTTGTTTTCATAAGAGCTATTAAAAGTATAACACCTAAATTTCTTATGACATCTTCTTTTTGTATTAAATCTCCATTGTGCTCATAGCCTGATTTTAAAAACCAATGTTCTATGGATTTTCTGACAGCTTCGTCTTTCACATTTCTACCTATTTGATAGTAAATCTTTGGATAGATAACTGGGTTGGTAATTGGTTTTTTGTCTTCAGAAACATCTTCATCTTCAGACACATAAAGCCTATAAAGACTTAGCATTCTATGAGCTACTGATCTTGATATCTTACCATCTTTAATAAACGATGCCAATTTATCTGCTAAGGATACGATCCCTTCAAGGTTTACATAGTTTATATATTTTTTCTTAATCCCATCCAAATCCTCAGGTCCAATCTCTTCAATAACCCTCTGACTGTAAGAGTTATAACCAGATACAACAGGTGAGTATTTGAAGCTTTTACCAAACAAGCTTACAGCGTCTTTTAGATAAAACTTATTATCTTTGGCTTTAAACACCGAGCTTTTAGATTTTGATTCAAGCTCTTCTGATAGTTTTGCCATAAGTTCTACGCTAACCTTTGAACCTACTATCGCAATACCACCAGAGATTCCAAGATCTGGATTTTTGGCGGTATATCTATAAAAATCTTTTCTTAGTTCTATTACAAAATCCAATATCAAGTTGTAAGGCCCAATAACAAATAAATCATCCCCACCAGAGTAAACTGTATATATAAGTGTATCGATTTCTTCGCCAAATTGAGCTTTCGAATACGCTTTAGATAATTTCATTATCAATTTGGATATATAAGCGCTGAAAAAAAGATCCAACATTCTACTAAGGGTAGCTATTCTTGCTATGGTGTAATGCCTTATCCCATCGCTAAAGATAAGCCCCAAATTATCAACATCGCCTCTAAACACACCGAGCTTTTTATCGCCTTTGGAAAGCTCTGCAAGGTAGGATAGAGAAAGTATTGAGTTTTGATGTTGATTTTTTAACTCCTCTAGGGCTTCTTTGCTTGTTTCCTTGTTTTTTAATATATCTTCCAAGATATTTTTTACTTTGTTTGTAAGCAAAGGGACTAAGTTCGCTATAAATTTAAAGCCATTTGAATATCCATTTTCTGCAAATGTAGCGGAGTTTAAAGCGATTATCTCTTTTGCTTTTTGTGTAATCTCTTGATTTTTATCACTTAGCAAATAAACCTTACCAAATTTACCAAACTTTATATCTGGTGTTTTGTTTACATCATCATCAAAAAGATAAGCTATAAATATCTTTTGCGATCTTACTAAATTGGCTCCAAGATCACTAAAACTTTCACACCATTTGCAAAGATCACCTTTTTTTACCGGCAAAGATTTACAGGATTTGCAAACTTCGTGTTTATCGTTTTCAAAATCCTTTGTTAAAATATCTTTTGCTTTTCTTTTCTTATCTTCATCAAGCTCAATCTGAAGCTCCAATATTTTATCTTTAAGCTTGTTGTTTTTTAGATCCTCTTGGCTTAATTCTACGTATCCATCTGTTATTGTTAAATCAAGATGAAACTCTTCATGAAGGTATTCCGACAGATCTTTTTTAAACTCTTTTAGGGTATCTTTTACCTTGTTTGTGTTTGGAAGTATGAGCTGAAGATTTCCACCTCCTACATAGAGAATGTTGGTTATAGGGTATTGAAGCTTTTCTAACAAATACCTACTCAAAAGCTCAGGTAGTATTGAGATAAAAAACGATCTTCCCCTTAGGGCTTTTGGTAAGGAAAAGTTTTCATTCTCTACATCAGCTTTGCTAACCTTATACAAAAATCTTTGTATACCGTTTATTTGTGCCTCATAGATAATAAACGCTTTATCACCGGCATTTTGATTTTCTATATTGTTTTTATTAAAATCATAAAGACAAAGGGCTATTGAAGACAATATCCTCGCATTGTCAAACAAAGAAATATCTTGACTAGACGAGTAAGCCGGTACGCACCAAAAATATTTTTGAATAAGATAGTATATGAAATTAAATGCCTGCTCTTGCTTGAAGTATTTTATGTTTTGAAACTCTTTTTTAAATTGATCATAAAGTCGTTTATAACCATTTTCTTTTAAGTGTTTTATGTCCTCTTGGTTTTCTATAGGAAATATGATATTTTCAAGGTTGCTAAAAGAAAGCGCTTCTAATTTATGGTAAGCACTATGCTTTGGTGAAGCCTCTTCTTTAAAAGATATATCTTCAAATATGGTCCTAAGAAGTCCAAGCTCTTTTGGATCATCTTGTTCTGATATCAAATCATAGGCTTTTTGTAAAATATCTTTATCTACATCTTCTATATCTATACTATCAAAAGCCCCAGGAAGTAAATCTTTTACATCTTCAGAAAATCTAACATTGGCATTTTGGTTTAACTTATCGGAAAACCTATCTACCTCTTTTAGTAACCCAGCCAACGCTATTTTGTAGTTTTTATTCATTCAAAACCTCACCCAAATACAACTTCTATTTTATACTATTTTTTAGTTTTTTGCATTATAAAAATAACCACAAAGCTTACTTTAAATGTGGAAGCTTTTCAATGTATGCTACTATTTCCTTTATATCGCTAGAAAAATCTCTTAAGTTTTTAGGTGTGTTCTCTTTCATATCACAGTGGGCAAAGATATTTCGGTATTCTATAACCCTATCCCAGCGTTTTATAAATTCCTTTATGTCTTCAACGTTTTTGACTTTTTGCAATACATCCATCACATTTTGATTTTGAGGCGTTTCTTCACTATTATGTTTACTTGCAGATTTGTCAAGAGCGTTAAGAGCTCCACTTACTGATTCTCTAAAATTATGATCTATCCATTTTTCTTGCTCATTTATAGCATAGATGATATATGAAATCATAAATTCTCTTAAAAGCAAAATCGCTTGAAGTAATAGATTTTTATCTACATAAATCTTAATTAGGTTTAGCTGATATCTTAAGTTTTCTTTATCTAAAGTTTCTGGATTTTCTAATGAAAGTTTTCTAAAGTCCTCTTCCGCCAATCTATCAAACAAAGGCAAAAGGTGATCTGCCCACTTTTTGATCTCTTCTTTAGATTTTGATATTTTTTCTTTTATATCGGTAGCAATATTTGCAATTTTTATAGGTCTTACGTTTAGAAATTCATTTGAAAACGATGATAAAGCGTTGCCCAATTTTCGCAAATTAGTTGGCCTTTCTGATTGTTCGTGAGTATTGATTTTGGTGCTTACAATAGCTTTGCTTAGAGCTTCGGCATCAAAGCGCTGATTGAATAAATATACACTGCTTGACCAGTTTACCAGTTCGAGCAAATAAGATAAATCTATTATAGGTGTATATTCTTTACCCCTTTCAAAGTTTCCGTAGTATATCTTTTCTATATTTATATCGTAGATATTTTTTAGGTAAACAAAGGATGTAAAAAATATAAAAGGTAAATATCTAAATCCATGTGTTACATCCACATGGAAAGAAGCATCTTTGTATTCTTCAAAAAACTTTACAATCCGTCTAAAAATCTCTTTCTGATTTTCTATGTCTTTGCCCTCTGGAATTGTAAGTATCTCTATTTCTCCTAGATGATTTTTCACATCATCTATAATGGGAATATCAATATCTTCTATTTTCTTTTCTTTTGCCGTTTCTGTGGTAATAACAATTATCTTATCAGGCTTTACAAATTCTTTTAGTGCCTCTAAGATGTACTTTGTAATTTTGTAATTGTTTTTATCTTCGATATAATATTTTGTCTCAACGTATCCGGCTTCACCTAAAAACCCCACCAATATTTTTTCACCCATGTTGATTTCCTCCTTTTTACAGATATTATAACAAAAATCAAAAGTTTTGTTCGTACGACTCATTGCATCTTTTTAACGCTTGATTATATTGTATCTGTGGAGGATAACCCTGAAGAGGTTGAATTTATTGAGATGATAAGAAGGATTAATTAAGGCTAAACGAGACTTGTCAATAATTTTGTGTCTCATAACAGAATCTCCTATTGAATATTTGTAAAACTTCATATGAGGATACTTTTAATGCAGGAACGGGCTTATTCCACTTATTGTTTTTTAAAATATCTTTCTAGACAAGGATATTTATCTCAAGAATCTCAGCAGAGCGGTTGGACCACATTTTACTATTGCGTGGTATACTTGTCGTGGCTTGGCAAGGGAACAGGCACTGGTAGTTTAAGAAATGCCTTTGGCACACTATCTTCTTGGAGAAGTATATAGAAAGATATAACTTTGTAAGACCTACAAATCTACCAAGGTTTATGTGTTCATGATGTAGTGAACTTGTACACCCTATTGACGATCGACGGGAAATATGTTATACTATAAGCTGTTGATAGGTTGATGTGGTACCTATAGGGGATTGAAACTTGTCTATTGACAACAACCTTTCTCCGTTTTCATCTGCACGTTTTGTTTGTACCTATAGGGGATTGAGACAGAGAGACGGCAATACGATTTACAGGCACTTCCAAGTTTTGTTTGTACCTATAGGGGATTGAAACGAATATGAATATGTCAGAACAGTACTTGAAACAACGTTTTTATTTACATATGGAGGATTGAGGCATAAAAACTTTTTAGGAGGTTTGGATGATAAAAGCAAATCTATCTAGATCTTCAAAGCAAAAGATCAACCTTGTTTTATCTAACAAATATTGGTATGAGGTTATGAAGGCAATTGAAAGAGAAGACATTAAACGTGCCCTTAAAATTATGGCGTTAGTAAAGGATACTTCTAATGGTATAGAACAAGAGAAAGATCACCTTTGTTTCAAGGTATATTTGAATACTATCAACTCACATCTCACAAGTATTTTTTGACTAGAGCTGCTGAGATAGTAGAGAGAATCATTTTCTATGATTCAAGCAAACTTAATCATTAATTTTTAAAAAAGAGGTATTTTTATAGGTTTTTATGTACCCTTAGGGGATTGAAACATTTAACATAATAAATATTACGTTGTGACTAATGGTGATGTTGTTGTTTGGTATATATGAAATCTTGGCAGATCTTTTTATCAAGCTTGAGCAATAAGTATAATACAAGAGGCGTTAATTTAGATTTAAATTAGATTAGGTACAGAGCTATAAAAGATAGAGGTATAGATATGAAATCATTTGTGAGATCATTCCTTAGATCTTTGTTGCTTGCACTAAGTTTAATCTTACGGACTTTGGCGTTGGTACTAAGTATTATGTTTTGGGCTTGGTTTTCAATGTTGAGAATTTTGTTCTTGCTTTGGCTTCTTTGGTGAAGACTAATATGATGGTAAGAGATTTTTCAAAAAATCATCTGCTGACACCTATTGGCAACGTGGTTTACTTTGGAGACAGCTCCAAGATAATTTGCCGTAAAGTTTTATCTGAACTGTGTAGGTTTTAACAACTCCGCCGAATGCTGAAATGTGATTTTATCGCTCTAGCGTGCGTAGCATTTCTTACTATTGTGTGGCATACTTGTAAACCGTGGCATACTTGTCTTATAATAAGTCTATTAAAAAGATATTTATTTGAAACATGCTAAATTCTTAATAGCTTTTATCTTCAGTTAATCTTATTTTTTAACTTGATGCTTTTATCATATAAGTGTTGAGTGTATAAATTGTCACCACTTTTTTATTTCAAAATAATTTTTCTCATATTTATGTTAATATAATTACCATTATGTTAACAAATGAAAGCTTTTATATCTTGATATCAAGAAAATTTGACATCAATGACATCAAATGATATATTAATATTATCAAAATATTGGAGGTAAGTCAAATGGGTGATATCAAAATGAAGGCAAGCGAGTATGCGGCAATGATGTCAGTGTCATTAAATACTGTCAAAAATAGGATAAAAGCTGGAATACTAAATGGTGCCAAAGAAGAAGATGGCGTATGGTATGTGTATTTGACATCAGACGAATATGAAAATCTGCAAAACAGCAAAGAAAAATCTCAAGAAAGAGAACAAGCTATTTCAGACTCTATAGAAAAATTAAAAGCTCTTCCAGATGGTGCTCTTATAGCCACATATATCAATATTCAAAGATATGCCGAGTTTCAAAAACAAGAGCTTATGCAAGAGCTTTCTAGCTTATATGCTTTACTGGCTGTAAAAGAGAAAGAGATAGAGTTTTTGTCAAAGGATTTAGACCGTTATAAAAGCAAAATAGAAGAGCTTAAAGAAGAAAACTTATCATTATCTGAAAAGCTAAAAAACCTAAGCAAAGAGTTAGAGGATTGTAAAAAAGAGTACAAAGATCTAGATAACAAATATCAAAGAGCAGACATAGATATGAAAAAAATAATCCTTGATAAAGAAAAAGAGATACTTGAGAAAGAGCGGGAGATAGAAGAGTTAAAGAGGAAACTATCTATGCTATAAGCTTTAAAAATTTTTAACACTATATCCTTGAGTTTATGAGGCTTTTAAGATAAAAATAGCTTAATTCTTTTTTGTATTGACGCCTTATTATATCCATTAACTTATTGAATATATTGTAAGTTAGAAGAGCATCGTCTTTAGCCCTGTGAAGTCTTTCGTATTTTATGTTAAAGTAATCTGCTACTGCAGAAAGTTTGTAGGATTTTAGGTTAGGGATGAGTTTTTTGGAAAGTTCAAGGGTGCAGATATTTGGAGATTGTAGTTTTTTATGAAGATATATGCTGTAAGCTTTGTTTAAAAACGATAAATCAAATTTTACGTTATGACCTACTATGATATAGTCTTTTACAAAGTTGTCAAAATCGTATATAACCTCTTCAACCTTGGGTTGGCCTACCAGCATAGCGTTTGTTATGCCTGTTATTTCTGTTATCCTTCTTGGAATAAAAAACCCTGGGTTTATGAGTCTGTGAAATTGTTTTGTGATTCTTTCTTTTTCCACTAAAAAGGCAAAAATCTCTATTATTTCATGCTCATCTGGATTAAGGCCTGTGGTTTCTATGTCTAAAACTATGTATGCGTCATTCTCAAAAGATTCGCTAAAATACATAATTTCACATGCATTACTTTAAATATACCTTTATGTAGCTTTCTTTTTTGAGTTTGTGTAAAATCTCATTGTATTTTTTCTTCATCTTTTCTTCTAAAAGCTTTTTCTTTAGCTTGTCTAGATCTATGTTTTTATATACAAGTTTTATGTTTTTAACCTTAGCAATGTATATGCTGTTTTCACCTTCTGCAAAGACTATATCACCTTTTGATACTTTCCAGACTTGTTCGTCTAAGTTTTTTTTCAAGTCCCCTTTTGCTACTTCTAATTCTTGAGGAGTTAGGTTTAGTTTGCTGGCTATCGTTTTTAAGCTTGTGGTGTTGTTTAAAAGCTTACTTAGTTTATCTTTGTCTTTTTTGGGCACTATAAGAAGTTCAATATCTCTTTCTATTTTAGGTTTGCCGTATTTTAATTTTAAAAGCTCAATATCAGAAGGTGGAATTTGAACAGCTTTTCTTAAGTATTCTCCAAAGCCAGCTGTTGCCAAGATCTCTTTTCTTAAAAAGTCTCTAAACTCTTTTGGCGATATACCTTGTTTTCTTAGCTCTTCGTAAAGTTGTTCAACGGTAAGGTTGTTTTGAGAGGCCAAGTCTTTTATAGTTTGGTCTAAAAAGCTCTCTGGTGTGGCCATATGGTGTTCGCTCAAATATTGGTATATGAGGTATATATCTATAAGCCTTTTTAAAGCTAATTTTGCATCTTTTGTACCAAAATAAACCATTGCTATTTTCAAATCGCTTTCTAAAATTGGTTCACCGTTTACGGAAGCTACAACTCTATTTACCAAAACTCCAGGTGTGCTATGTAAAAGCTCTTCAAAGCTGTTGTTGGTAGTGCTTTGTTGGTTTATAGTTTTATGGCTTTTATCAACGTTTTTATCAGTCTTAGCGTCTGCAAATGTAATATTTATTAGGGTTAGTATAGATATAGCGCTTGTTAGTATTTTGCTTTTGTAAAATTTCATAACACCTGGTCAACCAAACTGTACAAAACTGTATTGCTCTGTACAGCTTGAGCTGGGGTATTTGTATTCCGCCATTTCAGATACTCCCAACCCCAACAGGCGGTATTTTGGAAGTATCATAGACCCTGCACCAAGTACAGGAACTAACCTGTTTGCCATCCTTACCCAATCCCTTGAAATCATTACCCTTTTCAAGGGAG
>OFEH01000417.1_pt1 | contig 14523 bp, 17 predicted proteins | sample 1521031 | NCBI WGS metagenome assembly OFEH01 (sample SAMN05518350, study PRJEB24110) | hypersaline lake metagenome | isolation source: Grendel Spring, Yellowstone National Park, Wyoming, USA | place: USA:Grendel Spring, Yellowstone National Park, Wyoming, USA | collected 2011-11-16
GCGTCTTCATAAGGCCCATTGAGGTGAGGGAATTCGCGGATAGACGCCTCCCCTATACCACCAATAAGGATTATGTCTACCCCAATCAACTCAGCGAGATCGCATATGTGCTCAGGGTATTGAGCTTGTACGGCGTGAAAATAATGCCCGTGAGCGAGGACGCGGGAGTCGTCTACGTGGTTTGTAGGGACAGCCCCCTGTGGAGCGACCCAAGCCTGGTTGGCAAGTACGTGGCCCAATTCGAGGCCAGGGAAAGCGGACGCGGGGGATGCTTCGTCCAATTCCAAGTCGACGGACCGCACATCTTCATGACCACCAACATCTCCGACAATAGGATGTATAATAAGATAGTCAACGCCATCACGGGCATGCTCGACGGCGATGGATTGGACCTAAACGAGTTGGCCAGGGCGGTTAATGGCAGAGTCGATGGGGATAAGATATACGTCGACTGCGTTAAACGAGTGATATACCGCACTTTCGTCACCAACACGACTAGGATGAGCCAATTGAGGAGCAAAATCCTTGCATGCATAGCGATGGGGCATGAGACAATTAGGGATATCATATCGTGCGTCTACGACATGCCATATGAGTTGGTCAGCAGACCCGATCGCCATAAGATCTACACTGCGGTATACCGCATAGTCGAGTTAGGCTTGGCCGAGTGCAACAAAACGGATACGGTCAGATGCAAGCTAACGGGAAAATACAAGCCATTTATTCAACAAATGGCAAACGGCTCGCGGACACATTAATTTATACAGGGCCCCTAAAGGGACTTATTTGTATTTTTTCATCTTGTCCTCAATATCGTTAACGAGGGCCGATATCTCCTTGTAGTACTTAAGGGTATTTGTTACTGTGATGCCCAACTCATCGGTTAATTCCCGTTCAAATGCAGTGGTACCATCAGTTGATCTGCTCACGACGTGGGCAATCTCATGTAGTAGAACGCTAATGTACTCCCTAACACACCTAGTTGCGGCCTCTTCAACCGTATCGAAGTTGTTGGGGTTGCAATGTTCTATAAGACATGGAATGCTGAGGGCGATTTCGCTCTTCACTTCATACCTAGCTTGGCCGCAGACGCCCCGCTTTAAGTTGGCATATTCAATATTATCCCTAAAGTATGCCGTTGAGTATGCCGTGCCCTTGGTGACTTGGTAAGCGATTTGCTCAAGGTCATCGATTATGTATTTAAGCGGGGAGGGCAACTCATCCTTGGGCACGACGCCAGCTATGCTGCCAGCCTTCTTGCTCATCCTATCATAGGTCTCGGTCGCATATTGTAGCCAGCTACAAAACGGCTTGGTGCAGAAGAATGTGGGATCCATGTGGTAGTATTTGGCGAGCTCAAGTGTTTGGGGATCCGTGACAACAACGGCGTCCTTACCATACATTTTTGCGAACAAATCGGCAACTACGCCGCCCATCACAGTGGGTGGATAAATCTCGGTCTCCACCTCGTTACTGTTGTTCATGCTTGCCTTTAACCCCCCATCAATTAACTTCCTCAACAATTCGGTCCATTGCTCAACATGCTGAGGATCATGGGTTCCGGGGCGTTCTCGTGCTTCATTCAAAGCATCTATTATATCGCTCCATAAAACTTCTATGCCACGCCTTATATCATGTTCGTTGGCGATGTCCCTGGACTCGGATAGCTTAACATCAAACAGGTTGTAGCCGAATAATGCAGGCATGTCCCTAACGTAAATGTCCCTAACGTAAATCTTACCCCTAGCATCATCACAATCAAGAATGTTCTCCCACCATACGATCATGCCTTCATCGTTTTTCCTGATTATAAAATTCTTTATGCAATTAATGGGCAATCCTTGAACGAAGTTCTTCCTAAATCGTTGGCACAGGACTGAATTCGCAATACGAACCTCGGTGCCAGTTATGGACTCCGGCTCCTTTTTATAACATATATAAAACATCTCCATATTAACGCCATCCACATTGGCAGTAGCGAATAACGGCACGATCCGCCTATCTCCGGCCCTAATCTCTACAGGTATGCCCTGATCCAGAAAAGTCATTAACGCCAATTTAAGCCCCTCGCCAAACCTGCCCCTACTCCATTCGGGCTTCTCAGAGGTGCCGATAAGTAGGTGTTTAACGGTTATGCCCCTGCCCGTATCCCTCACAATTGTATCGAGGAGCGCGCTATTACATGGATAGGATGCAGGCCATTTTTTCGTGACGTATTGAGTCTCGTCAAGCGCATTTTGCATGACCTCCCTAAAGGCTTGCCAAACGCCCCAACCCCTGGTCCTAACATATTCCTTGGTCAAGCCGTACGAGATGCCACCATCAAATCCCCTCGCTATGCATGGATTTTCATTTTGCGACATTAAAATTTAGGTTGAGACAATGAATTTAACTTTAACGCTCCCAAGCCATAGAGCAATGCGACGGCGGCAGCGCCAATGATCGGCGCACCAATAAGGAATAGGCTAAGCCAATCATATGGTTCCTCCTCAATGCTAAGCTTAACATCTTGGGGATGCCACATATACCCCTTAATGTCCTTGGCAAACTTCTCCGCCTGCTCCCTCGTGTCAAACCCATCGGCAAGCACATCCGTGTACCCGTACTCATCTGTGATCAGCACCCTGTACGTCATTGGGTTACACCTCGCGTTTAGCCATGGACCTAATCAATTGCTCGAAATTATCCAGGAGTTCCTTGCCCTGCCCAATATGCACGAGCGCACGATCGATATCCTCCTGTGTGTCGGCGCACAAGATTATCTTCCCATCCTTATCGGTTAGGCACGGCATAACTAAAAAATACGAACGGGGGTTTTAAACCTTACTAATTATTTACTTCTTTATGTGCCTAACCCTCTCCTTAACGGCCTTAATATCTATTCCATTTATCAGGTCTTGCTCAACCTTGATCAGTTCCTCGACTAAATCGACGTACTTTGAGCCCTCCCCTTGCAGAGCTTGGAGCAAATATTGTTTTACATCAAGCATATCCCTCTCGAACTCCTTGAAATTCCTCAAGTTGTTCGAGTATTTATGTATCACATAGCCGTCGGCCAGGGAGATGAACATGGCTGCAGCCAGCAAGCCGCCCGCGTACTGTGGATACAGGTAAGCTAAGCTGAGGAACACAAGCAAGGCAATTGTTAACCCTATCGCCAATACATCCTCGCCGTTCATGATTTAACGATTAATAGGAGCCTAATAAATTTAACTCTTCGCAACGCCATACCCAATGAGTCCGCCAACGACCGCTCCAGCCGCGAAGCAAGCCAAACACCAAGCCCAATTAGGAGACGCGATCGTAGGCAATGCAGTAGGCGATGATGAGACCGCCAAAGGCGAGTAGCCCGTCACGGCTGCCACACCTGAACTCCCGGCGAAGGACGCCGTCATCATATACGTGCCGGACGACGATGGGGCAGTTAATGTGGCTGTGTACTGCCCGCTGCTGTTCGTGGTGGCCGTGGCCGAACCGCCCCAACTACCCCTAACAGTCACAATCGCACCGGACAACGCAGCCCAACTACCGGAGGAGTTTTCATATTGAAGCGTGCCGCTCACATTGAATGTTTGATTGACGTAAACGGTGGAGGGCGCCGATATCGATATCTTGGTTGGATAGAGAATTGATCCACTAACCGCATTGCTCGTCGCACCGAACAGCGTATCCTTTGCAGTGAAGGACACGCTCTGCCCAGCGTAGCTTTGGGGAATGGTCCAAGTAGTTGAGCCGCTAAGGCCCGATATTTGAATCGAGGCTATGGATGTGCCATTGGCATATATGGTCACGGTATCCGTAAGCCATGCAGGCGTAGATAGCAGGACAAAAAACGTTAAAGTCTGTCCAGAAACCCAGGGCGGATTAGGTTTCACGGTAAGCGCTAAGAATCCGCCTTGTACCGTTATGCTGGCCTGGGTACTAGTTGATGCGTAGCTCATGATAATTAAAACGGGTTAATGCTTTAAAAACTTGCCCTCGCTCAATATGCCGGCAATCCAGTGCTCACTGCCTTAAGGCATTCGCTCAATTCGCCCTCAAGGCCGAGCTTCTCCTTTAGGGCAACGCAGTTCACGAAGCTCTCGGCATCTGCCCCGGTCTCAAGCACCTCGCTGGCCTTATCGAGCAGGTCGTTTGGAATGGTTACTTTCTTCTGCTCCGCAATCCCCAATATGATCTTTCTAACCAACTCCTTGGGAGGCCTATCCGCGTAAATCAACATATCGCCGAGCCTGCCGGGCCTGACCAGGGCGGGATCGAGCACGTCCTTGCTGTTCGTTGTCCCAATCACGAGCACCTTAGCGTACCTCGACACGATGCCGTCTATATCTTGAAGGAGCACGGACGTTGTTAGATAGGTTGGGGCATCGGGCGATTCCCTAACCCTGCCCAACGCATCTATCTCATCGATGTAAATCACGGCCGGTTGATAGGCCTCCGCCAGTTGGAAGATCAGATCAAGCCTGTGGGCCGCGTCATATGGTCCTCCGCGGAGGATTCTGCCGGCCCTCACCACGAAGAGGTTGAATCCCCTATTCATTGCTAACCAGGCCGCATACCCAATACCCAGAGCGGTCTTTCCCGTGCCGGCGGGACCGTATAGTAATATGCCGTGAATCGGCCTAACGCCTGGGACGTCCTCGAAAGACATCGATGTCTTGACGAGCCTATCCTTCAACTCATCCATGCCAATGAGCACCAGCCAATTCTCCTTGAACAACTGCTCAAGTTCTTGCTCGTTCGGAACATCAACCAATATCCCGCTGAACAAGCTCTTCAATGTGTCTAGGTCTGAAACATATGCGGCGGCGTAGACGCCCACGAGCACGCCAATGCTTGAGACCGCGAGCGCGAGCAAGCTCCACGCCCCGAGCGGCAGGGAAAGCACTAGTCCAGCCAATGCGGAGACGGCCATGGCGATCGAAATCCTCGAATGCGTTAAGTAGCCCATGAACTTCCTAACCGTGGTCATGTGCCTCCTAACGTCAATCTTGGTATGCGGATTAATGAAAAACGGCTTGAGGGCCATGGTCGAGACAGCGCCGATGCCGGCCGTGGTCACGGCTGCATCCCTAACACGCATCTCCCGCTTCACGAGGAGGGACTTCGGCACAACGAATGAGGACAACATGGCGAGTATGAATGAGCCGATCAACGCAACGGCGTACAGCGGCCTCGAGGGGAGCGCCCCGGCGTATAGGAGTAGGTTCTGCATGGAGAGGACCACGTGCCTGAGCCCCATGCCGATGGGAGTCCCAGTGAACAATGCCGATGTCAAGTAAACAATGATGAAGCCGAGGGGCGGAAGATAATAGATGCTGAACACCTCGCGTTTGCTCGTTATGCTGGAGGCAACGGCGTAGCCCAACCCCAACGCCGGCCCCGGGAACGGCACGAACATCAACGCCAGCGATCCGATCCCGAGAATTGGGGATATGAATTGCGAGTAGGTGTCCACCGCGATCTTGAAGTCAAGGCCGTAAACCAGTAGGGGCAATAACATTGCTATCGCCATATAGGCAAGCCCCATGACCGGATTGGCGGAGTAGGCGCTGCCGAAGAACGCCATCACGGCGACGATATAGAAGACGAGGGATAGCAACGATGCGTATAGGAACCTCTTGAGATAGAATAGGGCAAAGACCGTTATGAATGAGACAATGCCGAGCGGCACATTAACCGCGCTGAGCAGGAGGAAGGGCAGACCCACCATTATCCCAGTGGCCGCCCTCTTTAAGTCCAACCCCTTGAAATTTGAGTTTGCCATAAATCTTTGCCCCACCGATAATTTAAAAGCCTTTCCAGTGGGGCGGCTGCGCGAATCCATTCCGCAGATCATACCCCCTTGGGTGGAGGGGGGTCTCGAATTTGGTCAGCGAAGCCCCAGCCTCCTTCTTAGGTCCTCGACGTACCTCCTAACGACCTCTTCATCCCTCAAATCGACGGTTATCGGCTTGATGTCGAGAACGGGCTTAACGGGCTTAGTTGCTATTGGGTCGCCGTAAATCTTCGCGTACTTGTCGTATATATCCAACAGGAGCAAAACGGCGTCGTTAATTGAGGGGTGTCCGCCCCGTACACTAGCTATTTCCTTCCTAATAGCATCCAGCCTGTTGTACACGTTTTCGCTCAGGTTCACAACTCTGTGGCCGGGCTTAGTCATGGGGGAACCCCAGCGGCACGGGTTAATAAACAGCACGGTATAATACCACGGGTGTTATATCATGGCAATCGCTCGCCATTGCCGTAAAACATTTAAGGCGGGCTCCGTTAAACACGTATGGCAGAGGTTCCACAGGAACTCATGCAACTCAAGGAAAAGGTAAAAGCCGATGTAGTTAATCCCGACACGGGCTATTGGGGAATCGGGATCGGGAAGGATAATAATGAATACGTGCTAGTCCTTTACTACGATAAGGCGAGGGCGAGGAAGCAGATCTATGTGGCTAATACCTACAGTGTTGGCGAAAAACAATTTAAGGTAAAGGTGGTTGAGGCGAAAATGCTCAGCATACTGCCATCAAAATCAAACGCCAAAAAATCGGCCTTTTCGAGATTGGTGGCCTTTTTTCGTAAAGCATGCAAAATAAAGAGTCAGGCGGATTTGCCCAAATGCTTCAAGTCAAAGGATAGGCCGCTGTTGCCCGGCGCATCCGTGGGCGACTGCGGGGTACCTGGCGCTTGCTCGTCCACCGGCCCATTCATAGACAAGGACACAGGCGAAATAGTTTGGGTAACCTGTGCCCACTGCACCAAATTCGTCGAGACATGCCAAGACGGCAACAACGTCATGGACAGGCCCATGTGCCAGCCGGCGCCGCTGGACGGCGGGATCCTCGGCGATGAGGTAGGCAAGGTCTATAAGGTAACCCCAAACTTCTGGCAGCCAGTTGATGAGACGACCGACACCGTTGCCATTAAGCTGAACCAAGGGGTTCAAGTGAGCAACTACATATGCGGGAGCAAGGAGCACTTCGGCCACGAAGTGTACCTAAACGGTTCATATAGGACTCCCGATGTGGGGGAGACAATATGTCATTCGGGCAGGACAACGGGCATTCAATGCGGAACGGTTCAATCAATCCATGCATCAATCCTTGTGAATTACGACTGCTTCACGCGCACCGTGAACGACGTGATAATAACCTCGCCAATAATTGAACCGGGCGATTCAGGCTCCGTCGGCTTCAACGAGGATGGAGCATTCCTTGGGCAAGGCTTCGCGGGAAGCGAGGAACTATCGGCCTTCATAGACCCCAATGAGATAGCCAACGTCCTCCACCTAGTCCCATACGGCGGACAGCCAACTCCCACGCCTACTCCAACTCCCAGTCCATCTCCTACTCCCTCACCTAGCCCAACTCCGACCCCATCACCTAGCCCAACTCCCTCACCTAGTCCAACACCATCACCAACGCCACCTCCAACTCCGCCGCCGATACCGCCCGAGTACCTGTGCCAAATAGCATGTCTGATGTACCAGTACGTTCAATCCACGTGTAACTGCCAGGCAATGCAGCAAGCACAAGCACAAGGTCAAGTTAGGCGTTGCAGATAAGGTTTAAAAGTTAAAACCAATTGTTAAATCATGTGCTATGCAACTAGGATTTCAATCAACGTCTCGGACACTAACCCAGCCGTAAATGAGTCCGTGACAATTAACGGCACATTATACTGGTGGTTCTTGTTCTGGAATAGGATGGCAGATGCGCCGGTCTATCTTTACGTGAACGGCACGTCATATGCTCAAACCAAGACCGATGGATCGGGCAATTACCAATTCATTATTTACTTCACGCAGCCGGGCACATACACGGTGTACGTCTCTTATCCGGGCTGTTCCCAATGCTTTCCATGCTACGACCCAGTCCAGTCAAGCACAATAATCGTAAACGTGATATCCACTGCGCAGAAGATAGCCAATGAGAGCGCGTTCTGGTTTTTGGTGGGCACCGCCGCCGCAGCGGCCGTGAGCATTGGCCTATTCGTGTTCGGCTGGTACCAGCAACAACAGGCGATCGAACGCTTGGCCTCTTCCCCATCCTAGGATCATTTCAACTCGTTGCCCAACAATTCATCAACATTGATTTGCGAGAGGTAGTATTCATACGCTACCTGTATGTTTGTGTGCGTCCTAAGCGTCTTCGTGACCTGCTCCAGGGGATAGCCCTGCTCTACTAGGTGGCTTATCCTAGATCCCCGCAGCGAGTGCACGGTGATCCTCCTATCCCTCGCGTCGATCTTGGCCTTAGCCAAGCACTTCTGGAACGCTATCTCCACAGCACGCTCCGTTATTTTGAATGGGGATTCCCCCCTCTCGCATCTGCCAATATAGATGCAGTCCTCCAACTCCTTCTTGATTCGAGGCGTGATGGGGAACGAGACCTCGCCGCCCACCTTCTCCAGGGTGAAATGGACCTCGTTGCCCCTAATCTTGCACGTCAAGACCTCGCCAATCCTCCTCGCATACGTGTACGCCATGAGTAGGATGACTCTATGCGGTTGATAGCATGCCCCAATTATCTTCTCGACCTCGTCCTTGCTTAATGTCGCATATGATTGCCTGAATGCAGCCCTAAATTTCCTCGCTATGTAGTTCACGTCGACGTCCTTCGCCTCGGCCCACTTGCAATAATTGATGATGACCCATGCGTACCTATCGGCGAGGTTTGGCTTGAATTGCGCCAGGAATTTAATGACGGACTCGGTATTGAGCTGAAGCTTGTTCGAGGTTAGGAAGTCGTTTAGCCTGCTCAACACGGACCTATACATCTTCTTAGCGCTCGTCCCGGCATTAACGCCTGCGAGATATTCCTCGATTTTGAGCACTGGTTAGTAAACCGAAAAGCTTTTTAAATCTTGTTTTACGTCTCTTAACATGACCGCCAGAATACTTTACGTATCCACGGCACCGTGGATAAACTCGGGCTACGGCATACAAACGCGGTACATCGTCCGTGGCCTAAAGAAGCTCGAATTCGACGTGATGATGTTCACGTATCACTTGTTGGGGGGACCGATAAATTACGATGGCTACACGGTTCTCCCAGCGCCAACGGGTGGGCAGATAGCGACGGAACCCCTCATACAATGGTACAAAAAGATGGGCAGGAACCTAGTCATATCTCACCTAGACGTCTGGGCAATCGGGCCGATTGGGAACAGCGTCAACTGGGTGCCGTATACGCCCATCGATGCCCCGCTGGATGAATACACGCTTGAGATAAATCAGGCACTTCAAACCGCGAAGGCAATAATAGCCATGTCGAAATACGGCGAGAGACAAATAAGGAAGGTGGTCGAGGATAAGAAGGTGTATATGGTTTACCACGGCATCGACACCGATCTATTCAAGCCATCCGAGGGAAAGGGGGAGCTCAGGAAGACGTTCGGCTTGCCCGAGGACGCAACCATCTTCGGCTTCGTTGGCCAGAACGAGAGCGAGAGGAAGGATATCCCGGGTTTGTTGAAGGCATTCTCCATCTTCCTGGAGAATAATAGGGATGCGGATGCATACCTAGTGGTCTGGAGCGGAGTCAAGCCCACGCCGGGCAGGGCATTCGATTTGGCTAGGCTCGCGAGGAGGTACGGCATCGACAAGCGTGTCCTATTCCCGAACCAAGATGATTACACCGCCGTTTATTCATATGACTTCATGCCTAACATTTACCAAGTAATGGATTGGTACGTGACCGCCAGCTCAGGCGAGGGATTCGGGATACCCATGGCCGAGGCAATGGCGTGCGGAGTCCCAATCATTGCTCCCAACAATTCAAGCCATGTCGAGTTGGTTAGTTATGAGCCCCACGCGCCGAGGGGCATATTGGTCGACACATCGTGGACCAGGCCAACGCTCTGGACCCCAACACATCAAGAGTACTCGTTCGTGGATCCAAACGAGCTTGCCGACGCAATGGCGGTTGCATATAACGCCAACCCGGAGGAGTACGGCAAAAACGCGAGGGCATTCGCGGAGCAAGTCCTATCATGGGAGTGGATTATACCTCAATGGGCTGGGATAATACATGATTTGGAGAACGAGCTGAAGCTTGGGTGATGGGCATGAGCAGATTCACTGCCACCGTGATGGTCGGCGATAAATTCGACGATATTTTCAACGACATATTGAAGTTGCCCAAGCAGGACCTGCAGCAAAACTGCATCAAAATGGCGAGCGCCAGGAAGAAGAAATACATGTATGCGTGTTTCGGCAACACGCCAAGCGGCGACGCCGAAGTCATGCTGGATTTGTATACTGACGTGATGGTGATTTACGTGAACATAAATGGCGATGAGGAGTTCCTAATGTCCATGATGTCGATGATTAACGATGTGCTTTCAAAATATGGATTCTCGCTGATCGATGACGAATATGAATTGGTTTAGGCCATGATTATAATAAATTCAAAACACGCAAAACTACTCGATTATTGGGGCAAGTACGCCAGGGCGGTCGTGTGCGACGATTATTTTAAGTGCATTGAGCCGGGCAGAACCGTCGTTCTAACCGATGAGGTGCCCATCCTCAAGCCGACCGACGTCGTCTTCGTCGACGCCAACAACCCATGCCTAAACCTGGGAAGCGGGCCAACAAGCATAGGCAACTGCCTCAACCTTGATGCGAGGCCGCTGCCGAACGTGGACTTCGTGGTCGACCTGGAGGTGGGGAAACTGCCGTTCCCGGACGGCTTCTTCAAGGAGGTGTATGCGATAGACGTCATAGAGCACGTGAGTTATAGGAGGGTTAAGCAACTCTTGGCTGAAATAGCTAGGGTAACTGCCTGCGGCGGAATCCTACACGTTAGGGTGCCCGATATGGAGCTAATAGCGAAGTACTTGCTTGATGGCAAGTTCCCGGGCGAGCATGGGGACTGGTTCGAGACAATGAGTTGGTACATCTATGGGGGGCAGGACTATGGGGAGAACGCCCACAAATCCGCCTTCACCAAGCCAACGCTCATATATCTCTTAGAACGCGCGGGCTTCGACGACATATTGAGGGCATTCAATGAGACCGGGCACCCAAACATAGTTGTCGATGCACGGAGGTGGTATAATTGTCGATACAAGGAAGTGGTGTTAAGTTTAAATTGATGGCTTTCCCAATTAAAACATGTCCACTTGCCTGATCATTCCCGTGGCTCCCGACGAGGAGGAGCAGGATGTCGCACTAACCGTCAACTCATTCAAACGATTCGTGCCCAATGCGGTTGTTTACTTCGGCGTCGACCAAGACTATGATGGGGCGTGGCTGGGCAGGTACGGCTCGGTCATAAGGGTTGATGGTTTCGGCGTCGGCAAGGCATTGAATGCCACCGTAATCGAGGCCTTAAAGGATGGGTGCGAGTTCATAGTTAAGGCGGATAGCCACATCCATTTCGAGGACTTCAGACCTCCGCTCTGGCTTGAGGTCGCCTATCATTGCACTTGGGATGGGACGTGCTATGGGGCGTCGACCGCGGAGTGGCCGACCATGGATTGGCTATTCACTTATGGACAATACCCGGTGCTCCCAATGACGTGTGAACCGGTCCTCGCATTCCCATCCACAATAGCCGAGTCAATGCTCAAGGACCAGGGCTGCGTGTATTGCGTCCCATACTGGGGCCCCGAGCTCTACGACTTCACACTAACCGCCTGTAAGAGATTTGGGTGGTGCACTAGGCAAGCCAGATGGAGGGCGAGACACAAGCATAGGGCGAATTGGTCGCATACGAGGATCGACAGGCAATTCCCGAGGGAACCATGGATGAATGAGGCGAAGGGAAACCCATACTTCACCAGCATGGACATAGCGTGGCAAATCTTCCTTGCCAGGCACGTTAGGAACCCCTCAAGGCACCCCAAGTACAATCAAAGGCTATTCGAGATAGCGGGAAAGTACTATCAGATGAAGTACGTGCCGGGGTATGGCGTTGAGTTTATCTATGATAGGTTGGGCATCCCCGTTAAACAAAAGATCGAATAGTTTTTAAGCTGGCGCAAACTAATCCACGTATGAGCACACCGAGTCCGCCAAGCGAGTTACTGTTAATTCAGAGGAAGTATAACGGCTACCTGTACTGGAACGGGACGCAGTGGGTCCTGGGCCTGCCCGAGGGCGTGACGCTCACGCCGAGCGAGCAAGCCCTCGTCTCCAAATATAATGCGGTCATAGTCCAATTCAAGGGGCCGATCACCTTCACGAGGTGATTCAATGGCCAACACGTACTATACCTGGATGTATAAGGAGAATGACATACAAGCAGTCCACTTCTTGCTCGACACAATCACGTCGTTAAGGAAATACATGCCGGCCAGCGGCAAGCCGGTCAACGATCCGCCGGGCGACCCGAGCAATGATTGGCTGTACTACACATACATTGGGCAGGGGTATAAGCTGGTGGTGGGCTACGACCCGAGCAGAATAAATCCAAGCGATGTGTATGGCTTATTAGGCCTATCTCCGGGCGATGTATCGCTCACAGTCGGCAAGCCGTTCAAAATAATGCCTGCACAACAAACCATGTGCGGATTCAGATGCAATCCATACAGGCCGGTGCTGTCCGGCATAGATATTTTCGGCTGCTGCGATGGGTGTAACTGCCCACAGGCGGCATGTACGCTGGGATTCATAGCGTATAAGGGGAACGAGGTGGGCATTGTGTCCGCTAACCACTGCATATATGGAACGATATGTGGCTCATCCATGGGCAGCTGCGTGCCCTACAACAAGTACGTGATCCAACCCTCAACTATATGCGGCGGATCATGCCCTAATAATGTGATTGCGGAGGACGCAATAACCTATGACTTCGGCACCGGCGACTGGCTCGTCGACGGCGCGTGGGCTAGGCTGACCACCCCATCCAAGTGGGCCGTGTTGGACGAGAATGCCGTGATCAAGGATTTGCCCACGGCCGCGAAGGCGAGGGATCCCACGCTGGGCGAGCCAATAGCCAAGTATGGAAGAGGAGTCTACACCTTCTCCACGAGACAATCGACTGTGCAGGGCATTGGGGCATCCGTCACCGTCTGTTGCCCGCAAGGCACGTGCTTCAACTTCGTTGACCAAATAGTGACTGGGCAGGGCTACATGAGCGAGGGGGACAGCGGGTCGGGAACATTCTCTCTGATAAACGCGGATCCAATTGGGCTAAATTTCGCGGGAGATGCGGACACGGGCATAGGGGTCATGGCTAGGGCCCTAAACGTCGAGAAATACCTAGGCGTTACAATAGCCTCAACTACCTCGCCTCTCTCCCTAACGTCGACAACGCCCATACCGTACTACCTACTCCTCGCCGGATTGGCCGGCGCCGGGGCATTAACCGGATTTGCCCTCGCCCACACGATTTGATGGGAGGATAAGGTTTAAATTCAACGCCCAAACACTTAAGCCATGTCATGTCCATCTGGATGCGCGTGCTTGGCTAGCCAAGTATGTGAGGCCATATGTTCTTACCCAGAGGCGTGTTCGCAATGCGGTTCATGCGGGTTGCCAGGCTACGTGTGTTGTTGTTCAGGAATGTCAACGTGCCCGCCAACGCCAACGCCTTCGCCTTCGCCAACGCCGCCGCCGGGCTCGTATGCGGCGAGGTTCACGGATGTCAATGATACATTTCAAAGGTACTTGGTGGTCTGCGTTGATAAGACGTGGGGACAGCCGGGTTGTGAGACCCAGTCTGGATGGGCCACCACTTGGATTGGGGACTGGGTCACCTTGGCGCCTGGGCAACCCGGCAACCAAGTCACTTCCCCCTACTTCACGCCGAGCACTGTTCTGACGGCAATCACATCATCGAGCGACGGATATTACTACAAGGTCGATATAATCGATAATAACGGCAATGTGGTGAAGACTTGCAACGATGTTGATCGGAATAATCCATGCTACTACTACGTCTCCGCCCCACCCACTTCCTCGCCAACTCCATATCCAACTCCATCGCCATCGCTACCTCCATATCCAACTCCAACTCCATATCCAACACCCAGCCCAACAAGTCCACCCACTCCAACTCCACCTCCATATCCCACTCCAACGCCCACCCCAAGCCCTGGAGCGCCCGCTCCGCCTTCAGCACCGCCTTCATCATCAGTGCCGTGGACCGATATAGCCATAATAGTGGCAGTGCTCGCCGCATCAGGCATAGCTGGCTATGGCATAGCCCAGGCAATCAAGCAGAAGAAATAATTGATGCGAAATATGGAGCGTGGAGCTGCCCAGCCATTAAGGGGCTTTCTCCATGTAGATAAGGTTTAAATTCAACGCCCAAACACTTAAGCCATGTCATGTCCATCTGGATGCGCGTGCTTGGCGAGCCAGGTATGCGAGGCAATATGTAGATATGGGGAGAGCTGTGTTGAATGTGGCACGTGTGCTGAGGGTTATGTGTGTTGTTGTTCAGGAATGTCAACGTGCCCGCCTAAACCATCTCCATCTCCAACGCCTGCCCCATCTCCATCACCCGGCCCAACACCATACCCGAGTCCGTCTCCAACTCCTACCCCAACGCCAACTCCATACCCAACCCCATCACC